>Ga0315314_1002346_pt1 | contig 15721 bp, 18 predicted proteins | sample TDP9_MG_FD_203631 | JGI IMG/M metagenome (GOLD analysis project Ga0315314, IMG submission 203631) | Freshwater sediment microbial communities from Lake Towuti, South Sulawesi, Indonesia - TDP9 | ecosystem: Environmental > Aquatic > Freshwater > Lake > Sediment | place: Indonesia: South Sulawesi...
CCACGCAGATGTCAATATTCCATTCGTCGATGGGAAGTTTGTCGCCACCTAGAATCGAGATGGAGTCAGCCATTAAAAAGACATCGTTTTCTTTTGAAAGCTCAGCTATTTTGGGCAGATCACGAACAGTAACGCCAGTTGATGTTTCATTATAAACAACAGCGATCATTTTGGCGTCTCTTTCCTTCTTGAGAGCGGCTTCAATCTGTTCGACTGTTGGTGCGTTTCCCCAGTCGACGGGAATCTCAACGACTTTGCCACCGTGTCGTAGAATTTTTTCTTTCACGCGTTCGCTGAAAAATCCAAAGAGGGGCAAAATCACTTTGTCGCCTGGGTTTATTATGTTGCTTATGGCACATTCAACGGCGCCTGTCCCAGACGAGGTCAGAACGTAAACGTCTTGTTCGGTTTGGAACACGTACTTAAGTCCATCTGAGACGCTGTCGAACAGTGCCTCGAACTCTGGCCCTCGATGATTGATCATGGGTTTCAACATGGCTCGCATTACACGGTCTGGCACGTTTGTTGGACCAGGTAGCATGACTAACCGTCTTTCTTCAGTCAATTTGATTAATCTCCTTCTCCTGTTTTTTGAGCGAAAGAAAGCATAAAATCACTCAGCTATTAAGGTTTGTTAGCATCGAGAGGAATGCAACTTGAAGACGCCGATTGTAACGCTGCTTTCTGACTTTGGCTTGAGAGACCCGTATGTTGCTGAGATGAAGGCAGTAATATTAACCATATGCCCTGAGGCAAGAATAATCGATGTCAGCCACGCTATTGATAAATTTAACATTAAAATGGGCGCCTTTGAGTTGGCCTCGGCAACTCGTTACTTTCAAAAGGGCACGATTCACGTTGCGGTTGTTGACCCAGGCGTTGGAACCGAACGACGCGCTTTGTTGGTGGAAACCAAACGTGCCTTCTACGTTGGACCAGACAATGGCTTGCTCATGTTAGCAGCGCAGAGGGATGAAATTCGACACGTTTACGTAATAACAAATCCAAAACTCGTGCTTTCGAGAGTTTCATCTACTTTTCATGGTCGAGACATGTTTGCGCCTGCAGCCGCCCACTTGGCAAACGGAAAAGCGCCAGCAGAGTTTGGACCAGAAATCAGCGACTACGTGGTTCCAAAGTTTGCCAAGCCTCTCTTGAAAGCTGGAGTGTTAAGCGGTGAAATACTGCATATTGATGACTTTGGTAACATAATCACAAACATAAGGGGCAAGGATCTAGAGAAAATAGGAATCATACCCAAAAGATTGCTTTCAGTTAGGCTAAAGAACAAACCATGGCGCATGAGGTTCTGCACGGCGTATGGAGAGGTATCGCTCAAGACCGCTTTAGCGTTGATTGGCAGCCATGACTTCTTCGAAATCGCGGTCAATCAGGGCAACGCTGCCAAGAAATTTAGCGTTAAAGTTGGCGATGTTGTCGCTGTTTCGTCTAGTTTTTGATAGATGGCATCATCGGGTCATAATTTTCATGAGTATCTGTGACCCCAACAATATGGTTCCTATGGTGAATGCGAGAAGCACGAGGGCATCGATGAAGACTGTTAAGACTGGTCCTGTTTGGACAGCCCTGAGAGCTTCTGTTGCGTATGTTAATGGTAGAGCCCTAGCAACGTATGGAAGTGGTGTCGGCATAGCGTCCACTGGGAAGAATACGCCGCCGAGGAACATCATTGGAAATCGTAGCAGGTTTGAGAGCATGATGGCTTCTCTGGGTTCAGACGCCAAGCCCGATATTATAGTTCCAAGGCCTGTGAAAGAAAAGCTCGCAAGCACGACTATCAAGAGGACGGCACCTATGTTGACGAATGAGACGTTGAAGAGGGCGCCACCGATTATGAGGAGCACGAGAGCGCTGATGATGCCCATGACTGCGCCTGCCATTGTTTTTCCAACTATTATTGACGTGGATGAGACCGGCGCTGCGAGTATACGATCAAATACACCGAGGGATTTGTCCCAGACTATGCTCATAGTTTCGTTGATGCTTCCGAACATAGCCGTCATGCCTACAATGCCTGGTATGAGAAATTGAATGAACTGAGGGTCGACTCCCGCTTCACCATATCTGAAGCTGAAAGTGAACATCATGAAGATCGGGAAGAGAAGACTCCAGACCACATGGCGCATCGACTTAAACGATTGACGCAGGTCGTTCTCGGCAATCCACACAGAATGCATCAATGAGCCTAAGGGCTTCATCTTAGTCCACTCCTAGACAGTCTTCTTTTAAGATAATCTTCCTTTGACAGAGGCTCTTCTCGGATGCTTTTACCAGTCAAGTTGATGAAGGCGTCTTCCAAAGTAGGTGTGGCAACTGAAATATTTTCGATTCTTCCACCGTGCTTGTCGATTAGATTCACGATGGTTGGAATCGTCTGCGATAGGTCCTTTGACAGAACCCGTATTTTGCCTTCAGCGACAAAGGCTTGGTCTACACCCTCTGCCTTGCTGATTAGGGGAATCCACGTTTGCTGGTCTATGCCGTTAAGGATTTTTATCTCTAGGGCGCGCATGCCTTCAGTGTTTTGTTTGATCCGTTCAGGCGTGTCGAGTGTTATGAGCTTCCCCAGATCGATAATGCCCACTCTGTGCGCCAACCTGTCTGCCTCTTCGATTTGATGCGTGGTTAAGAGAATGGTTCTGCCCTCCTTGTTGAGGTCGACTATGATTTCCCTTACTAAACGTGCGGTTTGGGCGTCTAAGCCACTGGTTGGCTCGTCCATAATGAGAATCTCGGGTTGATGAAGCAGTGCGGCAGCTATGGTTAAGCGTCGATGCATACCCTTGCTATAATACTTAACCAAGTCACTTTGCCGATCCTTGAGCTGAAAGAGTTCTAAAACGTGGTCGATGCGGTCTCGCCTCGTTTTCTTGTCCAAGCCGTAGAGTTTTCCCATGAACTCCAAGTTGATTCTAGCGCTTAACTCTCCAAAAAGGTTTGAAACGTCGGGAACCAAGCCAATTCGGCGCTTCACATCCGTCGGTTGTTTCAGCACGTCAAAGCCTGCGACGACGGCTGTTCCACCCGTCTGCCTAAGCATGCCACAAATCATTCGGATAGTTGTTGTCTTGCCTGCGCCGTTGGGTCCAAGCAAACCAAAGATTTCTTTAGCCTTAACCTCAAATTTCACGTTGTCAACAGCCAATAAACTGCCATAAAATTTGGTTAATCCGTTGACTTCGATGGCGTTTTCCAAGGTGTCTTGCCTCTTCAGATGACTAAAAACTACGTAAGATAAAAGGATAATTAGTTCAGTGAGAATGATTTCATACTGGAAAATTTGACGATGTATTCGGTCAGCCGAAATAATCAATTGAACATAAAGTGTAATAGCTTCCTCCGGCAGAAATTAATCTGGGTAGCCAGTTGAGCCAAAGACGTATATCAAAAACCTGGATGGCTCTTATTGCAGTATTCACTGTTGGAATATCTCTCACAGGTGGGATTCTATGGCAAAATATTTTGATAATCTTAATTGGCTTAGGGCTGGGAATTTTTTACCTCTACTTGTTTTACGTCGGGTATCGTCAGAAGAAGAGGAAGCTTCAATATCCGTTGGTGCCTCCTGAGGGAAAGGGCGACGTCTACCTTCCACGAACAGATATTCCCAGACCCATATACGCCGACTTCCGTGAAATGCGAGAAAAGAAACGAAAGCTTGAAAAACTGAAGAAAATGCAACGAAAGAAAAAATAGCGGCCATCAATTCGGTGTTCTTTTACTTGCTTGGTGAAAACCTGTCAGTTTTGTTCAGGTCTTGTAGGCGTTGGACACCGTCGATTTGTTTGATGTACGCCGCAACGCTTTTCGGAACCAGCGATTCCCAGTTTTTGTCTTCAAGCATTCTCTTTCGTATCTCCGTGGCAGAGTAGATGTCTCTTTTGTGGAAGGGGCACGGCTTAACCTCAAACCCAGCCTCGTTGAGTAGACGGCGCGTTAAAGGGTCATTAGCATAGGCTACATCAAACTTTGGTGTGTAGCCCACTACTTCAGCAGCCCATAGCATGTGACGGTGAACATCTGGAACCGGGACAATCCAACAGCGCTGAAATGAGATTCCAGCCTCTTTGAGGGCGCTATGAATCATGGTTAAGCGTTCACCAGTAGTAAACGGGTTGTCGATTCTGTGGCTGTACTGTGCACTGCCAATCACGATGACGATTTCATCCACCTCTTCCAAGATGTCCAAAATGACAGCCAAATGACCCATGTGAAACGGTTGAAAACGCCCAACAAAAAGCCCACGCCTAACCAAAACTGCTACACTACTCCATTAAATTCTCAGTCTTTTCTAAGAAACCTAACTGGAAAAACATCCAACATGCCGCATTCAGTTTGAATTTTCGAGGGCTTCGCGAAGCCTTTGTCTTCTCGCTCTAGCAATATCCGCTTAAGCTTTACGTTGCCACTTCCTCCTCCGAATCCGCCGATGGAAAAATCTGTCTTTATAACGCGATGGCATGGAATTAGCGGTGCAAAGGGGTTCGAAGCCATAATTTGTCCGACGGCTCGTGGTCCGCCGCCAGTGGTTTTCGCCAGCGACTTATAAGTTGTAACGTAGCCGACGGGCACCCTGGCCAAGCAACCGAGCACCTTCTGCGTATGGCGTGGCAGATGATTCTTCTCCAGTTCAAAATTCCAAGAAATGTTTTCGCCAGCTAGCACCGATTTTATAGCGCTAAAAATCTTCTCGGCTATTGGACTGAGCTTCTCTGCCGTTTGAAAGGGTTTATTATAGGGTAAGCTTTCGAGCAACTGCTTCACCGCCTCTTTTTCAGCGGTAGCGAAGGTTGTGCCCCAAACCTTTTCATCCTCCGTGGCTGTGGCGCACCATAGGTCGCCAATTTTCTGGTGGTAAACTTGAATCATGTCTGTTTTCCCTCTGCGAATAGATTGAGTTGAGGGCTTTTAAATCTCTCGTAATTCAAAAGCTTATTAGGACGCCTTGCAGAATACTGCAGTCAACCATAGGAGAGATAATGATTGACTGAGCAAGCGCAACCACCCTACCTGTTCATTCCTGGCGCCACAACCATAGGCGTAGTTTGCTCTGACGGCGTCATCTTGGCTTCTGAAAAGCGAGTCTCCTACGGCTACATGGTTATGAGCCGCGTTGGAAAAAAAGTTTTCAAGGTGAGTGACCGCATCGGTGCCGCCTGCGCAGGTCTGGTCTCAGACATGCAGATTTTGATACGTGAGGTTGAAGCCTACGCGAACCTTTTCAGATTAGACGCTAACCGCCCAATCACAGTTAAATCAACAGCCAAACTGATGTCAAGCCTGCTCTTTGCCCGACGCCTATTCCCCTTGATAACTCAAACTATTGTGGGAGGAATAGACGAAGATGGACCGTCGCTCTACGTCTTGGACGTTCTGGGCTCACTCATACCCGACAAGTACGCGGCTGTGGGCTCAGGAGCCGAAATAGCCTATGGTCTTCTTGAACAGGGCTACAAAGAAAACATGACAATCGAAGAAGCCAAGGACCTAGTAACTAGAGCCATAAAATCTGCCATAAGCCGAGACGTGATGAGTGGCGACGGTATCGACTTCCTCACTGTCTCAAAAGAGGGAATCAACGAGGAATCCATAAAATTCTAAACAACAGCGCTCATCCACAATTTCTTTTCGATAAGGATAATAAGTCAAATTGGCAGATGGTAAAGTCCACAAGAAAAAGGCTCAAATCATGACGTTTCAACTGACCCAAGAAGAAGGAGAATACCTCGTAAAACTTGCGCGAAAAGCAGCCGAAACCTACGTAACAAAGGGCAAAATCATGAACGTGCCAACGGACGTCCCGTCGAAACTCAAGGAGAAGTGCGGAGTTTTTGTAACCATTAACACCGTGCAGGGCAAGAGGCATCAACTCCGTGGATGCATCGGGTTCCCATATCCTACAACGCCTTTGGCTAAGGCGGTAATCGAGTCAGCCATCAGCTCTGCCGCGCAAGACCCACGCTTCTCACCTATTACAGCCGATGAACTCGACCATGTAGTCTTCGAGGTGAGCGTGCTGACACCGCCCGAACCCGTTGAAGTTGAAAAACCGCAGGAATACTGCTCCAAAATCAAGGTGGGACGCGACGGCTTAATCGTGGAGCGTACTTACTGCAAGGGCTTGCTGCTGCCTCAGGTGCCAATTGAGCTCAAATGGGATGAGGAGACCTTCCTCTGCGAATGCTGCGTCAAGGCTGGACTGCCTCCCGACTCTTGGCTGTTGAACGGGACAAAGGTGTATCGGTTTCAAGCCATAATTTTTGAGGAAACCTCGCCCAAAGGCAAGATAGAACACAAGGAAATCGGCAACCAATAGGCGCTGTCTGATGTCGCTTCCCAAGAGGATTTTGGAAGAAAAACTCCGCAGATTTGTAGAGGAAGATATTGGACACGGTGACATAACCACAATTCTCACAATACCACGAGGAGTAGCAGCAGAAGCAGAAGTCGTAGCAAAAGAGAAGGGCATTATCGCAGGTGTCGAAGAAGCACTTATTCTAGCAGAAAACTTCGGACTGAAAGCCACACCCTCAGTCAAAGACGGTTCAAAAATTGATAACAAAGCAACAGTAATGCAAATTCAAGGCGATGCTCAAACAATACTAAGCCTCGAAAGAACATTGCTGAATTTACTTTCAAGAATGAGCGGAATAGCCACAGCCACTTATCGCCTAAGAGAAAAGATTCGTCGCAAAGGCTATCAGACACGTGTGGCTGCCACTCGAAAAACGGCGCCAGGCTTGTCCTATTTTGACAAACGGGCAGTGATGATTGGGGGCGGCGACCCTCATCGATGGGGCTTGGACGACATGATCTTGATCAAAGACAATCACATAGCCCTCGTTGGAAGCATCAAAGATGCCGTAAAAAAGGTTAGAGAGAAGGCTTCATTTTCCAAGAAAGTCGAGGTCGAAGCTACAAGTGTGACCGATGCTTTAGAAGCAGCCAAGGCTGGAGTCGACATCATAATGTTAGACAATTTCACACCCGCACAAGCTAAGGACGCTGTTGACTTGCTTAAGAAAAATCAACTTCGAGACAAGGTTTTGGTTGAGGCAAGCGGAGGAATAACAGAGCACAACATACTCAAATACGCAGCGACTGGCGTTGACATTATAAGCCTTGGAGAAATAACCCAGAGCCCTAAGGCATTGGACATCAGCTTAGAAATCACAAACGTAAGAAAGCGCCGTGCATAAGATTTGCTAAAACGAAGGACGGAACATTGCAAGCCAATGAGCACAAGGTTTCTGTAATCATCCTAACCAAGAACTCTGTTGCAACTGTCCAAAAGAGCATAGAATCCATTTTTCAGCAGACGCGAAAACCCGACGAAGTAGTTGCAGTTGACGGAAACAGTAGCGACGGCACCTTAGACATCGTGAAAAAGTATCCTGTGCAATTAATCACTGAGCCAGGCTGGGGCTTCGGCTACGCCCGCAACTTAGGCGTGAAAAATGCCTCAGGCGACATCGTGTTCTTTCTCGACTCAGACTGCTACGCTGAACCAGACTGGATAGAAAACGCCCTGTCCCACTTTGATTTTAACCCCACAATCGCAGGCGTCACGGGTCGAACACGCCTATGGAACACTGAAAGCGGGGTTGCTCGCTTTCTGGCATGTGTTGGCGGCAGAATGAGCATGGCAACTGAAGAGAAAACGGTCAGAATAGCACCCACAATGAATCTAGCTTTGAGACGAGAAGTAATAAATGAAGCGGGCGCCTTTGATGACACGTTAATTCGATGTGAAGACACCGACCTAACCTACAAAATCAGTCAGAATCACAGAATATTATACGACCCCAACGTGACTATATGGTTTCGAGGCTCACCTAACCTGCGAACGGCGTCTCGCAAGTGTGTTCGCCACTTTATTGGTGTAGGTCAACTCTTCGCCAAACACGGTTTGAAATCCTCTTTTGTTAGATTCAACCTGCCCATTCGAGGCTTTCTTTTAATAGCTGCGCTCTTGTCTATTTTTCTGCTCCCATGGTATGTCCCAACAATACTGTTTTCTCTTCTGCTGGCAGAATTTGTGTACAAATCCATCAAACTGTACTTGCGCTATCGCGACCCATGCGTGGTTTATTATGTGGTGTTTTTCACTTTCTGGTCCTTGGCAAGCCTCGCCATGTTTTATGGTTTATATCTCGGACTCAAGAACAGAAGAAAACCGGTTAGGTCGGTTTATTATCAGGTCTGAGGCATTATCTCCAACAGTCTAAAGCCCCTCGCACACGGGTTCGGCATCTCCGCCAGCCGAACCTTCTCAAGAACATTATCTTCGTCTTTTGCATTGCCTGCCAAGTCCTGTTCAGCTGGCAAAAGAGACTCCAAAATTATTCCTTCAGCATCTGTTTTGACCGTACACCTCGCAGGCAGCCCCAACTGCATCATTTTGGCTTCTTTTATGGCCTTTTCGGCTGAATAGAGAACAGCGTGGGCACCTGCAGTCAATTCTGCGATTCTGACAGGAACACTTTCTTTGCCTATGGCTGAAACGTCTATGCCGTGGGCTTGCTTTATGTCGAGGGCGAGTTTTCTCAACTTGGGTAAAATTTTGAGTATGTGCCCTCTGGCTCTGCCTGAAAAGTGCATTTGAGAAAGGCTCACTGCGGATAATTCTTCGAGGTTTAAGCCGCCAAAGGACATGTCTAAATGAACAACGTCCGCTTTGACTGTTTTCAATAGATTCACACACAGTTCCAACTCATGAACCACCAATTCATGGCCGTTTTCAACTTTGGCAAATATGGGCTCAGCGAGGCAGGATGTCGCTTGGATGTAAGGAGGCTCAACCAACACCGCACATGCGGCTACGACCTGCAACGGTTCAAAACGGTCATTGAGCAAGGCAGCACCCGAATCAGCAGCAACAATTCTCAAGCCTCATGCACCAGTCTTCTCTCTTAGGATAGTTTGCAAACATTTATTTTGCGCTTCTAATTGAATATTTTATTGGCCGAATGACGACTCAAATTTGCATGATTCTGTGATTGCATCAGAGTTACGCTGACGGCCGCCTCACGTTTAGCTTTTGCAGTTGGACATAAAGGATAGCCACGCTTTTATCAAGAAACGAATCAACATACTGAAAGAGGCTCGCACAAGTGAAAAATCAAACAGGCTGGTGCGTCTGGATCACGGGTTTGCCGGGCAGCGGAAAGTCAAGTGTGGCTAGGGCGTTGCTGCAGGTTTTGGACAGACGCGAGATTAAGGCTCAGATCCTATCCTCCGATTTGATGCGAAAAGCGGTAACGCCTCATCCCACGTATTCGTTGGAAGAAAGAGACATGTTGTACACAGCCATAGTGTTTGCGGCAAAGCTTCTAGCTCAGAACGGTTACAACGTCATTATAGACGCCACAGGGAACCTACGCAGATATCGAGACCAAGCCCGAAAAGAAATTCCTAGATTCATTGAAGCTTACACACGGTGTGCACTCGACATTGCGATTCAAAGGGAGATGAAGAGAAAACACTACGCCCATGCTCCGAAGGGCATTTACAAGAAAGCCTTCAAAAAAGAGAGCCTAACCGTTCCTGGAATAGGGGCCCCATACGAAGAACCGTTAAAACCCGAAGTGGCGGTTGACACTGACAGACTCGATCCGAAGCAATGTGCTCAAAGAATCTTTGAAGCGATTAAAAAGTACTTCTTAACTTGATGCTGTGGTGTTGTCAGCGGGGCTTTTGCTGTCGCCCGAATAGCAAGCCCACGTTCTTCCACTGGTCTCGAATAATGCTCAAATTGCTCAGCATATCTCCATGGATGGAGTAGAAAATGTAGCAGAGATAAGAGCATTGGCTGCATTCGCTGTAATTTTTCCTCAATCCGTTAAACTTTGGGCTGTCCCAAACCTCTTTGAGCTCCAGTACTGAGGCTGCAGGTTCTTGACGGTGACAACCCGCCACTCTGCCCAGAGAATCAACCATTAGGAAGGTTCTGAGAGCTCCGCATTTCCATGTTCTCTTCTTATCCAGAAAGTATTGTTTTAGGGCTGTAAGGGTTTGAGCCGTTATGAAAACGCCTGGTCTCTCCTTCTTCATCTTTATGAGGCTGTCACAGACCTTAGCCACGGCTTGTCTGTCCACTATCTCAAACTCATCTGCCTTTTTACCTATGCCAAACATTGGATTTTCACTTGGGTAATCGTAAGAGTAGAGACAGTACCAAACGGGAACGCCACGGTCGCTGAAGTAGCGTGTGAAGTCAAGGATTTCGTACAGGTTAAGCTGAGAAATTGTGGGTGACACTCCAACGCGGATGCCTTCTTTCCTCAGTGTTTCTATAGCGTTCATTGCGGTTGACCAAGCGCCTTTCACGCCTCTGATGTAGTCGAATTTTTTCTCATCCAATGTGTCTAAGGAGATGGAAACGAAGTCAACGTTGCGCAGGGCATTGAGCTTTTTTGTGGCTAGACTTCCATTGTCGTAAATAGTTGTGACAAAAAAACGGGAAGCGTATTCCACTATCTCATCGATGTCTTCACGTAAGAGTGGGTTGCCACCAGACAAAACGATTTCTACAACGCCTAAGTCTCGGAGAACCCTGAGCCCTTTCTTCACGTCTTCTGTATCTATTTCTTGAAAGCGTGGTGTTTCACGCCAGACGCCGCATCCTCTGCAGCGGTAGTTGCATCGCCTTGTTAGGAGCCACTGTGCATGATAGGGTCGGTTTGGCGTGAGGGAACGCTTTAAAATGCCGAGAAACTTCCGCGACGACTGCATCATCGCACTTGGCTCCAATCAATAAGCGAATTCTTACTGGTTTTACAAGGACTTTTAGTCGGCGCCCAAAATCTTAAACTTTGCGTATTTCTCGGCGCACTTCGGAATGATGGAACACTACCGTATGGGTTTCCATTCTTGAGAGAGAGGTCTCCCTCTGAGCATAAAAAAGATGTAGTCCACGATCCATGTGCCGATTACTCGCCTAAAACCAAGTTTTTGAAATCTCCTCAAGGATTCGTAGACTGTCAGGTCTGGGATGAAAACAAATTTGCCCAGCTTTGACAGTCGATTAGCGAGGTCGTGGTCTTCAAGACAAGGCATGGTCTCGTCGAAGCCGTTGGCTTTTTGAAACGCGCTCTTTCTAACAGCGAAAAACTCGCCTCTTGAATGAGGTCTAAATCTGGTGCTGAAACGAATTATCAGGTTGTAGATTCTGAAGAAGGTTGTTGCTCCTAGTCGGGACCGTTGAGGCATAATGTTACATGTTGCGCCCACTACAGTTGGTTGTTTGAATGTCTCTTGCACTTTTTCTGGCAAACTCATGGGAAATATCACGTCTGCGTCTAAGAACACGAGAATGTTGCCGCTCGCTTTTTTGGCGCCGTAATTTCTTCCACATGAGATTCCTTTTTTGGAGGTATGGTAGACCTTGCTGGTGAAGCGTTTCGCCACTTCAACGGTTTTGTCGCGGCTGCCGCCGTCAACAACGATGACTTCAACGTGAGGCTGCACTTTGCTCAGTCTTGATAAAACAGCTTCAATGTAGTCTTGTTCTTGAAATGTCGGAATGATTACAGATATTGTGGTTTTCTGGTTCCGCAACTAACGCCGTGCTCCGTTCTCCCGTTGTCAGATTTTGGCTTTGGAGGCGATTTTTAAGGCTGCCCATAACTCTTCTTTTACGGGTTTGGTTAGGTCAAGTTTAGTTCTGTCCTTTCTTATGATGTAAGTGTCCTTTTTTTGGGTAACTTTGCCCACGGTAGAGGCGTTAATACCCCGATGTTTGAGAGCAGCCACAATTCGGTCAGCTTTTCTTGGCTCCGCTGCGATGATTAAGGTTCCCGAGCTTATGAGTTTAAGCGGATCTATGCCCAACGCTTTGCAAATGGTATCAGTCTCCGAATATATTGGTATTTTATTTTCGTAGGCGACGACGCCAACGTTTGAAGCCCATGCGATTTCCTGTAAGCCACCTGCAATTCCGCCCTCAGTGGCGTCGTGCATGGCGTGAACTCCGCCGACTTTAACTGCAGTTAAGGCGTCTGGTACCACGCTCGTCCTTTTGATGAGTTGTTTGGCTTTTTCTAGTGTCTTCTTGCCTATTTTGCTCTCTAAGAGTCTGGACAGTTCAGAGGCGAGGATTGCTGTGCCTTCTATTGCGGCGCCCTTTGTCACGATTATGGAGTCTCCTATTCTGGCTCCGCTGGTTCTCACAAATCTCTTGTTGACCGTTTCTCCTACGGCAGTGGTTATTATTATGGGGCGGTTGATGCCAGGGGTTACCTCGCTGTGTCCACCGACTACAGCCACGCCTAGCTGTTTTGCTGCCTGATCGATTTGAGTGGTTATGCTTCTTAATTGGGCTAGTGTAAAATGGTCTGGCAGAAGCAGCACGGTCAGTATCCAAAGCGGGCGTATTCCACGGGTGGCGATGTCATTTGTGCACACGTTTACGGCAAGCCATCCCACGTTTTCAAAGGTTCCTGTAATGGGGTCGGAGTGGACAACTAACGCTTTTTGTCCAAAGTCGATGACAGAGGCGTCTTCTCCAATATCTGGACCCAGGAGAACTCGCGGGTCGGTGATTCCGAGGCGAGTGAGTATGATTTTCTTGAGCATGTTAGGATGGAGTTTGCCTATGTTCAGATAGGCTGATACCATAGTTTGAGGAAGTCTCCTTTCAATGCTAACAATGGGGCTATTCTACTTAAAAATTGAGTGAGTTGCGCGAATTAGGATGCGTTAGGTTTTCAGTGAGGGTATGGAACGCCAAACGGTTCTTACGATTGGTATGGCGACAACGAGTCCGACAAGCATCTGGCTTATGTTTATTGGTATTTCTGCCACCGCTATCACAGGGATGTTGAACAATGGACCGATGAAAAACTGCTGATAGATGAAGTATCCTGTTACCATCGTCAAACCGCCTAGCAGAACAGTGAAAGTGAGCCATCCGAATTCAGGTTCAAAAACGAATCCTGCCGCGGCAAACAAAATCAATGTCAATGCGCCTAGGCCATACCAGAATTCTTTTGGAACAAACAAGGTCAAACTGGGAGTTGGAGCTGGAGGAATGCCCAAGTAGAGTTCAACCGAGCCACTGTAGTAGACGGAGCCTATGCCGGCTAAGAGAACTGCAATGACCAGACCAATCGTGAATGTAAAGGCTTTCCATTGAGCTTTAGATAGGCGCCCTAATCTTTTTTGACTAAGCAGCCCCACTAAGCCTCCTTCACATGCCTTAATAACTAGTGTCGCGGGGGCATAGTACCAGTATCCCAAGAAGAGGTCGGCAAGGCTGGAGCCCACGCCTCCTGCGAATGCGCCAATTGCGGGACCAAGTAGCAAGGCAGTGGTGAAAACCATGGTTTCACCTATGTTAAAGAAACCTCTCGTCTGTGGCACGTAAACAGAGAACACCGTTGTAGCTACAAACACTAACGCTGTGAAAATCGCCGTCATCGAAAGCCGCATAGTGCTTGACTTATGCTGGGTTTGGATCATCATCCCACCTTAATGCTCATCCAGTCGAAGAGTGAACTTCGATTTAAATTGGTGTAATGGCTAGGCAATATTTAAGAGAATTGCAGACCAGTAATAGAAGAGTCACTGAGGCATACTCTTGAATGTGCATGATTTGCGGCCCGGCATGAGCCACGTTAACATCATTGTGAAGGTTCTGAACACATCTGAATCCAAGCAAGCGGTGACCAGCGCGGGAGTTGACCACGAAATCCTCGAGTTAGAAGTGGGCGACAAAAGCGGTTCAATCAAACTCGTACTTTGGGATGAGAAGATTATTCCAGACTTGAAGAAGGGTGATACTCTCAAGATTGAAAACGGGTTTGTGACTTCTTTCAAGGGTACCTGGCGGATTAATGTTGGAAGGTATGGAACCGTAACAAAAATTTAAACTATTGAGGAGACAATTTCTCAACTTTCATCGGAGCCTTCGTGAAAGACACGTTTTCTTCTGTGCGCAGGCTTTCTGTATATTGAACCTCACCGCTAACGTGGCAGTCTGACTCGATGTCGATGCTTTCTCCGTACAGATTGCGCGCTCGGGCTCTTTCTTCCATATGAATAATCTTGGCATAAACATCCTCAACGCTTGCTCTCTCACCAATAACGACCTCGTCTGCGCGTATTGTACCCTTCACCTCGCCTCGCCTGCCGATTTCGACCGAAGCAGCGGAAACTCCTGAAACTGTCGCTATCGAACCGCCGACCTCAACCCCGCCAGATACTGAGACGCTTTTGGCCTTGAGGTTGCCACCCACATCGATGTCTTGAGCGGTTAGATCCTCTCCAACCTCGACTCGTCCGCCAACATCCAGTTTTCCAGAAAGCTGCAATGAAGCACTGACGCGTAGAACTCCTCCAATGTCGAGGCTGTTTCCTTGGGCTAATCCAGAAATTTCTACGACGCCTCCAACGTCGATCTTGTCAAATTTTAGGTCACCGTCAACTCTACATGAACCTCCTACGTCGATGTTTCCTCCGCTGTTTTTGCCCGTCAGTTTTACGGTTCCGCCGACGTCGATTGAGCGAAATTCAAGCGAGTCTTGGGATTCGAAGGAGCCGCCGACATCAATTTCGTCAACGCGCCCGCCCTTGATCGTGACGGCACCACCGACATCAATCGATCTGGCTTCAACCTTTGCACTTGAGGAGAAACGTCCACACACATCCATGTCTTGAGCTCGTGTATTGCCCTTGACTTCAAGGCTGCCACAGATGTCGATTCGCTCTGCAGTGAGGTCTTTACCAACTGTAAGGTTTCTGTCAATGTCAATTCTTTTGGCTTTCAAGTTTCCGTTGACGCTTAGGTTGCCTTCTTCTACTTCCACGCGGTCCTGTACCTCCAGGTCGCCTTGAATCAAGATGTCTCCCTCTCCCGTGAAACTCTCAGCGGTTAAGTTGCATTGGAACACTGCGCCTTCGCTGCATTCTATAATGCCAGAAACGTTCACTTTGGGTGGTGCGCCCTCACCTTTAACTAGGGCGTTTCGGCCTACGACTAGGTTGCCTTCGACGAGGCTCATTGTCGATGAGGAGTTTGGGGGAACAACAACGGCTTTAGACATGGTACTTCACTTTGAAGTTTTGAGTTATCTTCTTGTCATAAGCTAAATCTTTGGTGAGTGAGGCTGTTCCATACCGATGCTTTAGGAGGGTTCTCGTGACTCTCGTGAGTCTCTTTTGTGTATCGTTCTCCACATTTTATCCCACATGCCATTTCATTCTTCACCTCCAACCTTATCAAATTAATGGAGGCTGTCAACGTTTGTATAAAAGCCGACGCATATGGGGTGAACACAGGTTGCAGTCACAGATTGTTACTGGGCAGCTCCTCAGACAAAGCGGCGAACATCTTCTGCATCCTTCGGAACAAATCCACGTACTCCAAGCCGCGCTTAGTAATTCTGTAGCGGCGGAAATCGCCCACGAATTCCTCTCTAACGAAGCCACGAGAAGCCAAAAACGTCAGAAACCTCTTGGTTCTGTCAACGGGCAGGTTGGCTCCATAAGAAGCCCGCGTAAGGGCACAGGAACCACGCTTCGAAACAATGTCAAGTAGATCGGCGAATATCTCGTAGCGTGTCCTCCGCTCCAAATCCTGAGACCTCGAGCAAACCACAATTGCAGAAAACATAAAATAATGTTTTGCTCAAGAAATACCATTTGCTGCTCAACAAGCCATCGGGTCGGTGAAGAGTTTGACGTCTTGCTGGAAATGTGG
>Ga0315314_1002347_pt1 | contig 15715 bp, 17 predicted proteins | sample TDP9_MG_FD_203631 | JGI IMG/M metagenome (GOLD analysis project Ga0315314, IMG submission 203631) | Freshwater sediment microbial communities from Lake Towuti, South Sulawesi, Indonesia - TDP9 | ecosystem: Environmental > Aquatic > Freshwater > Lake > Sediment | place: Indonesia: South Sulawesi...
TAGGCGATGGACTCGAGGTTTCTGTTCAGCAGTAAGGATCCAAGGGACGCGACGGCTTCGTACTCGGGGCCGTCGTTGAAGTCGCCTCTGTAGGGCCCAGACTTCACCTCTACCTTTCTACCACACCTCAAGGGGCAACCGTAACAAGCCTCAGTTTCCTTCAAAATGGTTTCAGTCATCGTCTCACCCCCTATCTCCTCGGCATGGTCAAAATAGCCCTTAGTGAAATTCTTCGTGGGCAAGCCCCCTGTCTCGTTTAAAATGGGTGTGCTGTACGCTGTACCATGTTTCATGAAGCTCCTCACATCCCTATCGTCTAGAAGCCTCTTGGTGATCGTCTTCGAGAGATCCTTCAACCTATCTTCATCCGCAACCGTGACGCGCGCTTTGCCGCTTACAACGATCGCCTTCAACCTCTTGGAGCCCATAACAGCGCCCATACCAGTCCTCCCAGCAGCTCGACTCCTGTCATTTATGATGCAGGCAAACCTTACCAGGTTCTCCCCACCCAGACCGATGCTAGCCACGCTGGCCTTAGGATCTCCCACCTCCTTTTTCACAGCTGACTCAGTCTCGTGAGTAGTTTTCCCCCATAGGTGTTCAGCACTCCTTATCTCAGCTTTACCGTCACGAACCCAAATATATGTCGGCAAGGCTGAAGAACCCTCGACGATTACGGCGTCGAAACCCGCGTGTTTCATCCGAGCTGCGAAGAAGCCCCCAGCATGGGCTTCCCCCTGACAGCCAGTTAAGGGGGATTTAGCCATGACGCAGTATCTGCTGTTGCCAGGGAAGAAGGTGCCCGCGATGGGGCCTGTCAAGAACAGGATCTTATTTTTCGGGGACAGAGGATCTACCCCAGGCTCAAGCTCATCGAAAAGGATTTTGAGTCCTAAACCCCTGCCGCCTAGATATTTCCGCGCTGTACCTTCGAGCAACCTCTCAACCCTTATCTTCCCCTCTGTCAGGTTCACCCTTAGGATGGATCCCATGTATCCAAACATGACTTTTACCTTCGTTTCATCTGCTATTGATATAGTTGTTAACCCTCTCTCTGGTGATTTAACATAAGGCAACTATTATGGGTTTTCATAGGAATTAGCACTTTGACATTTGTGAGGATTCATGGGGTCTTGTTGCTGACAATTTCAATGATAGACCCAACCGCTTCACCGCGTTTGTCTCCGTCGACTATGGGAAGTCCAGTGTTTTCTCTTTAACTCAATTTTTTATGGCGGATCTACAAATATTTTATTGGTGAGATTTTTGATAGTTCGTGAGGGCGATGGTTGCGAATCCGGTCACGATAGGGCCGAACGCCTTGGTTTTTGAAGCGGCTAAACTGGTGCATGATAAAGAGATCGACTGGTGATCGTTGTTGAAAAGGAGAAAGTGCTGAGAATAGCTACCGAGAGAGACCTCGTGAGAAGAGTTATGGCTGAGAACATAGACCCGAAAACGGTCAGGATCAGCGATGTTATGTCCACGCCGGTGGTCTCCGCCTCACCGAGGGAGGATGTCGTAAATCGTCGGCATAGTGACATCGGACGACTTGGCTAGCAATATGACGCGCGCCGTCGAGGAGTTTGCCACGACGCTATATCTGATGGGGAGGGCTCGACGATAACTCCACCCTATTTTTCTTCAGTGTTTGAATGAGCTTATCGACGGGAATGGCGGCCATGGTCATGGTTTGGAGGGTGCCTCTAGACCCCAGCTCCACCGCCACCTTGGCTATGGTCTCATTGTCGGGAGCGTCCAATATATTCACGAAGTCGTAGGGTCCTAGAAGGGAATACTGAGACAGAATCTTCACACCCATCGCCTCTACTTCCCTATTGACCTCCCTTATTCTATCTGGATTACTCCTTATAGTCTTCCTCCCCTCATCGGTCAGCGTAGCCAACATCACGTAGATAGGCATCTCTCTCACCCTAGCCTAGATCGTCGTTTAAATAATATAATCATGTTGGTGTATATGTCTATCGCTGATGGTGATTGTTCACTAAAAATCTCCACGATACTGCCACCTAAAGTTGAAAGCCACCCCTTGTTTTGACGCGTGACACGATGAGCTGAGATCATAGCTGGACTGACTTCCTCAGAGAAAGGGAAAGTTGAGAATTCTAGAAGGTGGTTGATCGTGTCGACTAAGATGGATTATAGTATACCTGTTTTGATGAGTATGTGTATCCCAAGCGTTATGTAGAATATGGCCGTGAGGGGGTGTGAAGGTTCTCCAATAATCCCTCACCACCCGATTCTGCTCGCATACCTTCCTCCGATGCCGCCCAAAACTAAGAGAGCCTTCTTATCAGCTTCAATATCATAAAGATCAACGCTGCGAACCCTGCGGGGGTGATGCAGACCACGCTCAAAGTAACGACTTCCATGATATCGGAGAATAGTAGAAAGGTGATAACCGTAATAGCTAGACCGTAGTTCAACAGCCTTTTCGTCAAGGGCCTTAGGGGCGATCTTTTTGCAAGGTCTCCTATAATTCTGGCCATAAGGAAGATCGATGCGGGGATACCAAACAAGAAGGACAGTAGCCATGTGACGGTCACGAACTTGCCGAAGATCGTTTGCCATGGGTGATGATACGAGCGAAGTCCTGAGTATAGTAGTGAGGAGATCGGCTTCTCAAGGATTCTCTGAGAGAGCCTCTCGAGGAGTGTCGGCGTGTGAATGTCCTCGTTTTTGACTATGAGGTCCTCTTTTAGGCTGGTGAGGGGGCCATAGTAGTAGGCGTTCATCACCAAGGGGTCGCCTTCAAAAAGATCTGCGAGTTCTGGGCTTATCTCGTGCAACTCCTGTCCGCTCAACTCGATGAAGCGGTTGAAACCCGACCTAGGGGAGAAGCTGATGTCACTGATGACCGTGCTGTTTATCCGCCCCTTAGAGATTAGGAAGAGGTTCACGCTTGAGTAGGTCTGCCCTGAGATGTCCGATGCGGCCGTGATCCTGAGGGGGTAGTAGAGGCGGTCGGTCTCGAACCGGTAGATGAGGGGGTTTACACTCTTCGTAGTCTCGCTCGTCTCGACAACATCGAAGACAAAGTATCGTATCCCCCTACCTAGGTAATCTGACACTGCATCCCTAAACCCAGACGAGACCGAGAGTTCAACGCCCTTCCCTCGGGCGAAACCTGAGACCCACTCGGTGAAGTGGTCGAGGTCGTTGACCCTTACAACGGTGACATCGTGGGCTCCTATCTCCTTATGGAAAACCACCTCGACGCCCTCTCCATCAGCAGGACCCGCCGACCTGTAGAAGTATTCAGTCTTAAGTCTCTTGTTTATTAGCTCGCTAATCTTCCTAAACGAATCGAAGCTCCCCTCCTCCACCTTGGTCGGTTTCGAGGGGATGGGTAGGATCTCGAGGACGAGGGCGGATCTTGAGCTTCTCACGTCGGTCGATAGGATCAAGACCTCCTCCCTCTCATTCCAAGCGACTATGGCTGTCTGCCCAGACTCCTCCAGGGAGGTTTGGGGGGAGGTGATCAGACCCCTATCTGCAAAGGCTGTCTGCGGGTTGATGGGGAATAGTAGGAGAAATAGGAGTATGAGATAGACCTTTAGCGATCCGATGGAAGTCTCATTCATCCCTGCTCTTCTAAATTGTTTGGGGTGGTAGATAATACTACGCCTTAGAACACTCTCCGTTTGTGTGTTCTATTTCTAGAACATCAAAGGGAGGCTATTAATTCAGTCTTGAAGCTTACTGGCTAGATGAGACCGAAGGATGATGGTTGAGGTTTCTCTCTTCTGAATAGAACGGGGGCTGGAGAGGTAGCAGTGGCACTTGACTCTCCGAGCCGTCCACGTCTGAAAAAAGGAAGTCGTAACGGGGATGAAACCAACGACCGCCGAAGATTGGAACGCGATCTCTAATCTTCTCAGCTCTGGTCAGTAAACGATCTGCCTTTCGCTAGACCACTCCTCCACCCGATCGTCTTCCATACACGCTCCGACCGGGATTATATGCCCAACGGAGATGGGCCTTTCACCGGGCTGAACTACGTTGCTCCCCATCGAGAGGACGACGCCGTCGTCGAACGGCGCGTACACGGCGTCAACCTCATCGCCGTAAAGGTTGACGATCGAGGCGAGCTTCTGACCCTTCGAAACCCTGTCCATCAACTCGACGAGGGGGATCATGAATCCACCGTTCTTAACAGGCTTGACCGTAGCGAATCCGTCGCCTATCTTCCCCTCCTCCCGCACGGTCTCAACGTAGATGTGCTCAGGAACCTCTGGTTCGCCCTCTATCATTTCGAGTTTCTTCATGATGTTGGTGATGGTCTTCTCCCAAAGCCTGATATGCTCCTCCCGCACGGGCATATGCATTCCTCCCATGGTCTCCGCGTCTAGGGTGATCACGCCGTGTTTCGCTCCCTCTGTGTGGGTCGTTCCTGGGTGAACTGGGACCTTCCAGACCAGCTTAGTCGCCGCTACGTCCGCCAGCTCGAAGGACTTCCTGCTGAGTTCGCCGAAGCCGTATCTGTAGCCGACCATCGGCACCATGTATCCCCCAGTATGGTAATCCAGCGTGACCGTTGAGTTTAGAATGACCTTGTTAAAGATCGTGTAGGCTATCCTCTCGGTCATTGTTCCGTCAACTCTTCCAGGGAAGACCCTGTTGAGGTCCTTCACGGCTTCAGGCTGGTCCATCACCCACCCACGGGTCTGCGTCACATAGGCTAACGGGTTTGCAGCGGGCAGACCGATAAAGGTGCCAGCCATCAGCTTCGGATTCAGTTGTCTACTGACGTTTATTATGGCTGGCGTTCCTGTCACCTCAGGCCCGTGAACGGCCGCGAAGACCGTGAACACTGGCCCCTCTTTGACCCCGTTCAAGATGATTATGGGGATCTCAACGGTCGTCCCGTCGGGTAGAACGCCGTTTTCAACAGGAAGGCGTCCGCAAACCCTTTCACCAAGCTTCGCTCTTATCGGACCAACTTTAAAGACGGACATCTTAAACCCTTTTCCTTTAACCCGTATTTATTGCCACGCATATAATACCTTAGGGATGGAGAAGAATATGTCAAAGCGTTTTAGGGAGAATGCCTTTCCCAGAGAGGAGTTTAACCTCCGATGGGGTAGAGCTAGAGAGCTCATGGAGAAGAAGAGCTTGGACGCGATCCTGGTCACGAACCCGTCAAACTATAGATACTTTGTAGGCATGGAATACGGTTGGGGACCTAGACGGAACGCCTTCATACTACCCATCGACCGTGAACCTGTCGTCTTGGTTAACGGCGCTCAAAAGCATAGCACAGAGCTGGGGACGCATATCGATGATGTGCGCTGGTATAATCTACCCTTCAGGCCGGCGCATGTTGTCGACGTGATGACCGATCTTGATCTAGACCGAGGTAGGATCGGCGCTGAGTTCAAACACGACTACATGACGAACATTTCCCACGAGGTGAGAGAGCTGATTGGTGGGGCCACCTTAGTAGACGCGACGGACATACTGCAGAGGCTGCGGATGATAAAGACTGGACACGAGGTTGAAGCGATACGGGATGCTTGCTTACGCCACACAACAGCCCTGTTGAATATGATGGAGAGGATTAGGGGCGGTATGACTATCAGGGAGGTGGCCTGGATATTGGCGCGGTGTGAGAGAGACCAGGGAGCCACGATTGTGAGTACGAGGATCCTACCAAACATATGGAACGTCGACGGCGGGGGTGAGTGGCTTAGGAGGAACCTAGACCCGGATCGAAGGCTTAGGAAGGGGGACTACGTCAGCTTCGACGCCGATATGGTGGGGCCGAAGGGTTACGGGGCTGACTTCGGGGCGACTTTCGTCGTCGGGGAACCTACCAAGGAGCATTTGGAGTGGTGGGAGAAATGCGTCCACATAGTAGAGAGGTGGATGGAGATAAGCAGACCCCACGTGAAGATGTCCGAGGCGCACAGACAAGCCTGCAGAGTGGTCAGAGACGCGGGTCTCGATCCGAGGGAATACTCCGGATGCTTTGCGATACATCGATCGCACTACGCGCATGGGACGGGGATCGACCTGGTTGAGGAGCCCATGGTCGCCCGCTACGAGCATAGGGAGTTTGAGCCGGGGATGACCCTGTGCGTCGAGCCAGGCCTCGAGGGTAGGGAGGCCGAGGGCGCACCTAAGACCATGCATAGAGAAGAGGAGATAGTGATAACGGAGGACGGGTACGAACGCCTCACCACGATGGGATGGGATCTACACGTGATACCGGAAAAATAGAAAGACATCTGGACCTGAAGAATTTCCCAGCCCTAAGATTGAGTGGGCTGACCCATCATGCCTATCGAGCAGAGACTTTATTCTATGGTTTGAAGGCCGCCTACCTGTTTTTCGGCGCTTTGCTCGTCTTCGCTCTGTTAGCCCCATAGGGGCAGACGTAGACGCAGAGGCCGCAGAGACCTTCCCCGAGGAGCCGTGCCCTCCGCTCCATGTAGTCGCTGCAGAGGTGGGCTCTGAACCTAACGTCCCTCGGCTCGGAGGGGTTAAAGGGAACTCCCGTGAAGGCCTTCACGGGGCAGATGTCGACACATCTTCTACACTCTCCGCAGCCGTTAAGAAGTGGGGCTCCAGGCTTCATGGGCGCTTCGGTTAGCACCGTCGCCAGTCTCACCCTAGGCCCATTGTCAGGAGTGACGAGGAGGCAGCTCTTCCCGATCCATCCTAGGCCGGCGAGATGGGCCGCTAGCTTGTGTGAGAAGGCTCCCTCTAGCCTCCTCGGGTTTACGGTCTGTGAAGCTGGTATGGGATACGCCCTGAAACCCGCTTCTTGAATCCTCTTTGTGATCAGCAGCGCTGCCCTATCAAGGTTCGCGTTGATCGAGTTGTAGAGCCATCGGTAGGTGTGTATGACCGAGGGCTCCTCGTGGCGGAACAGTTCGTCCACGATCGTGTCGAGCAGCCGCATCCCCACAGACACGGCTCGGGGGAAACGCCCTATGTGCTCACCGCCCTGTGAGCGTATGAGGTCGCGGGCGGCTGTGAGGTCAGCGACTCCGAAGAGGTCGATGTCGAGTTTTCTAGCGAGGTTCCTTAGTTCTTCTTGCAATTCGTCCATCCTCTTTCACCTTGGTTAGGGGACCGCCTCTCCCTCAAACTAGGCGAGGCTTCTATATGACGTTCGCTCCCACAGGGGCCTCGTCGTCCACGGTCAGCCAGAAGGGTTTCTCGCCAGACACAGCGGCCAACAACATTCCATGGGACTCTATGCCAGCGATCTTCTTCGGAGCTAGATTGACCAGCGCCACAAACTTTTTCCCTAAGAAGTCCTCTGGAGAGTAGAATTCTGCTCCACCAGCGATCACTGTCCTAGTTTCACCAGAGCCTATGTTGATCGTGAGCTTCAAGATCTTGGTCTTCTGGAGGATACGATCGGCCTTGATGACTTTTACAACCCGCATGTCAAGCCTCTTGAAATCATCGTAAGAAACTATTTCCATCGATTCACCTCTCTAACTGGTATGGATGCTGGTGGAATATTTCATTTACGATTAGGTTGGACTGGGAAAGTGGAATTGGTGAAGTGAAGAAAGATGTCTAAGACTGTGGCCAGAGGTCCCTTGCCACATAGTTTAGACCATACTTCTCAAGCGTCTCCGGTAGAGGTTTCCCAGAGCTGTCCCAACCCATCCCCAAGTAGTAGATGTCCAACATCCTGTCCCAAACCTCTTGGAGATTTCTGCCCTTCGCTGGGCCTGAGTCAGGCGCAGACCCGTACCTCATCGAAGGCCTGTCCACTCCCCTGCCGGCTATCCCATGTCTCGTGTTGAAGGCTCTGAGGAGATGAACTACCCTCCGCCCAACTCGCATCCCCTCCTCCCAGGAGAAGTCCCACCCCGTAACAGCGCTCAGGGCTTGGGAGAGAAGTTCAACGTTCATCCTCGTGTTGAACCGACAGGTTACCAGGGAGTCCTCAAGCATCATCGCCCCCTTGTCGTGGATGTTTGTGGCCACGATATCCTCCCATTTTGGAGCTGATCCGAGCGGTATAGGGCCTCCCCAAGTCTCAAGGGTTCCGGTGTTGGACACGCATGTGTCGAACTGCTCTGTCCACCTGTTGCGGTGATCGTGGCCGCGAGGCGTGTTCCCCTTCAAGGTGTGGATGGCGTAGGTCGATGCTTCACCGCCCATCTTCCCCGCCGCCCTCATCACACCCTCGGCCAACGCGTCGCCGACGCCTTGCCTTTTAGCGATCAGGTTGAGCAGCAGTCTCGCGCTCTCAGCGTTACCCCAAGAAAGATCTAGGCCATTCGCCGCCTCTCTCGTGAGGATGCCTCTCTCGTAGCATTCCATGGCGAAACCGACAACCCATCCCGCCTCGTTGGTCTCCATGCCCAGACGGTCGACCTCCTTGCTGAGCATCATCGCTGCGGTCACGTCGTCTTGGTCTATGGCTGAGGCCCAAGCCGAGAACTGCTCGTACTCAGGCTCTTCCAACACCTCGCCCGCGTAGGGCCCCTCGGTTATCTTCATGATGTCGCAGTGGTGTATTTGACACGCCCAGCAGGAGTTCCGTCTAACCGAGAACCTCTCCCTAATGTAGGGGCCGCCGAACTTCCTCAACTTGTCCTCGTCTATTTTCCAAGTGCTTGTCTCATAGTTCTTCACGGGCAGGTTGTTCCTAGGCACGTTGTTGACGATTCCCTGGAGGGTTCCATACTCGTACAGCTCCTTGGCCTCTGCCTTAACATTCTCGATGAGCTTTTTAGAGGCCTCCCGAGCGCGGTTAGCATCGCGTATGGGTATCTGCTCCTTTCCACGGGCGAGGGCTATGGCCTTAAGACTCTTAGACCCCATGACGGCGCCCAGCCCATTGTGGGAGGCGGAGTGGCCGTAGTCGAAGAATATTCCTGCGAACTTCACCAGGCTCTCCCCTGCTGGACCGATGGAGGCAACGACCATCTCACGTTCTTTAGCGCCACATTCGTACTTCAGTAGGTCAGAGGTCTTGTATGTGTCCATACCCTTTAGCCAGTCAGCGTCCCTGAGTTCTGCTGATTCTGAATCCACGTATAGATATTGGGGCGTCTTCGCTGCTCCTTGGACGATTATCCCGAATAGGCCGCAGAGCCTCAGGTATGCGCCGAAATAGCCGTTTGCTTGGCTACACCCAGCCCCGTTGGTGAGGGGACCCTTCGCGACGACGGAGACCGAACCGGACCCTCCTATGGGAGTGGCGTTGAGGGGTCCTGCCGCGAATATCAGCCTGTTCTGCGGGTCGGACCATCTGGTTCCAGGGAGGACTTCGTCGTATAGGAACTTCGCCCCTAGCCCGGTTCCTCCAACGAACTCTCTGAGAACCCTCTCATCCACTGTGAATCGCTCTGTTCTTCCCTTCTCAAGGTCGACTCTCAGAATCCTTCCAGCGTATTCTTCAGTCATTGCCCATAACCACAGAGACTATTAAAGCACATCATATTTAATATGTAAGGTGTTGTGAAAGAAATATCTTAAGGGGTTTCGAGTGAACGTCTCGAGGAAAGGAGCTAATATCATACTCGCCTGGGATAGGGGAGACCCCGAGGATGTTGAGAAGGCTGAGAGTTTCTTCGCAGAGCTCACCAGACAAGGGTGGCTCGCGGCGAGGCGTGAGAACAAGCTCCAGAGAGTCTTGACGTTCAAGCCAGAGTATGGAGAACTCTGGTTCATACCTCTCTCCGAAGGCGGCTAGTCAGAGTAAATAGGCTTCTCTTCAGGCCTATGACAAATCATGCTCGACCTGAACCAGCAATTCTTTGTGCACACGAGAAACACGACCAGAAGCTTATAAGGCCTGACATGTTAACTTGTTTACGTGTGTGAAAATTGGTTCTACCGGCCAAAATCTTCGAGATAAGAGATGATGTTGACCTTGAATCGATGGTTCAGAGGCTGAGGGGTTTCCGTGAGGAGGAGCCTTATCAAACTGGTGAGGGGAAAACCGTGGACCTAGTGACGGAGATCTTAGACCTGAAACTGGAGAAGGACCTGTTGGCCGGGGTTTTCAGCAGGGACTTCGTGCGTGGGCGCTATTACAGGCGTGAAATGGTTGAGGCGCTCGTCACAGAGGAGGCTCACTTCTGGATCAAGCCCTTGAAGGGGAAGGCCTTCTTAATCGTGCTGGCGCCGTCTGTGGCACGCGGGGTGAAGAAACTGCTGACGAGCCACGTGGCGAGTAAGCTCAGTGAGGTTGTCTTTGACAAACCTTGGGGGATAGTCGAGGTGAGGATATCTCATGAGACCCTCAGGGAGTTACACGAGTCTAACCCGCGGGCGACCAAGCTCATATGGTTTGACGATGTGGACATCCCGAGCGTGGAAAAACTCTGCTTGGCAGGATCTAGTCTAGCGGATACGAAGCTTTATCACGACTACCTTGAACATGGAAAGATATGGTACGTTGTCTTCGAAGTCCAGAAGCGGGGGATCGTGGTTGGGATTACGAGGAACTGTGTGGTAACGCTCTTCAGCAAAAGCACCATCGACGATTTCATAAACTACATCCTAGAAGACTTTCTAACGCTCATCGAGTGAGCTGGAAGAGTCCTGACAAATATTTTGGCGAGGGAAAAGAGTCATGGTCTTCTCAATTCTCATTAAGCTCTTACTGTTTTATAGTGGAAAATCTTGATAAGGGATTGAGTGTTGTAATAAATTAAGGTGATAAATTTGAAGGGATACGTAGTCGCTATTGAGAAAGAGACGAAGAAAAACACTGATTTTCGCCGTGTACTGTACACAGGGAGGCACAGTCAGCTCGTACTCATGAGCATTAAGCCTGGTGAAGAGATAGGTGAGGAGACGCATGGGGATGTTGATCAATTCTTTCGATTTGAGGAAGGAGAAGGAAAGGTGATTATTGACGGTGTAGAACACCGTGTCAAAGACGGAAATGGGGTCATCGTCCCAGCGGGTGCTAGACATAATGTGATCAATAGCTCTAAGCTCGTGAACCTCAAACTTTACACTATTTACTCGCCACCTGAACACCAAGACGGTGTAGTGCGCCATACCAAAAAAGAAGCGATGGCTAGTGAAGAGCATTTTGACGGACGGACTACAGAATAACACAATGTTTAGCGCTATAATTTTTTTCTTTTACGAAAAATCTATTCTCTTCTCTCACTCCTACCACCTAAACAGGTAATGGACCTTTAACGTTAGTAAAGACTTTTTGGTTTGTCAGAGTTAAATAGTCAGTTAGTCGTTGGGTTTGAGGATTAAAATTTAATACTGCTCTGCGCCCCTCAGCCACTCCCTAACTAACTCTCTCCATACTTGGGTTCATATGTCCAGTATTTGTCTTCTGGGAAGTCTGCAAGCTCCTCAAGGAAGTCTGAGAAGTCAGTGTCATTCTCAAACTCGGGGATTTCTATTCCCTCCCTTTGGACGAAATCTTCCCAAGCCATAACCGCCTCCACAGCATCACCTCCAATACTCTTCTATATCAAATCCAAGTTTTTGTCTATAGTGAGGCTAAAATTGTTTTTCATCTCTTCAAAAGTTACATGGTCTAAACTAATATCACCAAACGAATACCTAAGAGGCACCAGCATGTTTCCATATTTTTCAATAGTTTTCCTGCTGAACTCCTTTGCAATCATTATTCCTATGATACACTCCTTTCCGACTTCATCTACGTAACCTTTTAACTGTTGGAAATCGCCTTTAGAAGCTCTTCCTGTTTTAACTTCAACTAAAATCTTTCTTGACACTCCTATTGGACGCTTCCCTATTCTATTCTTCGGTAGAGTCGGCCTATTCCAAGGCCAGACCAGCCGTCAGCAACACGCCAAATAAGGGGGGTATGGGTGTAACGTTGTAACATAGGTTTAGGTAGTGAGGAGGATACAGAGCGTAACCAAGTGTAGAACGTTAGTTTACCAACTGAAAGAAGTCTTAAATTGAAAGACGGAACTTCGTTACTTGAACTTTACTAGTAATTATTTCTTTTTTCTAAAAATGAGGAGGTATTCATGACTTAGAAGAAAATCTATCTTTTTTCTTTTTGTATACCAGAATCTTGTAGAAGAATCATTATGTTGAGTTTTGATAATAATATTCTTGAGTTCAAAGTTCTCTTTTAGAAATCTTTCCATAACCAAAAAACCTGTTGGGATAACTTTCTTATTTCTTCTAACATCACCTATTAATACAGCGCAAGTTCCATCCTTTGCTAATAAGTCAAAAATTTGTTTGGCTATTTTCTGAATCTGATCGCAAAATTCTGTTGGATCAGAAATATGCGAGAGGTCTCCGCCTATTGTTGCGGTGTATCTAAGGGAATTGAGATAAGGGGGATGAGCACACACTAGCTTTATTGAATTGTCGGGAATACCAAGCCCATGTATATGGTCTCTCAGATTTCGTGCATCACCTTCTAAGACAATAGGTCTTAATTCATTTCTTAGAAAGATGGACGGATCTTTGCGTGCCTTTTCATCCATTTCCTCGATTCTAGCTTGGCTCATCGCAATTCCAATGGGATTTATATCGAGTCCAATTCCTCTCCTGTTAGCCAACCAAGTTTCTATAAGAGTGGTGCCGCCACCTACAAATGGATCTATTACTATGTCTTCCTCCTTTGAATAGTGATTTATTAGAAATCTGGGTATTTCAGGCGTCCAGTTTCCTCGATAATCGCCTTGATGAACTGCCCAATTACCACGTTTTTTGAAAGCCCAAATAGTTTCTCTACCAATAACTAGATTCTCTGCTGCCAACGATCTATTTCCTTCTTACAGGGAACTTTTAGTTTTGCTTTTTTTCCCTCAATTATCCTTTGGACATCTTTTTCAACCACACTTGTTGTAAAGAGTAATCGATCATTTGCTTTGAACTTGTGAATAATTCTATAATATGATAATCCTTCATTTCTCAAGTCTACAAAACGTATGCACCATTTTTCCCATTCTTCTGGGTGATTCTTTTTCAAATGCGGGACAATACTAGCATTAAGGGTTTTTCCACAGAAGCATTTGACTTTCCTTTTTCCTTCTTCATAAAATATTTTGATTTCATCTAGTTGCTCTCTTATTCTTTTTTCTTCTAAATTGTCTTGTTGTACAACCATTTCGTAATATTCCTCACTTATGTGATGGTACTGAGAATGTGCACCGCGTTCTAAGATCTTCCATGTCAAAAAGGATCTTGGTAATCCAATCATAGCGATTCTTGATTACTAAAGCTCGTTCAGGCTCATCAACCCAAAGATTAGAATCGACTAGAAAGCCATCAAACCCCAGCTCAGTGATTAGTGTTTTAGGCCTTACTTCTCCGGAATTAACATGATATAATCTTTCTCTCCCCCATTCTTCAATGTTGTCACAAAACATAAGCAAGAAAGAAAGAGGGAACTTCTTTACAGGAATGCGGGTCAATCCATTTTCAATTAGGTGGGCCCATAAGCGGATGTTGTGAACTGAAATAGCTAAGGCTGCTGGGTATATTATGGTTGTCAAAGTTCTTCGATTCATCCGTGTAGCGGACGAGATGAGATTAATTCCACCAAGAACGCCATGATCTTTGCGATATTTAGCTAGCAGTTCACATAACTTACCAGCATTAGATCCGGGTTGTGGTTCCCATTCAGGATCAACGCTATCTGATCTAAAAAGTTCAAATAGACAGCCCAACAGATGAGGAGAATATAGCGCAGATATGCCACGAGGCCTAACTTCAAACAATTCACCTACTGGACCCAGATCTTCTAGATTTTCGAATGGAGAAGCGAGATCATGAAAGAGTGAAGCGAAAAACCACGGTAAGTCGAGGGGTATTAAGTCATCAGTCCTAAAGCTAGTAGAATAGAGTTTTCTAAAGAGATCGTAGTTATGATCTATTATTATAGCGCCTAAAAGGAAAGTCTGAAAAGAGTGAAGAAAGTGCTCTCTCTTCCCAGCTATAACCTCCGAAACTTCTTCGAAAATACTCAATACATTTAGTCCTTCAAAAAGTCGAGTTGCATCAAATCGCCGACCAAGTTTCTTCATTAGGAAATCATGTATGAATCTATGCTCATCTTCCCAATCGCTAAATCGAACTGATTCGTATTGAGAGGCAAAATCTCTTAAATCCGGTGCATATTCCACGTTATTTAGTTTTGAAATCTCGCGAATTAGAATTAACGGTATACTTTTCTTTTGATAGTAGCGCTTAAACTCGCTACTGAAATTTTGAGAAACGGAGGTTAAGCTTGTTGGATCGAGCACTAGGACAGGTTTTTTAGAATCAGCATAGATATAAATTCCATATCTATATCCAGTTTTTGCAGTATCAAATGTAAGAGGTGTGTTTCGAATTGAAGAGATAACAATTTTGGTGTCTCGAAACGTGCTTTGGCAGCTTTCGATTCTATTTGGCAGGAAGCTTGGAATTGTGACCTCTTCTTCCACTTCAAGCGCAAGGCGTTTTCCATCAGCCCTAGTGAAAATGCGATCAGGAGTCCACTTTACTTCCTCTGGTAGTTCAGCATTTTCATCAGGGGTCCACCCATCATTTCTAAGAAGGGTTTCCATGGCATCTGTTAAGCATCGTCGGACATTTGTGGTAGTCATCATTTGGTTACCCCTTCAGAGAACGGATCTTCTCACTAAGTACTTTGTTAATATGTTCCATAAGGCTAATTGCTTCAACTTTGGTCATTTTGTCTAAGGATTCAAATTCAAATTGTTTCAATGTATTCTCAAATTTGTAACATGAGCGTCTGAACAAGTCAAACCGTTTTGAATTGATCTTATCTTCGACTGTCTCATAAATGTCTGATATTCCCAGATCAGGCTCTTCAATCACACGTTCGATGAGCATTCTTACATCTTCCACAGGCAAATATGCAAACATTGTTTTGATTAGCCTAAAGTCGGTATTTCTAGGGATAATCATGTTATCTCTTTTTTTGATAAGATTTCTTGCTGTTAGTTCCCTACTGTGGTGCTCGAAGAAATCAGGTAGATACTCTTCTATTGTTTCAAACGCTCTTTCCATTTCAACCAAATTTGCAGGTCTAAGATAATCAGGTTGGCCTTCATGTAAACATCGAGCGATTATATCTTCTGGAAACCTAAGTATCCGATCTGCATCTCTTAAGGCACCCCTAGTCATTCCAGTTACATTAGCTAGTTGTTCGATGGAGATCCCTGGGTTAAGTTCCTTCAACCTTTGTAAGGCTAAAGCTCGAGAAGCTGGATCCCAAGGTTCTCTTGCCATGTGAATGTTGAACATTGTACGAAGGTTTTCTTCATCACTTAGCCGCCCTGATACCACATTAGCCGGAACATGTTTCATGCCAAGCTTCTTAGCGGCCATTAGTCGTCTTTGACCATCTAGTAGGACAAATCTGCCTGGGTTCACTTCGTAAACGACAAGAGGAACTATTATTCCTCCCATTGCAATTATTGAATTGCAGAGATCGTTGGTATCTTTCTCTCGAAATACCTTTCGCGGATTAAGCTCATTGTATCGAATATTTTCTACAGACAATTCCTTTTCAAATCTAATCGGTTCTTCTTTAGGTAGGATAGGTTGCGAATGGTGTTCCAAGAATCATCACCCAATCTTTTTTTATGTGAAACGGAGATATTAAAGACTGCTGCATAACGCAGCGCGCAGCTAGCTAGTAGCTTGCAAAATGAACCGCTATGAGAACATCAAGTGGTCCTTTTAGTTCCCAGTTCTGAAAAGCCTTAGTACCCGCCTCGTTATGCAATACATAATGGTA
>Ga0315314_1002348_pt1 | contig 15711 bp, 13 predicted proteins | sample TDP9_MG_FD_203631 | JGI IMG/M metagenome (GOLD analysis project Ga0315314, IMG submission 203631) | Freshwater sediment microbial communities from Lake Towuti, South Sulawesi, Indonesia - TDP9 | ecosystem: Environmental > Aquatic > Freshwater > Lake > Sediment | place: Indonesia: South Sulawesi...
ACTCAAGCCCAATAGGAATCAAAGGCAACGCGAAACCCAAGCCGGTTCTTTTGCTCGGCCTAACTAAGAGAAGTCTATTGAATGACAAACAAGTTTACCTACATGGAAGCCAAATGTAGAAGGTCTGAACTACCAAATCTTCTTTAAAAGGGTTCCGACACTAGAGCCAAAGACCACAGGAAAGAACAAGTAAGGCTTTCCACAGGGAAAAATACGCGGCTGCCGTGTCGGTTACGTGACGGATGCCGCGACGCATGTCTGACGTATGCGTGTCTGTCCGAAGGATCTTCGATCGGTCGCCGACACGTTTGACCGCGCATCCACACGCTTGCGCTAACGTCACCGATCAACCTTCAATTCTAACGCAACGAATACAATAGAATTATTTTGTGTGTGTGGGTCCCTTGGTGCGGCCGACTGAATTTGAACCATCAATTGTGTTATCCTTCTCACTGAATGTGAAAACTCAGAATAGTTCCCAAATAATTGAGCATAGTTTAATAGTGGGAATGCGGGATTACCGTTCCTATGTCTTCCCTAGCGCCCTATGTCTCGAGTTCAGAGGATGCGGTCAAGAAAATGCTCGAGGTAGCTGAGTTGAAACCTTTTCATCCAAGATCCAGCCTAATTTGAAACGGTGAGATTTTGATCCCTAAAAGAAACATCGCTCTAGTAGCGCATGACAATAAGAAAGACGATTTGGTAGAATGGGCAAATTTCAATAAGGGAACGTTGGGTTTTCACAACTTGTACGCCACTGGAGACACCGGTAAAAGAGTTATTGAAAAAACAGGCCTGAAAGTTACTTTGCTCAAAGGCGGCTCCTATGGTGGAGACATGGAACTCGGAGCCATGATTGCCAACGAGAAGCTGGACTACTTGATTTTCTTCTGGGATCCGCTCTCATCGCTTCCCCATGACGTTGATGTTAAAGCCCTTCTCAGAATATCGGTTTTGTATAACGTGCCCACTGCCTGCAACAGGTCTACAGCAGATCTAATAATTTCGAGTCACCTATTTCAGAGCACAGAATATGTGCCTGCAAGAGGCCCTCTTAACTCTTCGAAGTAGACATTTTGGTTCTTGGAGACTTGTTCCACCAGCGAATAGGGTACGTTTGTTTGCTTTTCTTGACAGGAAGCCTTTGTAAGCGCTAGAATAGGCTCATGCTCCTCTTCGCTGCAGCCCCTAAGACACTGGTAGAACTTCTTCAGGGTTTTTTGTGTGTGTGTGGGTCCCCTAGTGCGGCCGGTTAGATTTGAACCATGGGATTCTTTAAGTGCGCACCAAATTTGAGACATACATGATTGCATGTCGTTCAATCAAGAATCCATGGGAGGAGGGAGTAAACAGGCGAATGGCTGCAATCATGCCAGATAGCAACAGTTTCAATCGGTCTATGGTAGTTGCTTATAGTTCTCGGTGAGACTCGTCTATTAAAAGCTAAAAATTTAATCTACTACCTTAATGAGTTAGGGAAGATGGAGTCGGATTCATCCTCATAACTCAGTATAGCACATCGATACCGGCAGAAGCAAGAAATCTAGGGACTTGCTTTTATCATGGCTGCGATGAGCGAGACTGAGATCGAAAGATTCAAGGAAGTTACGTTGCATCTAGGTTCGAAGCTTATGACACGCTTGCCTAGAGCAACTGGTTTTGTATTTTCTCCGTGCTGGCATCCTGAGCCTTTCTTCATTAGGCAGAGAGTGCTAGGTTGAAACTTCATATTCATTGTCAGGTCAATTAGGCTTTCTTTAGTAGCTTTAGCATCTCGCTCACAGTTACGATTCTTATCCCTCTAAATTCATTTAGAGCTAACAGATGCTCATCTCCAGAAACGACGTATTCGGCCCTAGAATCGTATGCTGTTCTGAGTATACTGTCGTCGTCTGGGTCTTGCTTAACAACCTTAAACCTCGACCTTACTCTAACGATTTTAGCTATGCTGCCGATGGCCCTCAGAAATCTTATTACCTCGTCCTCGTCAACGTATTTTCTTATTATTGGATCGCCGGCAACTTCAGCGAACTCTTCTAGGATGTCTCTAGATAAGATCAGTTGAGCTCTTTTCCGTACAAGCCCAAAAACTAGTGCTCTGGGCTTCCCACTCTTGATCAAGGCAGAGATAAGCACGTTAGTATCTAGAACGATATTGATCATTAGATGACCTTTGTGCTAAGAAGACCTTGTCCTCCTCTGCCTCCTGTACTTCTGGATTATTTCGTTTATCTCCTCGTCAGACAGCTCGCCATATTTTGCTATTCTCTCATCTATCCTTCTGTACAAAGTTTCGAGTTCACTTGCCACATTGGGCACATAAAGTTTCTTCATAATGACCGCGCCTTGGTAACCGTAAACAAGTAGTTTGCTCTTTGGCTTAATCCTCAGCCTTTGCCTTATTGTCCGGGGTATAACCACTTGGCCTTTACTACTGACCACCGTAACATCAGGCTTCTCGTAGTTTGCCATAGCTTTCACAACATGCATTCTTACTTTCTTACTTTAAATATCTAGCGGTCAAGAAGCTCGAACAATCCTTGGTCGGACAGAGATTGAGAAGATTCTGGGACAACTATTTGCGACCTCGAAAGTTTTCCCTGCTGACGACTGGCGATATACTGGTGTGATTGATCGTACTTTATTTACCAAGCCTTTGTATACGAAACTTCGTAGAGCCTTCAGGGGAGGCTACAATTAATGAATTGGGTTGCTTATCTTCTAGATGGATTTGGGGGAGATATCGAATGAGTTGCCTTAAGTGGCTCGTATGCCAAGGGTGCAGCTGAGCTTGGAAGTGATATCGATCGAGTAGTATTTCAATCGGTCTATGGTAGAATTAAGGATACCACGTTAACGCCTTGAAATGAGCCTGCAAGACCCCCTCCCCTGTTTTATGTAAATTCTTAATACGGGTGTAATACCTTCAGGATTCTTTACTCCCCTGGCTTTCCTCTTCGCCCTGATCATTCGCCTTTACTTTCTCTCGATAAGTTCGATCAGGGTCCCGTCAGGATCCTCGACGAAGGCTATCGATGATCCAGTCGGGCTAAGCCTAAAAGGCTCGTCTGTGATCGTGAATTTCTCCCTTCGCATCATGGAAATGATCTTTTCCATATCCTTGACTTCAAATGCGAGATGATCGAACAATCTGTCCTCATAATCAGCCTGAATGAACTTCTTCTGATTTCTGTAGAAGGTCAGCTCAAGCTTAGCCCCCTTCCCCTCATGATCTTGGAGGAACGCGATCTCAGCATTGTTCTTCGGTATCTCTCTTCGACTCAGAAGTTTCAGTCCCATTATCCTAGTGTAGAAGTCAATCGATCTGTCCATATTGCTGGTCCGAATACTGGCGTGAGTAAACATCCTCCTTGTTCACCATGCTGCTTGTTCATACTTCCAGCACTTAAGAGCGACGATTCAGAACTATGAATGGATCTCAGGATATAGTTGCAGCAAGTATTGCCTCCTTGGCATAGGGATTACAATCTTCAAAACGTACGATAAAAAATTTTTCTGAAACGTACGAATTCTTACACCCCAAAGCAAAACTTTCGCACTTAGGAAGCAGGAAAATCGCTTAACAAGCCTAGCTATGTAAGTGGGGCGGGCGGGATTTGAACCCGCGATCTCCGGCTCACTCGCGCGTTCTAGGTCCCGAGACCGGAATCTTTGACCAAGCTGGACCACCGCCCCAGCTCGACCATACTTCACTTCTTCGACAGATTTAAAAACAATATGCAAACAGAATGCGACGCCCTTTATTAGTACATGCGCTCATTGAATCTTTCAGAATAGTTTCAATGCTAACCTAGTTCACGGATTCTCAGAAATTAGTATGCAAAAGCTCATAAACCCACAGCAATGATTTACCTTCGGTGTTTACAATGTTGAAAAGTAGAAAAGCTGTAACAGTGAAAGCTTGGGCCATAATCGTCATCGTCATCATAGCGGTGATTGCAGCAGGCGCATACGCGTACTATACATATGTGGCGGTTCCGCCAACACCAACGAAGATCGCGTTAGCATACGACGTCGGAGGAAGAGGAGACAAATCATTCAACGACATGGCGTATTTGGGCGCATCGAAAGCCAGTAAGGATTTCAATGTCAAGCTTGAGGAGATAACTCCGAGAGCAATCCCAGAGATGGAAGATGTTCTAAGAAGATTATCGAAGACCGGAGAGTACAAGATAATCCTCTGCATCGGATTCCTATGGACGGATGCGCTCACGAAGGTTTCAGGAGAGTATCCAGACCAGAAATTCGGAGCAATAGACGTCTTCCTCCCCGATAAGCCGAATGTCTTGGCAGTCGTCTTTAGAGAGCACGAAGGTTGCGCGCTCGTCGGAGCATTAGCCGCATTAGTATCCAAGTCAGGAACGATCGGCAACGTACTCGGCATGGAGATCCCGGTCCTATGGAAGTTTGAGATAGGCTACAAGTACGGGGCTCAATACATTGGAAACGCAACTGGCAATACGATTAAAGTTCTATGGCACTACACAGGCAAGTTCGACGACCCCTCACTCGGAAGAGAATCAGCAATCTCAATGCTCGATCAGAAAGTAGACATAATTTTTGCAGCAGCAGGCGCGACAGGGCTTGGAGCGCTTAAAGCTGTATCTGAAAGAGCCAAAGAGACAGGTGAGAAGCTCTACGCCATAGGCGTCGATGCAAACCAAGACTGGATGTATCCGGGCAATATTCTAGCCAGCATGATGAAGCGTGTGGACGTAGGTGTCTACAAAGCTGTTGAGATGGGAGTCAAGGGACCGTTCAAGGGCGGGCTTCTAAGCCTAGGCATAAAAGAAGGCGGTATTGGAGTCAGTGATCTAGCAGCACTAGACGATTTGCTGAACGACCCAACGGCGAAAGCAGGGATTGAGAAAGACACTGGAATGAAAGCGGAAGAGGTTCGCAATGCAATCAAGGCGATGCGAGATAGCGTACCGAGCGAGGTCTGGCAGAAGGTCGATGAACTGAAGAACAAGATAATGAACGGCGAAGTTAACGTACCAGTTCCAGGATCAGCAGACGAAGTCGCAGCGTTAAGACAAAGATACGGTTAGTGCGAAAATCCGGCTGAGAAAACATCCTAACCCCCCATTTTTTATCCCAATCCCGCATAATCTCCCCTATCTCGAATCGGGCGATAGCTTATGAGCAGTAGCCTCGCAGCCGACATGCAGAATATTCAGAAAACCTATCGCGACGGAACAGTCGCCTTGAAGGGAGTTGACTTCAACGTTCGTGAAGGCGAGATTCACGCATTAATCGGAGAGAACGGCGCGGGCAAGACAACCCTCATGAAGATACTCTACGGTCTACTGAAGCCAACAGCCGGGAGAATACTGATCAGAGGCAAAGAGGTTGACTTTCGACATCCACGCGACGCAATCAAAAATGGAGTCGGCATGGTTCAACAACACTTTGCGCTCGTCCCAGACTTCACAGTCGTTGAAAACATAGTGCTGGGATCTGAACCCTGCAGGCAAGGAGTGGTAGTTGACTACAAATCAGCTGTAGAAGCGATCAAGAAGCTCTCTGAAGAGACGGGTCTTCATGTTGATCCAGAATCTCGAGTAGAGGGTCTTCCAGTTGGGGTTCAGCAGAGGGTCGAGATATTGAAGATGCTGTATAGAGGAGCGATGACGCTGATACTTGATGAGCCGACCTCAGTCTTAAGCCCGATAGAGGTGGAAGACTTCTTCAAAATTCTCAAGGGCCTCAGAGATAAGGGAAGGACAATAATCTTCGTAACCCACAAGCTGAAAGAAGCCCTCGAGATCTCTGATAGAGTAACTGTTATGAGAGCAGGAAGGGTAACGGGCGTTGTGAACTCAGAAGGGTCCACGCCGCAAATATTGGCTAACATGATGGTAGGTCGAGAAGTAGAGTTCAAACTTGTGAAGAAGCCAGTCACAGTAGGCGAGCCTTTACTTGAAGTTGAAGATCTCTGGGTTCGCAGTGACAAAGGGCTCTTCGCAGTTAAAGGGCTCAATTTTACCGTAAGAAGAGGCGAGATATTCGGAGTCGCGGGCGTCGAAGGAAACGGGCAGAAAGAACTGGTCGAATCCTTAACTGGACTTAGAAAAGTTGAGAAGGGAAAAGTTAAGGTGAACGGCAAAGACGTGACGAACGCTCCGCCGAATGAATTGACAAGAGTCGGCATTGCGCACATTCCTGAAGATAGACACAAACGAGGCCTCATACTGGACTTTGATCTTGCTGAAAACTTGGTCCTAGGTTCACAGTCGAATGCGCCCTTCGGGACGAGATTCAATATGAGTCTTGGAACCATCTATGACTATGCGCAGGAAGCTATTGGAAAGTTTTCGATAGTGGCGCCAAGCGAGAGAGTGCGCGTCAAGTATCTCTCGGGCGGTAATCAGCAACGTATAGTTGTAGCTAGGGAGCTCGGCCGTAATCCGGATTTTATAGTTGCCGCGCAACCTACGAGAGGTCTAGATGTAGCGGCCACAGAATACGTTAGAACAATCCTCTTGAAGATGCGTGAAGGAGGAAAGGCTGTGTTACTTATCTCTTCAGACCTCGACGAGATTCTGCAGCTGAGCGATAGAGTAGCAGTCATCTATGAAGGAGCATTTGTAGGCGTTAGGAAGCCAGAGGAGTTAACGGAAGAGAAGATAGGGTTGATGATGGGAGGCGTCAAACCAGAAAGTTGAGAGGTGTACAAAATGGCGAAAGAAGAATCTAAATCTCAACTGCCTTCCAGAGAGCGAAAGATCGACATCTCAATGCTGACGCAGTCGCTTCTAGCAGTTGCTCTAGGGTTTATTGCCGGAGGGATAATGGTCGCTGCTGCAGGCTATTCGCCAATTGTAGCGTATGGAGTGCTCTTGAAAGGAGCATTTGGAGATGTTGACTCAATAGCTGAGACGTTGGCTCAAGCGACGCCGCTCATACTTACTGGGCTCGGCGTAGCCGTGGCTTTCACTGAAGGATGCTTCAATATAGGCGCTGAAGGGCAACTGTTCATCGGAGCTTTTCTAGCCTTTCTTGGGGGATATCTGATCGCGATGCCAGCTCCTATTCATATACCGTTCGTCATACTTATGGCCATCATAGGTGGCGCAGGGTGGGCTATCCTCCCGGCGATTCTGAAAGTGAAGAGAGGAGCCCACGAAGTTGTCACCACCATCATGATGAACTGGATCGCTATGCTGCTCACGAGCTATCTTACGCTATATCACTTCTTGGAGCCGACTGCATCGATACCTGAGACTCCGATAATCAATAGTTCAGCAGTTCTCCCGATAATAGTTCCAAGAACAGGGCTCTCAGCTTCATTCCTCGTTGCTCTGATCTGCGTCTTCGTGGTCTACTATATGCTCAAAAGAATGCCGTTAGGGTACGAGATCAGAGCAGTCGGACTGAACCCAACAGCGGCTGAGTACGGAGGCATCTCGGTTTCAAAGGTCTGGATCATAGGTATGCTGATAAGCGGTGCATTGTGCGGAATCGGAGGCGCCGGAGTAACCCTAGGCACATACAGAAGATTTGTAGACAGATTCTCTCCAGGCTATGGGTTCGACGGAATCGCAGTCGCACTAATCGGTCGGAACAATCCTATCGGCGCACTACTCGCTGCAATCTTCATCGGGGCTCTCTACTCAGGCGCAGTCTACATGAGGCTAATCACGCACATGCCGAAAGAACTCGTGATGGCGATCGAGGGAATCGTAATCATATTCGCCGCTATCCCTGAAGCCACTCGACTGATACGTAAAGCAATAGAACATTGGAAGTTCTGGAGGGCAAGATAAAGATGGTTGAATTAAATCTCTTTGATACCACATTCATCATGTCCCTGTTGGCAGCCATGCTTAGACTATCGGTACCCATAGTATTCACTGGAATCGGAGAGGTCATCGCGGAGAGAGCTGGCGTAGTCAACATAGGGATAGAAGGCGTTATGCTTCTTGGAGCATTCTCCGCAACATATGTCGCTTACTTTACAGGAGACGCTTGGCTAGGGGTATTCGTCGCAATAATTATAGGCATACTGTCCGGCTACATCCACGGACTCATCGCCATCAGCTTCAAAGGAGATCAGATCGTCAGCGGCGTCGGAATGAACATGTTCGCATACGGGTTTACAGCTGCATGGCTCATAATAATTTGGGGGGAACTGGCAGCCGGAAACTCTCCCGACGTTCCAAGGATCCCGCAGATACCATTGCCGCTTTCCGGACCTTTCAGCAGCATAAGCCCTTTCATCTTCCTCATGGTCCTAACCGCCGTGGCATCGTACTATGTTCTCTACAAGACCAAGTTCGGGTTGAGGCTCAGATCTATCGGAGAAAACCCTGCTGCTGCTGACGTCGCTGGAATAAACGTCTACAGGGTCCAATATATAGCGACGATAATAGGCGCCGTCTTAGCAGCAGTTGGGGGAGCATACTTAGCGGTTGACTGGAACAGTATGTTCGTAAGATATATGACTGCTGGGAGAGGCTTCATAGCTCTAGCCACAGTGGTCTTCAGCAACTGGAACCCTCTACTAGTCCTAGTCGGAGGCCTACTCTTCGGGTTTGCTGATGGACTACAGATGCGTCTCGCACCTGCCTTAGGAGTTGGTTTCCCACCCCAATTCCTGCAGATGGCCCCCTACATCCTAACGCTTATAGTGGTCACAGGCGCTGTAGGTCGCGCTAAGCCGCCTGCAGCCGTCGGGAAACCATACGAGAAAGAATAGGAGCCCAAAAGATGCCTACTGGGAAGAGAGGTTTCTTCCTCGTTCTAGAAGGGCTTCCAGGATCAGGCAAGACAACAATATGCAAAATGCTCGAGAACCTCGGTTGGAAAGTATTCCCAGAAGTGGCAACCGTTCTAGGTGCGTCAGGGGTACCCATTGGAGATAGAGGGGATACATCCTCCGACTATCTGATCTTAATCGAAGAAACCAGAAGGTTGAAGGAGATTGAAAAGACGCTCGCCGACGGACAGAACATAGTTGTAGACAGCTACTTCCCAACAGATCTCTCCTTCGCGTACGCACGCTATATGAGAAAGCAGTCGTCAGCTTACCCAACATGCCTAAGCCTATACATAAACGCATGGACTACAGAGGCCATCCCGAAGCCAGATCTCTACGTTTATCTGTACACCCCTATCGAGACCGCTGTGGAAAGGCAGAAGTATCGAAACAAGGAAGATTTTACAACGCTCAACCTAGACTTGCTGAAGAATGTGGATGCGCATCTACGTTTTATTCACGAGATATTTGAGAAAGATGTGAGAGTCTTAAGGATCGACGCCACGAAGCAATCGGCCGAGATTGTAGATGAGATTTTGAAGGCCGCGAAGCCTCGGTAGAGTTCGGCGAGGCATAAGCGAAACAGGCTATTGCAAATTTAAAGGAATCCATAGTCAATCTCGCGCTGGCTGTCAAGTATCGTAAGGTTTTTCATCGGACCTTTTGAATTTGCAATTGGCTCCATTTTCAAAAAGAAGAAGGATTTTATTTCTAGAGCAGACTCTAATTGTACTTCAAAGTGCGGCGTCGTAAACATGTATTGGAAGTAGAAATTATGAAACAGAAATACAAGTTTAGATGGTATCAAAAACTGAGTGAAAAAAGACAGAAAATCTATGAAGAGGCAAGAAGATCTGCTGCTGATATGGGGCTTGGAAAATTTAGGGGCCAAATAGGGCTGTATCCCACTGGTTCTGCGTGCCCTCCTTCATTGCCAAAATATGTGGTAGAGGCTATAGCAAAGGCAAGTAAGATACCCGTTTTGCCGATGACGAAGATTGAGGATGAACTTAGAGAGATAGTTAAGGACGTTTATGGCGACAGTTATGACGCAGCCGCAACCAACACCTGCGAGTCTGCGCTACGAGTTTGCTTCGAAACCCTTTTCGCGCCTCCAACCATGCGGAAAGGAGATGCGTATAGAGCAAGGTATATCGCGCCATACAATCACGATTTTGAGTTTATGGCCGCATACGGCAGACCTTTCCCCCCAAAATACAAGAATGTTTGGGTTGACAGAAGTGTTTCAGCCGGAGAACTGGGCGTGGAAGCGAAATGCCTAACGAACTTTGATGCGATTATAGTGCCTTTTGTTGGCGGTAAATACGAAGTCCATGGAATAAAATACAATCCAGTTCCTCTCTTGACGGGAGTAGACGCAGAGAAGACCGGAAGAAGAATAGAGGAGAATGCTCAACGCCACATTTCAATGCTCAGCGGATTCGAATCATTAGGGTACGATACACCTGGATACGGATATGGAGAAAAAAATGAAGACGGAGTTCCAAAGATTCAAAAGACGATAGGCAATTTGAGTGAAAAACTCGATCTCCCTTACATCGTTGATTGCGCCATGGGCATCCCATTCATTGGAACAGACTTGCGGAAGACTGGGGCCTCCGCTATGTTGTGGAGTATGGATAAGTCATGTCGCGCTATAACAAGTGGTTTGATAATCGGGAAAGAAGATGTACTAGTTACGGTAAGAAAGGCATTAGGCCTGGGCGGTGAAAGAGGAGGAACTTTATCATCGCATGGCAAAGCCCTCTATTCGGCATGTGATCCTGGAAGAGATGCGGTTATCAGCCAGATCGAGGTTTTGAAGGTTCTTAGAAACTCTCCACAAAAAGTAAAGAAGCCTATAGACGACCTGTACGACATTGTTCAAGAGGAATTTTCAAGTATTGCCCCTTCATGGCTGAGAGAGGGATTGATCATAACTAAATCATACAATATGGGGGCGGTTGAGGTCAACTACGAGCGGACCTAGAAAGACGGCGAATTCGGGATACCAATTTTTAGTGCGGAAGATTTGTTCGCCGATTCACTTCTATGTGCCACAATATACGAGATGGGGGTTTACCCGCCTGTAATATACGACGCTAATATTTGGTTCGGACCTTGGCAGGGAACTACAGATGAGGAAGGGCAATTGATCGAAGAGAACGCGAGGCTAGCTGTAAGAGCGGTGGTTCAGGCCACCGAGATTGTTTGCAAATACGCAAGCATCACGGAATAAAGCCATACCTGTCTTCACATAAATGCAATTGACCGAATAAATCTAGGAAACGTGTTGCTAAATGGCTATAGTGGTTCCAGTCCCTTTCTCTTTGGCGATCTTGTAGATTTCGTATGATGTCGCTATATCTTGAATAGCCATTCCGGTTGCATCGAAGATCGTTATTTCACTAGCGCTTTCTCTGCCTTTCTTTTTCCCAGCCACTATATCGCCAAGCTCCGCATAAATATTGGAAAGATCGATTATTCCTTCAGATACAGCCAAATTAATTTCGCCTCTAACTTTGCATTCTTCAACGCAATCCACCACAATCTTCGCTTTCGTCAAAATCTGTGGATCCAGCTCCTGCTTGCCAGGTTCATCGGCCCCAATTGCATTTATGTGCGTTCCGCCTCTCACCCACTTACTATTGATTATGGGCTTCCTTGAGGGGGTCGCTGTAACTACAATGTCCGCGTTTTCTACAGCGTCTTTGGGTGCTTCAACAGCTTTCACATCCAGTCCCAACTTGCTACTCATTTCGGACGCGTATCTCATACTTGAATCCTTGATTCTATCATATGCCCTAACTTCATCTATGTCAAACAATTCATTTAGGCCCATCAATTGATATCTTCCCTGAACACCAGTGCCGATTATTCCAACACTACGCGAGTCTCTTCTTGCCAAGTATCTTGCGGCCACAGCCCCAGCTGCCCCCGTCCTCAAGGCTGTGATAGGCGCCGCATTGACTATAGCGATAGGGATCCCCGTCTTCAGGTCGTTCAAGACGACAACGCCAGTGAGAGCTGGCAGACCATATTTCGGCGGATTCCCATCGAAATAACAGATGACTTTTGCGCCTATACAGTCGGTTTCTAGATAGCCTGATTTTATCTCCAAAACTCCACCGTAGTTCTTAACATAGGAGGTTACTATAGGAGGCATTCCAGTTTTTCCGTCACTATAAGCAGCAAAGCATCTTTCAACCGCCTTTATGGCATCTTTCATGCTGAATAAGGTCTTGACCTGTTCCTCAGAAATCACATATACATGAGTCAAATTCCGTCCCCATTAAGTGAAGATCTGATTTCTATGAGAAACTGCATACAGCTAAGCGAAGTAATACTTTATGTTTTGGAAATCCTTTAAGAATTCCGAGGTCTCACTCGCGATCTTGCTTGGCTCTTCGCGGATACATTACAAGTATACTTCAATAATCCTTGATCGGGGGGACTTTCCTACCCATATATAGAATGCCGACAAATGTTAGAAGGAGGCCGAGCGCATAAAGAAACGGGAAGACTATTAGGCCAACGCTGAAGCCCAATAATACTAGGGCAACTGTGACTACTGCTCCGCCGCATCCTGGGCAGCCTATCCAAACTCCTGACCATAAGATTGTTGTCAACGCAGTTCCAAGAGTTACCGCAAAGCCTGAAGCCTCCTGCTTTCCCAACCTCTTCCTCAAACCGAGAGAGCACGCTGACCCTATTCTCTCTTTGAAAGAAGCTGCTAACAATGATACATACACGCTGACCAGAAGAGCCCCAATCAATTGAGCGAGAAGATCCTTCAAGCGAAATATGTAGACCCACGTGATATAGCCGTAACTTCTTCCCTCGATTGTCAAGAGAACTTGGTCTAGAAGCAAGGTGGCTTTCAAATACCATGACCGATTTGAAAATAGGATCCTGTTCAGCATTAACGGTCCAAGTTCGCTGGAGCTCGGCGAGATACCTGTCTCGAACCATATGATTAGAATCGGAAAGACAAATGAACCTGTTGAGAACGCAACAAACGCAACGGTAGTTACCACTTTGTTCTTCGCAGCAATCCTCTTCGCATTGCGTAGCGAATGGAAGATTTCACGTGGCAATATCTCTTATCCTGATGTTGATCGCATCGACCGGCGTTTGACGGTAGCCTAGCTCTATGAGCGATTTATAAATCTGCTGTGTATTTCAGGTTCCTGAACGTGATACTTGCTACTTTCTAAGGAGAGAACTTCCTTCGAGTCGAGTGTTACTCTAGTTTTTTAAACTGTAGACGCACCTAATTATCTACACGTAAAGCGAGGTTCCTAATAATTGTCACATTCACTCGAGAAAATTGGAGCGAACGTTTTCGATGCAGCCTCAGCTCCGGTTCGAGTAGATATCTTGAAGCTCCTTGCTACGAAGGGCGCTCTACCTTATACAGAGATAATGTTCTCTCTGAAGCTCGATCCGATAAGGGATGCAGGAAAATTCGTCTACCATTTGAAGAACTTGATGCAAGCTGGCCTGATCACTCCGGATAAGGAATCGAAGAAGTACGGGATAACAGAGCTCGGCGAGATGATGGTCAACTTCGCTAGAGATATAGAAGAGTACACTGCTGTCAAGCGAGGAAAGCTCTTCGTCAGGACATCAAGACTTGCCATAGAAGAGTTCGCTAGAGACAAGATAGCGAAATCGCTCACAAGTGAAGCAGGGGTTCCGTTCGAACTCGCGCAAGAGATAGCCGCTGAGGCTGAAGATCGTCTAATCCGTCTTAGAACAACATACTTGACAGCTCCGCTCATACGCGAATTCGTCAACTCAATCCTGATTGAAAGGCGGCTTGAAGAGTACAGACACAAGTTGACGAGGCTGGGAATGCCGGTTCACGATGTAGCTCAACTGTTCAAGACGGTAAGCGAACAGATGCTTGACGCTGAAGCCGTTAGAGACATCGCCTCAGCGTCGGTTATGGCGGAATATGTGCTATTAGAGTGTTTGCCTCGAAATATAGCTGATGCGCACCTCTCGGGTCAAATACATGTTGACAATCTTGCTCACTGGATATTGAAACCGAATGAGATTCAACATGACCTTCGATACTTCCTGAAGAACGGTCTGCCAGCAGTAAGGCCTCCAAGATCTTTTGAAGCTGCTTTGTCAATTGCTCAGAAAGTTTTCGAGTTCACTCAGACGGAGGTTTCAGGTGAGCAATCATTCGATATGTTCAATGTCTTCCTCGCGCCTTTCGCGAAAGGCTTGCCTGAACCGCGTTTGAGAGACGCTCTCTACCAGTTCTTGAGCAGCATGCGTCAAGACTTATTCTCAAGTAGGGCTACCCCTGGACTGTCGCTCGGACTTGAGTTTGCTGTTCCAGACTTCCTATGCGATATCGAGGCTATAGGGCTTGGAGGTCAAACCGAAGGAATCTATGGCGACCATGCAGATGAAGCCGCCTTGATTACGAGGTTGATAGTGGAATCTGCACTTGAAGCTTCCTCAGCGAAGCCTCTATTCAACCCACGTTTAATCTTCAAGCTTAGGCGGAAAGCTCTCAAAGGTAAGACAGCGGCAGCAGATTTATTGAAGGTACATGAGTTGGCTGCGAAGTATTCTCTCCCGTACTTTCTCTCTCAGCCAGACAACAGTAGAGTCAACTATACAGCGACTGGCTTGAGATTGAACGACGACTGGACAGGCTACTGGGAGACAGATTGTATGAGAACCGGAAACATGGACACGATCTTCCTGAATCTTCCTAGGATAGCATACGACGCGCGCAAAAACGATGATAGATTCTTCAAGTCAGTGGAGAAAACCTTAGAGATGGTTGTGGAAGCCTTTAAAGCGAAACAGAAGTCGATGAATGAGAGGTTCCAGCAGATACTTCTGCCGCTTCTCTGCGGCGCCACAAGAGGTTCACCATACTTCTACGACAAGAATGCAGCATACACGATGAGCTTCATCGGACTGAATGAAGCAACGTTTGCTCATACAGGTTCAAGCTTCTATAGAAACGAGAGCTCGATGAAGTTCGCTCTAGAGGTCATCAAAGAAACATCCCAATATGCAATATCGATCTCCAAAGAGCTCGGCACGAGGTTCGCAGTCGCTCAAAGACCCCAAGATGAAGCTGCTGGCAGATTAGCTGAACTTGACATAGAGAAGTATGGGCTTTCAACAGCTGTGGTCGAAGGCACTAGAGGTCATCCATACTATAACGATATGCCTACTCTCCCTCTATCCTCTAAAGTCTCAATCGATGAAAGAGTTGAGCTTGAAAGTAAGTTCCAAGAGGTTCTGACAGGAGGCCATTTGGCACCAATCTGTCTAACGCCACTTGAACATAGCGCCGAAGCACTGGTCAAGTTGACTGGAAACATATGTGAGAAGGGGCTTCAATTCTTCACCTACACGAACAATTACTCATACTGCAGAAAGTGCGATGAATCGTTCGTAGGTATTCTTCCGAAGTGCTCAGTATGTGGCTCAAGCGCTTTAATGTACTTCGGGCGTTCTTCAGCCATATTTACGCCTTTGACGCTCTGGAATGACGCCAAACGCCGCGCTCTAGAAAAAAGAGTTTGCTATTCCCTCTCCTAGAATTGTAGGCAAGGTTCAACTGAAATACGTCTGATTCGACCTATCGAAGTCTCTTACGATCTCCACATCGCTTCCAGAAGGTTCTTCTACGGGTTGGCGCATTCGCGATAGGATGGCTGCAGGCCCAGTGAGCGCCATCTGGGTTGCGGGATGTTCCTCTCCGAAGGTTCTCTCCGCTACTGCATGGACCAACCTTCTAACCTTGTCTTCGTCTATGTAGCCTAGAGAATGAAGGTACTCATGGAGAAGTATGTAAAAGACGTAGGAGTTTATTTCTCTTCTAGATCTGCTAGACTTGACAGTTAGATCTAGAAGTTTACGATTCATCACGATTGCGTTTGAGCCTA
>Ga0315314_1002349_pt1 | contig 15710 bp, 13 predicted proteins | sample TDP9_MG_FD_203631 | JGI IMG/M metagenome (GOLD analysis project Ga0315314, IMG submission 203631) | Freshwater sediment microbial communities from Lake Towuti, South Sulawesi, Indonesia - TDP9 | ecosystem: Environmental > Aquatic > Freshwater > Lake > Sediment | place: Indonesia: South Sulawesi...
GGCGATCTATAAGAGAGCTTTCAAGTTTCTTCAAGCTAAAGACTACATCATCTATCGGCTGACCGGCAAGTTCGTAACAGACTACTCAGATGCATCTTTAGCGGGGATGCTTGATGTAAACCGAAGACAGTGGGCATACGACCTGCTTCAGGAATTAGAAATCCCATTGGAGAAACTGCCTGAACTCTTTTCTTCCGTTCATGTTGTTGGGCAAATAGAAAGAGCAGTAGCCAGGGAGATTGGTCTGAGCCCTGAGATGCCGGTCGTGGTTGGAGGAGGAGACGGCCCCTGCGCGGCTGTAGGGGCTGGAGTTGTAAGAGCTGGGCAATCCTACAACTATGTCGGCGCCTCTTCTTGGATTGCGATATGTACCGAGAAGCCACTCCTCGACCCGAAGATGAGGATCTTCAATCAATGGCATCTCGATCCAAACAAGGTCTCACCGACAGGAACGATGCAGGCAGCTGGAAACTCTTATAGATGGTTACGCGACGAAATCTGCCAGAAGGAACTGTCTGAGGCGAAAGAAAAGGGAGTGAGCGCCTACAAGCTTATGGATGAAGAGGCCGAAAGAGTTGAACCTGGTTCAAAGAGGATTCTGTTCCTGCCGTATCTCATGGGTGAGAGGTCGCCTTGGTGGAATCCGAATGCAAGAGGCGTCTTCTTCGGATTAGCTCTTGGACATAGACGAGAACATTTGATAAGAGCTGTTTTGGAGGGCGTAACTTTCAACTTGAGAATTATTCTCGACGCCTTTGAGGAGCAAGGCGCCTCGGTAAAAGACGTTCGAGTGATCGGAGGAGGAGCTAGGTCTAAGCTATGGAGACGAATGATGGCTGATATATATGGGAAAACGATTCTGGTCCCAGCCTATCTGGAGGAAGCTACATCTTTGGGCGCAGCAATCGCGGCGGGCGTGGGCGTCGGAGTCTACCGAAACTTTGAAGCCGTAGAGCATCTCGTAAAATTCGTTGAAGCCATCAATCCGAATCTTGACCTGCACGCCAGATATGAACCATTCTACAAGTACTTCAGAAAACTATACATGTCAATAGTGCCACTCTACGATGAACTTGCGTCTCTCTAGAGTTTATTGAAGCCTGATGAAAAGACATCTCCGCCGCTTGCGATATCGAAGCGAAGGTCTTAATTACGGATCTAAAAGGTCTTCCTTAATGGAGGAAAATGAAGTGCTTGCAGCTGTGCTTTATGGGCCTCGTGAGTTGCGAATCGAGGAAGTTGAGAAACCGAAAGTAACGCCCGGAAAGGTCTTGGTCGAGGTCAAGGCGTGCGGCGTCTGCATGACTGATCTACATATGTACATGTGGGAATTTCCTGTGAAGACGCCGGTTATCTTGGGCCATGAATTCTCAGGCGTCATTGCTGAACTGGGAGATAATGCAGCCGAATTCGAAATAGGTGGTAGAGTCGCTGTGGATCCTGCCTTATCCTGCGGCGTCTGTGAGGCATGCGTATCAGGGAGAAATAACCTATGTGAAAGACTTACGGCCATCGGCGGAGCTGGCAACGTCATAGTGAACGGGGCATTTGCGGAGTATACGTTGGTGCCGAAGGAAGCTGTTGGTAAGATTCCCAGAGAGATTTCTTTCGATGAGGGCGCTTTCGTAGAACCTCTCGGTTGTTGCATTCATGGAGTCGACGTATCAAGAGTAGGTATTGGAGATGTAGTGGCTCTGATCGGCGCTGGGCCGATAGGTCTACTCTTGCTTCAATTGACAAAGCTAGCAGGTGCTTCTCAAATACTCGTGGTGGACATTAAGGACGAGCGACTACAACTTGCTGCGACCTTGGGTGCAGACGTTGTAATCAACCCTTCGAAGGAAGATCCTGTGGGTAGGCTCAAGGAACTGACTCACGGAAAGGGTGCGGATGTGGTTATTGAAGCCGTTGGCTCGCCTATGACAGTCAAACATGCTGTACAGATGGTGAGCAAAGGGGGTAGAGTTGTAATATTTGGTGTGGCACCAGTCGAGTCTAGAGTCGATATAAGCCCGTTTGACGCGTATTTCAGAGAGATAGAAATAGTTGGGTCTTACGCGATAACTCGAGAAGCATTCTTGAGATCAATTGCGATGTTGCGATCTGGTAGAATAAAGGTAGAGCCATTGATTACGGAGCGCTTTAAGCTAAGTGAGCTGGCGAAGGCCTTCGCTCTAATGGAGAAGAAGGAGGGCCTGAAGAAGCTAGTATATCCATGATGCCTACTCCAATGTTGCATGTCTTTGTTCCAACTCTCTTGCCTTTTGTCCCGTTCTAGCCAGTAATTCAACTGTCAGAGCGACTATGAATGCAAGAGCGTTGACTTCGAAAAGCATGCCAGAAGAAAATCTCTTACCGAGGTCGGCTAGGTTGGGGTACTCCTCGTCTCCAGCTGCAAGTTCAACCACGCTGTCTGCTAGTCTCGCCAACGAGGAGTTGACACTAGAAGTGATCGCGATGATTCTGCCACCAAGCTGCTTCGCCTGTTGCGCGAATGAGATGGTGGACACCGTTTCTCCTGTATGAGATATTGCTATCAAGACATCTTTCCTTGTAAATGGTCTCGCTGTTTGATCTCCTACAATGCCAGCACTAAACCCCAGATGGGTTAGACGCATGGCAAGAAATCTCGAGGTAAGTCCTGAGCCGCCAGCACCTGTAACGAAAACTGATCTGCTGGCCATAAGCAGTTGAATCGCATTGTCAACCTGTTCACGTGAGATTTTAGCTCGCTGCTCTTTCAACATTTTTGCGACTTCATCTATAGCTAGCTTGATTCTTTCTGGCAAAGAGACCCCTCTGATCTTTCCGTACTAAAAAGATAGATTCTCATATAAACTGAACGTGGATACCCGGCATTTGAGACATTGTCGGCATTTTGGAAAAGCACTTTTACCACTGAATTCCATCTACAGATTATTGGTCGATGATTATGGTTGCACGATTCAGATACTTCGCCGGTCTAGAGCAACATTCTCCCTCTACCTTACTTGATACGGCGGTCCTAGCTGAACAGGCGGGATTTGACGGTATAGCATGTAGCGATCACTTTCATCCTTGGGTACATACAAATGCGCATGCTGGATTTGCTTGGACATGGGTTGCCGCTGCCGCAGAGAGAACGAAGCAAGTGAAAGTGGGAACAGGAGTTACCGCTCCGCTTCTTAGGTATCATCCCGCGATAGTTGCACAAGCCTTCGCAACTCTAGGGGCAATGTACCCCAATCGTATCTTCCTAGCATTGGGAAGCGGAGAACCTTTGAATGAGATTCCTTTAGGCTACCGGTGGCCTTCGCGTAGGGAGAGGATTGAACGTTTGGAGGAAGCAATTATGATAATCAAGCGGCTTTGGGCGGAGCAATTCGTAAGCTTTAAAGGAAGATACTACTCCCTGAGGAAAGCTAACCTTTACACGAAGCCTGAGAAGCCTATCCCACTCCATTTGGCTGCTCATGATTCGGAGGTAGTTGAGCTAGCTGGAAAGTACGCTGACGGCCTGCTGTGTCAATTCGCATCACCCGAACACTGCACCGGCGTTGTATTTCCAGCTTTCGAGAAAAGCGCGAAGGCTGCAGGGCGAAACCCGGATCAAATAGAGAGAGCGATTCACATGATCGTTTCATATCACGAGGACTATAATTCTGCTCTCGCTGCATGTCACCATTGGGCAGGGGTTACTCTACCTGTATTCTACAAGTATGGTGTCTCTGACCCAAGAGAGATAGAGCTTCATGGTAAGATGGTTGCAAGAGAGGAGCTTGCGAAGAAGTGGATAATCTCTACAGATCCAGAGGAACATCTGAGGAGAATTCGTGAGTATCTGAAAATAGGCTTCACCGACATTCAAGTTCACAATATCAGCCCTGACGAGAGAAGATTTATCACGGTTTACAGAGAGAAAGTATTGCCTCCTCTGAAAGAAGAGTTCAAAGAATGATTTGAAACTCAACTCTCAGTGAATCTGGAATCAACGCTCGGTCTAGTTTTCGAGAATCTTAGTAGACTTGCGGTGCACGTTCGATCGCAGAACTTAAAAGCTTGGAATGAAATTCCCTTCCCCCCTTGTAATCAAGGCCAAACCCCGCCAATGGGCGTGGCTGGAAAGCCCTGGCACAAGATCGCTGCTCTGGTGGTTGACCGCCGTAGTCTTGACGCTCGCGATAATCCCCCCAATAGTATTCGCGGTTCAAAAATACACTATCAAAGAACTGACACTGGAAGCGGTAAAAAGACAAAAATTCCCTTTCCTGAGCGTTTAGCTTGGGACTTACGGTGTGACTATTACTTTCATGTAGCCCGTCGGTTTCCTATCCATTATCTCAAAGCCTTGCGAGATTTTTTCCAAAGGTATAGTATGACTAGTCAACTCCCTGACTCTCACAATTCTGGTTTGAATTGCTCGAACGGCTTTCTCTAGCGTATACGGGTTTAGAAAGGCAGTTAATATCGATATCTCGCGGTTGAGAAGAACATATGGCGAAATTTGGACAGCATCGCTTTCGGAACAGCCACCAAACATTATTGCCTTTCCACCTTTGCAAACACAGTCAATAACCTGTTTAATGACGGATCCTTTCCCGATTGCCTCTATCGCTACATCGACGCCAACTCCTTGAGTTTCATCCAAGATTCTCTTGACCGCATCCTCGTTTGCAGAGTTAATGATCACATCCGCTCCCAGCAACTTGGCTTTTTCCAATCGTTCATTTCTCGTTCCAATGCTGATAACGGGTTTCCCGCCAGATGCTTTTGCAAGCTGTACGAGGATCAGACCTACTGGACCTGGCCCGAAAACTGCGACTGACTGTCCCGGGAGGATTGAAGCCGTTTCTATGCAATGATAGGCGCAGGAGACTGGTTCCATGTAGGAGCCTTCTTCGTAGGTGACCTCCTTAGGCAGTTTTATGGCGACACTTGAATGAACCTTACAGTATTCTGCAAAGCCGCCGTTCTGGGTTATCCCATAGGGCTTCATGTTCAGACAGAGGTTAGGCTTTCCTCTTCTGCAGTAGGTACATTCGCCACAGTTCTTGTTTGGGTTGACAGCCACACGGTCGCCTAGATTAATCGTCTTGACATTAGATCCTATTTCAGTTACCAGTCCACAAAACTCGTGACCAAGTATGATTGGAGGAACCGCGTACGTGTATTCGCCTTTGAACATGTGAAGATCGGTGCCGCAGATACCACAAGCTCCTACTTTGATTAGCACTTCATCTTGGTTTGGAACCGGCTTCTCGACTTCTTCAATTCCTATGTCGCCTATTCCATACCATACCGCAGCCGTCATTCTTTCCGCCAAACAATCGTTCCTCCAACTATACATTGAAGAAAATCAAAGTCTATTTAAGTTCAGAGATTAGGTCTATAGAAAATGCGCTCAAGTTTCAAACCGTATCTGACAAGATGCGTTGCACAGACAGGGTTCTAGAATTTACTTACCTCGTTCTGCGATGGCTCGAAGCGAACGTAGCATTTTTGCGATCCGGCATCCGGCTTTGGAAGAGTACTTAAGAGAGTGAATCGCAATTTTCGTGGCTGTAGGATCTGGATGGTGAACGGATTGGCGAAGTCGTTACTCTGGAAGAAAAGGTATTTCAGATTGATTAACCGCTTGACGAATAAGACCTTGATAGTTGCTATGGACCATGGAATAGACGCTCCGGGACCCGTTCCGGGGATAGAGTACTTGAGTGAGACGATCAAGAAGGTAAAGGAGGGCAGACCTGACGGTGTATTGGTTACTCCTGGTGCAGCGTCAACCTTCTCGGATCTGCTACTTGGGAAGGACGCTCCATCCATTGTGCTACGTGGCGATAGATACTCAGTGAAGCCTGATGCCATCAGGCGGATAACTTCAGCGGTCGATGCAGCGAGCCTTGGTGCTGATGCACTCATCGTCTTCATGATTGCGGGATTCGAGGACGACGAGGTAACCTTTGACAATATTGAGCATGTTGCTCAGTTCGCTTCTGAGTGTAGGAGAATTGGTATGCCTCTTATGGTTGAGGTGGCGGCTTGGGGAAGCAGGATTGCTGAGGAGGAGAAGCTTGATGTCAAATACCTGCAGCCGATGGCTAGGCAGGCAGCCGAGTTAGGGGCTGATCTCTTGAAGATTCCCTATCCGAAGGACATCGATTCGTTCAAGAAGGTTTTGAGTACCTGCCCTGTTCCGTGCGCTGTCCTAGGGGGGCCGAAGACTGAGAACGTGGAGGGCTTTCTTCAATCCATAAAGGATGCTGTTGAGGCTGGTGCTGTTGGGGCCGTCATAGGGAGGAACATATGGGGGCATGAGGATCCAACCGGGATGGTCAGAGCCCTCATGAGAATAGTCCATGAGAACGCGCCAGTCAATGTGGCGGTCAAGGAGCTGGGCCAAGATCGTGGACCTATGCCCGCCTCAGATAGATCGTCCATGGAAATGCATTGATCGCAACATTGACCTATTGCATGTCTTGGAAGATTCTTCTTAGTGAGGGGTAGATCTTTCGATGCAACTGGTAAAGCACATTGTACTTTCTCTGAATATCTTTCCTCGGATAGAATATCTTCTTCACCCTATAGGCCTCCCTCTGAGCTTCCTCGAAACTACGATAGACCTTCACGCCTATTCCAGCCAGTAGTGCGGCGCCGAAGGCTGTTGCTTCAGTGACCTTCGGGACCACAACCTTCTTCCCGACTATGTCTGCTCTCAACTGAAGCCAAAATTCATTGGCTGCACCTCCTCCTGTCGCTCTAAGCTCAGAGATTCTACTTCCCTCCGCTTCTTGATACTCTATGTTGCTCCTCTGCTCGAAAATTATGCCTTCAGCTATAGAACGAAGAAAATCACTTCGAGTGTGGAAGAGCCTCAGCCCAAGGAAGGCTCCTCTCGATTTGGAATCTGAATAAGGCGCCATCGTTCCAGCGAAATGAGGGAGAAGTAACAATCCAAAGGCACCTGGCTGGGAGGTAGAGGCCTCTTCCATCATGAGGTCGTACACATTCATCTTTCTTCGTTTGGCTATGGCCCTCTCTGTCTCACCGAATTGATCCCTGAACCATCTCAGTATGGCGCCAGTGGTCAGAATTCCCGACAGCACAGCGAACATGCCCTCTTTGACATAAGGGTAATAGGCGTAGCTTCCTTTGAATAAGTGACGGCTAAGCATAGGTTCCTTTGTCACGGCAAGTATTGATTCTGTTGTTCCTAAGTCGCATAAAGCCGGGCCTTGGCGAGTTATGCCGACGCCGAATGCCGCCACTGGATGGTCGTGACCGCCAGTGCTAACATAGACTCCTCTACTCAATCCCATCTTTCTAGCCACATCTTCTTTAACTTCGCCGATCAGCTTCCCAGACGGCGCTAAGTCTGGGAGCTTAGATCCATCTATACCTGCAGTCTCGATAATTTCACTCGACCACTCTCTTTTACGGACATCAAGCATCATTGTCCTAGCCGCAATTGAATAATCTGTAATCGGATTTGATGTCAGCTTGAAATTGAAGAAGTCTTCAACGCATAGAAATCTATACGCCTTCTTGTAGAGTTCCGACTTATACTTCTTCAGCCACATCAGCTTGTTTACAGTGAACATCGGGTGGAGCGGTAGACCTGTGATTTGATAGATCTTCCAAGCGCCGTATCGCTTTCTCCACCATTCGACCTGCTCCTCAGTTCTACTGTCTGTCCAAGATATGGCTCTTGCGAGGCATTCTCCATCTCTATTCACTGGAACAACAGTCTCACCCTGGCTTGATATGGCTAGTCCAACCACTCTCTCCCGACGAGAGCTCTTGACCAATCTTCTCGTTTCCACGAGAATCGACCTCCAGATTTCATCGAGATCCAGTTCAACCCACGTTGGCTTTGGTCTATACACTGGATACTCTCTGTAGGCTTCAGCTACAACTTCACCATTGGGGCGTGTCATTATAATCTTGAACCGTGTCGTTCCGACATCTATACCCATCAGCAGCATGCCGTCACCCCTCTTGAACATATTGCATTTACTACGTCGATTACCACTAGTTTACGCTTAAGCATATCATTTGTTCCGCCGCTTATGAACTTCAATGAAGAAGCTAAAACTTATTCGATTAATATCAAAAACATTAAAGATTCTGCCGAAACGCATCTTCACGTCTACGCCAGTGGACTGCAAGATCGGTAGGCTCGTCTCTCGCGTTTACATTGGTGATAACGATGGCACGTGCGATTCCGTTCTCGTTCTCGGCGCCTTGGAAAGCGAGCCTTTATCTTTATTTTTGGAGTAGCTTTATTCCGCCACCTTTAGCCCACCAGCCTTCTTGCGGCATAGAAGCATTGAAAAACTACGCCTTAAGCTAACAGGACCTGCGGCTTCTCGATCAGCCGCTTCACCTTCTGCAGGAAACGCGCGGCCGGCGCTCCATCCACTATGCGGTGGTCAAAGGAGAGGCTGAGAGTAACCGTCGGTTTCACACGAACCTCGCCGTCCGAGACGGCTGGTTTAGCCACGATGCGGCCGATGCCCAATATGGCGCATTGCGGCGGATTAGTAAGGGGAGTGAAAGCGTCGATCTCGTAAATCCCTAGATTGGTGACGGTGAAGGTCCCACCTACAAGGTCGTCAGGAGACAGGCCGCCGACGCGCGCCTTCTCCGCCAACCCTCGAATCTCCCGCTCCAGTTGGCTCAAACCTTTCCTGTCAGTGTCCCTCACTACGGGAGCTATCAGCCCTCGCTCGGTGTCCACCGCCACCGCGATGTTGATGTCTTGAAGGAGGTGGATCTCATCGCCGACCAATGTAGCGTTAAGGTTCGGGAACTCCCTTAAGGCCTGGGCGGCGATCTTGACTAGGAGAGTATCGTAAGAGATGGGCAACTCATCTTCCTTCAATTGCTTACGCAGCCGCACCAGCTCCGCTGCATCGGCCTCGGTTGTCAAAGTCACGTGGGCTGCGGTGCGGGCGCTCTGAGCCATCCTCTCGGCGACTATCGACCTCACGCCAGTCATTGTGATGACTCGAGCCACCCGTGGGGCGATGGGCCGAGCTTGAGCAGCTAGAGCTCGCTCAACATCCTCCTTTGTAATTCGACCGTGGGGCCCGGTGCCCTTGACAGCGGTTAGATCCATACCTGCCTGCTGGGCAACGCGACGGGCAAGAGGGGTAGCCGGCGGCTGAGCCTTCAAGAAAGACTGCACATCCCTCTCTGTGATCCACCCGCCTGGGCCCGTACCTGTGACTAACGAGAGGTCAAGCCTCCTCTCCTCAGCTAACCTTCGGGCTCGCGGCGAGGTTTTGATCAGCCTTGGGGCCTGGGTTTTAGTCTCCACAACTTTTTGACCCTTCTCCTCTACCTCGGACGTAGGTTGTTCCCCCGCACTGGCCTCCGTCTCTTCTATGCTCTTAGTAGGCTCCTCTGTTTCGGGCATCCTCTCATCTGGGCTTCCTATGACGCCAACCACTCTGAATACTTCAACAACCGATCCTGCGCGTGCAAGGATCTTCCTCAATATTCCTGAAGCGGGGGCTTCTACTTCGACGGTTACCTTCTCTGTCTCCACCTCAAATAGGGGCTCGCCCTTGCTTACTTGTTCACCTTCTCTTTTGAGCCAACTCGTTATCCTTCCACGTTCCATAACCCAGCCAAGCTTTGGCATTATGACATTTACGACCATAGTTAACGCCTTGTTTTTCATCGGATGAGTTCTCTGACCGTTTTGATGATTTCTGCCTCGTTTGGAAGAATGTACTCCTCTAGGGTCGGGCTATATGGGAATGGTGCGTCTTTTGTCGTTACTCGTTTTATAGGTGCATCCAAGTATTCTAGAGCTTTTTCAGCAACTATGGAAGCTATTTCGGAGCCTACGCCGCATCTTCTCCAAGATTCATGGCAAACAACGAGCTTTCCAGTTTTCTTGACAGAATCTATGATCTTTGATTCATCAAGTGGCACAAGAGTTCTAGGGTCGATTATCTCCGCATCGATACCTTCTTCTGCCAATTTTTCTGCCGCTTTTAAAGCTTTAACCACCATGAGTGAAGTGGCGACTATCGTCACATCCCCGCCATCCTTCCGTATTTCCGCCTCCCCAAAGGGTATGCTACATTCCCCTTCAGGAACAGGGCCTTTAGTCCCATAGAGGAGCTTATGCTCCTTGAACAGGACGGGATCGTCGCCTCTTATCGCTGTTTTTAGAAGACCTTTAGCGTCGTAAGGGGTTGCCGGTATAGCGAGTTTCAGGCCTGGAACATGCATGAACCACGCCTCGAGGCTTGAGGAGTGATGCCCCGCCCCAGAGACTCCTCCTCCGCCAGGAACCCTGATCACTATCGGCAGCTTAATGTTTCGCGCGAACATATACCTGGTTCTGGCAGCTTGGTTGACGATCTGCTCAGAGCATACAGGAAGGAGATCGTCAAACATTATCTCGACTACGGGCCTCATCCCGGTCATTGCGGCTCCTACAGCGCATCCTACCACCCCGAGTTCTGAGATGGGTGTATCTCTAACTCTTTCTTCACCGAATTCCTTGACTAATCCATCAGTGGCCCAGATACTCATGCGCACATCCTCACCCATCACGAAGACAGACTTGTCTCTCAACATCTCTTCTCGCAGAGCCTCACGTATCGCCTGCGCGTAAGTGATCTCCCTCATTTCTCTTTCACCTCCTGCTGTTGGGCGAAAACTCCGTACAAGGCGCTCTCCGGTTCAGGGAGGGGGCTTTCCATAGCAAATTTGAATGCTGCTTCAACTTGAGAAGCGACTTCTCGTTCGATCGCTTCAGCTTCTTCCTGGGTCAGAGCGTTCATATCGAAAAGTTTCTTCTTGAACCTCGCGATGGGGCATTTCTTTTTCCATTGATCAATCTCTTCATCAGTTCTGTAAGAAGGCTTCCAGAACTCCCCCTCAAAGTGCCCCCTAAATCTGTACGTCTTACACTCTATCAGTGTAGGCCCTAGTCCTCTTCTAGCTCTTTGAACGGCTTCGCGTACAGCCTCGAAGACAGCAAGCACATCCATTCCATCCACGACTTTCCCTGGGATGCCGTATGCCTTAGCTCTATCAGCTATATCCTGTACGGAGGTTGAGCATGAGACGTGCACTGATATTCCGTAGAGGTTATTCTCGCAAACGAATATGACAGGAAGCTTCCAGAGCGCTGCGAGGTTCAATCCTTCATGAAAGGCTCCTGTATTCGAGGCGCCGTCTCCGAAGAATGCGACCGCTACTTGGTCAGTCCCCCTCAGCTTGATGCTTAGCCCGGCGCCAACCGCTTGAGGAATTCCAGCGCCCACGATCCCATTGGTTCCGAGTATGCCTATCTCACTTACGGCTATATGCATCGAACCTCCTCTTCCCTGGCAGTACCCTGTCCTCTTACCGAATATCTCTGCCATCATCTTGTCCAGCCGTGCTCCTTTCGCTATGCAATGGCCGTGACCTCGGTGAGTGCTGGTTATGTAGTCGTCTTTCCTGAGATTGGCGCACGTACCAACAGCTACTGCTTCTTCACCTACGTAGAGATGAACGAATCCTTTGGCAAAAGATAGCATGCCTTTCTCGTGACTTTCGTGAATCTTCTCTTCAAAAGATCGAATTAGAGACATCTTCCTATAGATTTCGAGCAACTCATCCTTTTCCAAGATACCTGAATTCCCCTTTAGCTTCTTTCCATACAACGCAATGTTTAATGAAGATTTTGCTCCGATTCGAACGTTTAGTTGCGGTAAAACAAAGAAATATCTGTAGAAATGAAGTGATTCCTCGGGAAAGATATCGAGTGACGATGAGTTTTGCGAAACTTGCTTTGAGGAATAGTTGCAGCTAGAACCACAGGAGGGAGGCCTCTAGAAATAGGTGCGCACTCTTCTTAGTAACTAGGCTCAGAATCTCAAGCGAGAGGAACATCGTCAAGTGCACCCTAGTCGAGTGAAGAAGGACAAGGGCCCTCGGTAGCAACCCTTTAGAAAGTTCTCAGCATGTTTCGAATCGAGACGCTTTTTGAGTGACCTGTACGACAGCTCATAGAACACATTTTATTGCCAAACCCCTAACCGACCCGTTGTACACGTTTTATGTCTCCAATATCTTAGAGGACAACAATAGCAATGTCGGTTTGGGCTAAGCTAGGGGATACTTCTTCTCGATCTCCTTCAGGAACCTTAGCCCATCTTCGGCTATAGCGTCTGCACTGGGAGCTATCTGACGCCAGATAGCTGTCATAGCAGCCATCTCCTTCATATCGGGAACGAAGGACTCTATGGTTATCCACCTCTTGTAGTTTATCTGAGACAGCCCTCTGTAAACCTCATCCCAATTGACGTTCCCAGTTCCAGGAACGCCTCGATCGTTCTCGCAAGCGTGGACGTGACCCAGCATGTCTCCAGCCTCGATGATAGGGTCATAGAAGTTCTTCTCCTCAATGTTCATGTGAAACGTGTCCAAGTGAATCTTCGCGTTGGGCTCATTTACGGCTTTCACATACTTCACAGCGTCACTCGTAGTGTTCAGGAAGTAGACCTCGAACCTGTTTAAAGGCTCAACCGCTAGATTGACGCTCCTACCCTGAGCATATCTACAGACCTCCTTGAACGCCGCAACGCTCCGATCCCACTCCTGTTGAGTTCGTCCCCTCCCTACCAAAACTCCCCAAGCACCATAAAGCACACCGGCGACCATGTCGCTACCGAGCTCAGCCGAAATGTCAACATACTTCTTGAGGGATTCGACACCTTTCATCCTAGTAGTCTTGCTTGCACTCAAAATATTGTTCTTTGGGTTCAGACCCGCCGATATGGTGCAACTGATCCCCGCATTTTCCAGAGCCCTTCTTGTCTTATTCACATTAACCTTGCTCGGGTTTGTAATCGGAATCTCAACTCCATCAAAACCCATACTCTTCGCTTTCTCGAAGAAGGGATAGGCCTTCTCGCCGAACCTATCTATCCACAGGAAGAGGTGAACACCATATTTGGCCAAAATACAACACCGAGACGTAACCTTAGAATACTCCATTCATAAATCCCTTTCGATTAGACCATCGAGTTCTGAGATTGAAGTGGCCCTCTCAATATTACCAGTCATGTTGTTACTGAACGTCACGCCTGTATAGCCAGCAACAGCGATGGTGTCCAAGATGTCATCCGCAGATCCCTGCCAATTCTTTCCCAACATCTCCCAACTACAGGTCTGACAGTCAACGGGCGACTTCTAAGAACAAAATTTTGATTGCTTCTAAGGTTGCTGTGATGAGAATTCATCTGACTCTCCTGCGATTTTCTCCATTCCACCATGAACCTGCAAAGTATCTCGGTTCTTAAGATCTGTGAATCACCTATGGAATGCACGTGCCAACAACTCATTGACTCTGAAGAGGAAGTTCTGAAGAGACTCGTGATAGACTTTCGCACCTTAACATACTACGGCGGACCGAAGAGGTGAGCGATGGCACATTTACTCTTAAGAACATAGTTATGTTCGGTGTTGACATGCTTACTCGGACCCTCGAAAATCCTTATGCTTGTTCATGCGCAGACCTGTGAACTTCTTAAGTCAAAAAATCATGGGGCAACAGCTTTTATGTCCAATATGTGACAAAGCTCTAGCAATTCCTCTTTTATCTCGCCATATACGAGCGCGATGTGATGTTCGAATCCCTGGCTGATCCAGAGGTCGAGTACTTTTCCGATAGGAGCGTCAAGCCTTACTTCGACTCCGTTGCCGGTTTCGCTGGTTGATTCAATTGCTGTCCCAGTTAGAATAAGCATTCTAAACTCGCCCTTTATTTGTCTGCCCAGCTTTGCAAGCGTAACTCTGCCCGCTTTCAGGGGGAACTCTACTAGGGCTCCTTTCCCAAGCCTGTGAAGAGCAATCTTAGCCTTTCTAAGATCATATGCTAGTCTTAAGGGCGCTGCCCCGCAATGCCATAGTTGAAGAGCATTCCTCTCTGGGTATATGGCGCTAAGATCGCCAAGAAATGTCGGCGTTCCAGTAAGCCAATGCATAATCAGTTGCGCTAAGCCGCCTGTTACATCGTTTTCATCTATTCCCGGAACTCCCTCATCGCTGAGCCTTGCAAGAGCATAGCAAATGGAAAGCTTTCTTTCCCACAGTTCAGGCCAACACCGCACTCCTATCGCATCTAAACTGTTTTGGGCGACCATATCTTTTAGAGCGAAATAGAGCTTTATGGAACGTTTTATTTCGTCTCTCGTAGCAGTAACCTTGCCAACCTTCTCTACTAAGATTCTAGTCTCCACTTCAGCTTTCGAGTCATCAGCTCTCTCATACCCGGCTAAGAGTTGCTGAAGATCGAGATGAACTATTTCCGGACCCAAAGATCGAATATCTTCGACGCTGAAAGTAACATCTATCATGCCTGGGCACGCATACCCTACTATCCCGATCTTCGATCGTAAGTTTCTTTGCGACAACTGCTCCCTTCGCGACAGCTAGAATCTTCTGCGTCGTTTTCGAGTTCTTCGGCTCGCCGAAAACGTATCGAAATTTCTTCCCTAACCTGATCAGATTGCTTGTTATCGATGTTAAGCCTGAGGGTGGTATGAATTCTGGCCTGCCCGGGAACGCCCAACACAGCATTGGATAGTCGAAAAGCTCCGATGCTATGATATTCGGCACGAATTCAGGAATCCAGCTGCACGAAAGAATTAAGACAAGATCGACCTCTTCTTTAATGAATCTCACGCATGCTTCTCTGGCATAATGGATCGTCTGTGGGTAGACTGATTTTGGGTCCACAATCGGCCAGAATTCTATTAAAAGCCTATCCGAAAAATGGGATTGCCGCTGTATTTGATGATTCATTTTGACATGGATTTGAATCGAACCTTTTCTTTGCCGAGTTGCGGTGGAGGAGCAGGTTTCGAGAAGTCGTGATATTGGAAGAGGAAGATGTTCTCGTAGGGGCTGCATATCAGATTCCAGACGATCTCTGGAATAGAATCAAAGCGGTGCTGCCTCCGCTGAAACCCAAGAAGAAGAGCGGCCGACCAAGAATGGATGATAGGTCAGCGATGAACGCCGCGTTCTACGTTCTACGAACCGGATGCCAGTGGAAGGCGCTTCCAAGATGCCTCGGCGCGCCGAGCACAGTTCATGACCGTTTCCAGGAGTGGTGTAAGGCCGGTGTCTTCCAACGCCTGTGGAAGATGGGGTTGATGGAGTATGATGCGGAGAAGAGGCTTAACTGGAAATGGCAGGCTATGGACGGAGCCATCACCAAGGCGCCGCTTGGGGGAAAAGGCGCAGGTCCTAATCCTACGGATAGGCGGAAGTCTGGAACGAAGCGAAGCCTCCTCGTGGAAGGAAACGGCATACCTGTCGGACTCGTCGTGGACAGTGCGAATAGACATGACATGAAGCTGACGAAACCAACCTTGCAGAGCATTGTGGTGGAGAGACCTGAACCGACACGTGACGCGCCGCAGAACATCTGCATGGACAAAGGCTACGACTACCCCGAGGTTCACGAATTGCTTCAGGATTGGGGATACACCATCCACATCCCCTCTAGAGGTGAAGATGTCAAGGCGAGGAAGAAGATTCCAAACTACAGAGCGAGACACTGGGTTGTGGAAAGAACACACTCGTGGCTGAACAGGTTCAGGCGGCTGCTGATCCGCTGGGAGAAGAAGATGGAAAACTATCTTGCTATGCTACATCTCGCATGCGCATGGATCACGTACCGCGCAACTGGACTTTTCGGATAGGCTCTAAGT
>Ga0315314_1002350_pt1 | contig 15699 bp, 12 predicted proteins | sample TDP9_MG_FD_203631 | JGI IMG/M metagenome (GOLD analysis project Ga0315314, IMG submission 203631) | Freshwater sediment microbial communities from Lake Towuti, South Sulawesi, Indonesia - TDP9 | ecosystem: Environmental > Aquatic > Freshwater > Lake > Sediment | place: Indonesia: South Sulawesi...
CGGAGATCGACCGGCTCTACAAAGAGGCGCTGGCGACCTTCGAGTATGAGAAGCAGAAGGAGCTGTACACCAAGCTCTACACCATCCTCGCCGAGGACCAGCCGGTCAACTTCATCTACCATCCTCACGAGTTCCAGGCCGTCAGCAAGAGGGTGAAGGGCTGGCCGGAGACCCACTATCGCGATTGCGCCCTCTGGTTCCACAAGGTGTGGCTGGAGGGCTAGCCGTAATGTCCTTCACGTAGGCCGTCAGCCGGGCGAAATCCCCCCTCGCCCCCTTTGGTAAAGGGAGGCGGAGGGGGGATTTGTCTGCCAAAGGGGGGCGAGGGGGGATTTTGAGGTAGGGCATCATGACACGCTACATCGTGAATCGGCTGGTGCAATCGATTGTGCTGATCGCCTTCGTGAGCATGTTGACCTTTGTCTTGATTCATTCGGCGCCAGGCGGCCCGGCCGTGTTGCTGGCGCCGGATATGAGCAAGGAGCAGATCGAGCGGGCGCGCAAAGACCTGGGGCTCGACGATCCCATTCCCGTGCAATATGCCCGCTGGGCGGGCCTCGTGGTCCGGGGCAACCTCGGGAAATCCTACAGCCAGGGCCTGCCCGTGACCGATCTGCTGGCAAGGCGACTCCCGGAAACGTTGGAACTGGTGTTCACAGGATTGGCGCTGGCGGTGATCGCGGGGGTCATCATCGGCATTGTGTCGGCGAGGAAGCAGTATTCGTGGACGGACAAGGTGCTGACCGGATTCTCCTTCTTCGGTATGTCGGTCCCGGTCTTCTGGTTCGGATTGATGTTGATCATCTTCTTCTCCATCAATCTGAAGATCTTGCCCTCTGCCGGTTCGTATACCCTCGGTGTTCCCGCGTCGATTCTGGATCGGCTGGCCCATCTGATCCTCCCGGCGGTTGTGCTGGCGACGGCGAACCTGGCCCAGATCGCGCGCTATACCCGCTCCAGCATGCTGGAGGTGCTGAACTCCGACTACCTGCGAACGGCCAGGGCGAAGGGATTGAGGGAGCGTGCGGTCATGAACCGGCACGCCCTGCGCAATGCCTTGATCCCCATCGTGACCGTCGTGGGGCTGATGATCCCGCGCCTGGTGAGCGGCGTGGCCATCACCGAGAGCGTGTTCGCCTGGCCCGGGATGGGCTCGCTGGCCGTAGACTCCGCTGTGCAGCGAGACTATCCGGTCGTCATGGGAATCACCCTGATGGTGTCGGTGCTGGTCGTGGTCACGAATTTCCTCACCGACCTCAGTTACCTCTTCCTGGATCCTCGCGTGAAGCTCAAGTGAGGCGGTCGTCACCGTGGAAGCCGTGAGCGCGGTCCCAACACCCGAAAGCGTCGCCGCTCCCGCGCTGCGGAAGCGCCCAGGGGTTCTGCGGCGTTTCAGCCGGAATCCCTTCGCCGTGGCCGCCCTCGGCTACCTGATCTTGGTCATTGCAGCGGCGGTCTTTGCCCCGGCGATTGCGGCCTACGATCCCAACCGGATCGAGATGGGGGCCACCCTGTTGCCGCCATCGGCGGATCACTGGCTGGGGACCGACGAGAGCGGCCGCGACGAGTTCACCCGTCTGCTCTACGGGGCGCGCATCTCGTTGACCATCGGCGCGGCGGCGATGCTGCTGTCGGTGATCCTCGGCAGCGCCATCGGGGCGCTGGCCGGCTTCTTCGGCGGTATGGTCGATGCACTGACCATGCGCCTGACCGATGCCATGCTGTCCATCCCCATCTTCTTCTTCCTGTTGACCGTGCTGGCAGTGTTCGGATCGGCGGTGCCCACCATGATCATCGCTATCGCCCTGTCCAGTTGGATGACGGCGGCCCGAGTCGTGAGAGCCGAAGTCTTGCGGACGATCAATCTGGATTACGTCGCGGCGGCGAGGGCGCTCGGCGCCGGAAGCTGGCGGACCGTCTTGCTCCACCTGTTGCCGTCGGCCGTACCCTCCATGATGGTTGCCTCGACCATCGGCGTGGGGCAGGCGATCCTTACCGAGTCGGCGTTGAGTTACCTGGGGGTCGGGGTTCAGCCGCCGACTGCCTCATGGGGAAACATGCTGAGCAACGCCCAGAACTATTTCTTCCCCGCTCCGCTCCTCGCCATTTGGCCGGGCATGATGATCCTGTTCACGGTGCTCAGCTTCAATTTCATCGGCGACTCAGCGCGAGACACCCTGAGTCCGTACCAGAACTGAAACCAGGGCAACTTCTGACTACGGAAATCCGGACACCCTGTCGCGAACCACCTGGACCCGGAGGATTCCATGCCGGCAACCGTCAGTCTTGTCGCCGATCTCAGGCCAGTTACCCGTTGCGTGCAGCGGCGGCTGCGCGAGAGCGATGCGGGCTTCGCGGCGATGGTGGAGGAATTGAAAGCCAGTGATCTCGTCATCGCCAACCTGGAGACGCCCCTCTCCAGACGGGGCAACCCCGTTCCAAAGTTCCGGAACCTCCGATCCGATCCAGAGGTGATTCGGGACGTGAAGGCCCTGGGGGTGCACGCCGTCACGCTGGCCAACAATCACATGATGGACTACGGGCCGGAGGCCCTCACCGATACCCTCACGACGTGCGATGAGGCGGGCGTTGCCCGCTGCGGGGCCGGCCTCGATCTGGAGGAGGCCCTCCGTCCCCTTACCTTCGATGTCCGGGGATGCCGTATCGGACTGCTGAACCTTGCCACCACGGTGCCCATGGGCTTCGACGCCGGGCCCGGCAGGCCAGGGCTGGCGCCCCTGCGGGTGGACTTCGCCCTGGAGATCGATACCGATTTCATGGTGGAGAGCCCCGGTGCCATGCCGATCGTCCGTACCTGGGTGCGGTCGGGGGAACAGGATGCTATCTGCCGGCGGGTCCGAGATCTCAAGGCAGAGGTCGATCTCGCGATCGTGTCCATTCATTGGGGCGTGCCCGACTTCTGGCTGTCGCCAGCTCAGGGTGTCCTTGCCCAGTACCAGCAGCCCCTGGCCCGCGCCATGATCGAGGCCGGGGCAGACGTCATCTACGGGCACCATTCCCACACCCTGCATCCCATCGAGGTCCACCGGGCGAAGCCGATCTTCTACAGCCCCGGCAACTTCTTCTTCGAGTTCGACAGCCCTCGGCCCTACATGGAGCGGAGGTCCTTCATCGTAAAGGCCAGGGTTGACGATGGTCTGGCCATCGAGCTGCTGCCGCTCACCCACGACGACCGGGGAGTCCCCAGCCAGGCTTTCGGTGCGGAAGCAAAGGCTGTCCTGGGCAGGCTGGGCGACCTCTCGGCGCCTTTCGGGACGAGGCTGGCGATCGAAGGGGACAAGGCATATCTGAAACTGACCTGATATGCGTGTCGGAGGGAACTCATGGGAGTAGAATTGACTGGTCGGGTTGCGATCGTCACGGGAGCTGCCCAGGGCATTGGGGAGGCGACCGCCAAGAAGCTAGCAGAGCGTGGCGCCATCGTGGTGGGGCTGGACAAGCAGGGCGATCTCCTGGAGAAAGTCATGGCCGGCATCGGGAACGGCGTCGCCATGGTGGCGGACGTAACGGAGGCTGAGGCCGACCAACAGGCAGTGAAGGAGATCCACCGGCGGTTCGGCCGCATTGAGATTCTGGTCAACGTGGCCGGCGGCACCCTGGGTGCCGCCCGTGGCGTGGATACCCTGACCGTCGCCGACTGGCACAAGGTGATGGATCTGAACCTCCACGCGCCCTTCTACATGAGCCTGGCCGTGGCGCCCATCATGAAGGCGCAACGGTGGGGTCGGATCATCACTGTGGGTTCCGGCGCGGGGCGTAGCCATAGCCGCAGCCGGATCGTCCCTTACGCGGCCGCCAAGGCGGGCGTGCACGGTCTGATGCGGCAGTTAGCCGTAGAGTTGGCACCGTTCAACGTGCTATGCAACGTCGTGGCGCCCGGCCTGGTCTTGAGCCCGCACGGGGTCGCCGATTGGGCGCGGCGGAGTGAGGCCGAGAAGGCAATGGAGATGGTCACCATCGCTATTAAGCGGCTCGCCGATCCTTCCGAGGTCGCCAACGTCATCGCCTTCGTGGCCTCGGAGGAGGCGAGTTACATCGTGGGCCAGACCATCATGGTGGACGGCGGCCATTGGATGTTCTAGGGGTGGGACATGCGGATCACGATCGTCGGAGCAGGCGCCATCGGCGGCACCGTGGGAGCGTTCCTCGCCAAAGGGGGCGAGGACGTGCTCTTCGTGGATGTGGTCAGGGAGCACGTCGAGGCGATCAACACGCACGGGCTCAGCATCATGGGGCGTGTCGAATTCACGGTCCCGGCCAGAGCAACCACGCCCGAGAAGCTGACGGGCCCGCTCGCGTGGGTGTTCCTGTCGGTGAAGTCGCAGCACACGGAAGCGGCCATGCAGCCGATCGTTCCGCTGCTCGGCCCGCAGTCCTTCGTTGTCTCTCTCCAGAACGGCCTCAACGAGGAGCGTATCGCCGCCATGATCGGTTGCCAGCGGACCGTCGGCGCCCACGTGAACTGGGGGGCGGACTACCACGCTCCCGGCCTCATCAAGTACGGGAGCGAGGGCGCCTTCTATATTGGAGAGCTGGACGGCTCTGTCACTGACCGCGTAAAGGCCCTGCACGAGAAACTGCGCAAGTTCACCGAGGTCATCGTCACGCAGAACATCTGGGGCTACAAGTGGTCGAAGCAGTGCTGGGCCTCCCTGAACTATGCGACGGCGCTCGTGGATGCCGACGCCGGAGATGTCCTGGCGGACGAGCGGAACCGGCGGGTGGTCGTCGCGCTCCTGGCCGAATCCGTACAACTGGCCAGGCTGGAGGGGGTAAAACTGGAAGCATTCGACGGCTTCGAGCCGGATCTCATGACGCCAACCACGCCGGAGGCGTGGAAAGCGGCGATGGATTCCATTGACAGGATGGCTGATGAGTATTGGCGCTCGGCGAACCGGCTGAAGAAGCGAACCGGGATCTGGCGCGACCTGGTGGTTCGCAAGCGGAAAACAGAGGTGGACTACCGGATCGGAGAGCTGGTGCAGCGCGGCCACGCCCGGGGCCTCCCGATGCCGCTGAACTCAGCCCTATGGCAGATGATTCACGAGATCGAAGACGGGAAGCGCGCCATGATCCCCGAGAGCCTGCGCGAGTTGGAGCGGATGATCAAGTAGGTGCGTCGCAAGAGTCCCTGTGTTCTCGCACGGGAAGGGATAGGTTTGGAAATCGCCCCGGGAGGCGAGATCTATCGCACTTACCAGACGCGGTCAGCAAGTCCACTGCGTCAACCACGTCCCCAATCCCTCACGCGCCGATGAGTCCGATCCTGTGCGTCACGAGCTACCTCTGGTGGGTCGCGGCTCGCGGGGGAGCCCGCCGGCCGCGGCATAGATGGCATCAATCAGCTCCATGGCTTCCAGGCAATTCCGCAGGCTAGCCGGGGGAGGCTGGCCGCGCCTGAGCTGTTCGATGGCATCTTCCGTCATGCGCCGGTAAAGATCGAGCATGGAGGGCGGCCGCTCCGTCTCGTGGCGGCCGGCCATCGTTCGCAGCGTGCAGGTCTCTCTCCCCTGCTGCAGGTAGGCCCCGTCCGAGACCAGCCGCCACTCCATGTCGCCTCCTGAGAACGCCGGATAGGAGTACCCCGACTCGATGACGCCGAGGACACCCGTGGATGACCGAAGGATTGCCACGGAGTAGTCTTCGATCTGGAGACGGTGGATTTTGTTAGAGATCTGTGCCGACAGGACCTTCACCGGCCCGCCCGCAACGCTGAGGAACGCGTCAGCCGCGTGGATGCCCAGATTCAGCAGGCTTCCGCCGCCTGCCACCTTCGGATCCAGCATCCAGGCGACGCCGTCCAGGCGATAGCGCTCCGGCGTTCCGTTGATCAGTCGGAACGAGGCATAGGAAATCTCCCCGAACTCACCGGCGGCCTGGAGATCCAACATCCGTTTCCAGATCCAGGCGTACCGGATCGGGAAAGACACCGCGACGAACAGCCCCTTCCGCTCGGCCTTCTCGACCAGCGGGCGCGCTTCGCAGGCGTTCCGGCCCAGGGGCTTCTCCAGGATCATGGGGACTTGCGTGTCCAGCAGCCGGTCCACAATCGCAGGCACCTCCTGGTGAACGCCCATCGCCATGATCAGGTCCGGCTTGAGATGGTGAATCAGCTCCACCGGATCTTGGCTGGAGCGACAGCCGATCTGTTCGCCGACGCGCCGCGCGGCGTCGGGGTTCGGATCGCTTACGCCCACGATCGTGTGTCCCAAGCCGATCAACGATTCCAGATGCCGCGCAGCGTGCCAGTGACCTCCTCCCACCAAGACAGCCCGAAGACCGGTTCCTTTCATAATCGTTCCTCGCAAGCGTCTTACGCTTTGGCTGCGCCTAGGCTTTGATCGCGCCCGCGGTGAGACCCTGAATCAGTTGCCGCTGGGCGAAGATGGAGATGACGGCCAGGGGAAGCGTGGTGATGACTGCCAATGCGTTGACGGCTCCCATTTGACATTGATCTGACCAGCCAAAAACGTCTGCAATCCAATGGGCAGCGTCCAGACCGCACCCCCGGTGGCCGAAGACCTTTTGACCCCTATGGCTTCAAGCGGGCGGGTAGGTGGCCTCGGGCGCGGGGCGGCTCTTGCGCCGGAAGATCTCGTAGATCACGCCGAGGGGCGGTTCGGTGTCCAGGTAGTAGAACTCGCCCTCGCCGAACTTCCCGCTCATGAGGACGCCGATCCCCAGCTTCTCAAAGGCGGCCAGCACTTCCTCGATGTTCTCGACGCGCGACTGGATGTGGTGCAGACCCTCGCCCTTCTGCGCGAGATGCTCCGTATAGATGCTTGGTCCCTCCAGGGGCTGGATTAGCTCGACCTGGACCGGGCCGGACATCGCGTGGGCGAGCCGCATCGAGTAGTCCACGCGTTTCCCCCGCACCGTTCCCTCGCGGAGCATGGGCGGGGCGTACGTGTAGATGTTCCACGGCCCGATGCCCAGCAGCTTCCAGTACCGTTCCATAGACTGCTGGAGGTCCTTCACCACCAGGCCAACCTGGAGAACGTCGCCCAGCTTGATCGGCAACCCGCTCAGCTTATTCAGATCCATTTTCGTCGACGCCCCGTAGCAGTGGCTGGATGCTCCAGGACACAGTGCTCGAACCCGAGCCGCAGATCTGGATTGCTCTCGATCGTTTTCTTCTCCGTGCGAGTTATGGGAATTCACCTCCAAAAACCCCCCAATAACGATACGCGATACGTCCTTCCTTTGTCCAGGCTGGGGGAAAAGGGTTCCGACTCAGACGAGCTGTTGTTCCTGAATCCACAAGGAATATCTCGTCTTCCTCTGCGGCCTCTGCGGTAAGACTGAAACGTTTGGGTTCGAGCGAAGCCCGAGAGATCGCTAGAGCCTCGGAGCGGCCGGACCAATGCCACAGCTAGCTCTGGGTCCGGTGCGGGCCGACGAACGAGGCTCCCCGGCTGATCGGCTTGGATGGCATCCAGCTTCAGATGGCGGTCAAGCCGCCGTCCACAAGGAACACGCCGCCCGTGATGTAGCTTGCCTCATCAGAGGCGAGAAAGGCCACCGTCGGCGCGACCTCTTCGAAGCGGCCGAACCGCCCGAGCGGGATCTTTCCTGCCAGGCGTTTCTGCCGCGCCGCGAGGTCTACCTCCTCCGCGTCCGGCGGCTGCTCCAGTGCTCCCGGGCACACGACATTGCACCGGATTCCCTGCGGGGCGTACTGGACCGCCAGGGCGCGACCGAATGAAACGAGTCCGCCCTTGCTGGCCGTATAGGCGGGGTTGTGCGGGGCGCTGGCGATGTAGGCCGTCACGGAACTCACGATGACGATGGCTCCGCCGCCCCCCTGCGCCAGCATTTGTCGCACCCCAGCACGGCAGCTCAGGAAGGCCCCGCGGAGGTTTATCCTTTGAGTTTCTTCCCACGCATCCAGCTCTTGCTCGTGAATGGGTCGGTCCCGCTTGTGCAGTTGGATCCCGGCGTTTGCCACGACGATGTCCAGTCGCCCGAAGTGCTCGACCACCATGCGGAACGCGCGGTCAACGTCTGCCTCTACCGAGACATCGCCCGCAATGGCCACGGCCCGCCCGCCTTGGGCCCGGACCTGGCCGGTCGTCCGCTCGACCGTCCGGGCCGTCCGCCCCATCACGCCCACTGCAGCTCCCTGCGAGCCCATCAATCGCGCTGTTGCCGCCCCGATGCCGCTGCCCGCCCCCGTAATGAATGCTGTCTTCCCCGCGAAACGCATCCTTTCCCTCCGATCTTTGCCTCATCGCCCGGGCGATGAGCGCTTCAATGGGCCGCCGAATATCAACCCTGAAATTATCAACTGCCAAGACGCCAAGAACGCCAAGACAGAAATGGCTTATCGGGGGAAAGAGACGAAACGGCCGAAGGCCCCATGAAGAGCCTTTCGTACTCATCGGTGGAGAGATCGGAATATCGTAGCCTTGACGACCTTGGCGCACCAACGGCGGTGCCGTTGGTACAGGCGGCTCAGGGTCTTCCTCGGATCAGAGCTAACGCATCTCCCGTTGCCGCGGGTTGCCCCGCCTTTTGCCTTGGCCGGACGGGGGGCCACCCCGAACTCCCCACACGCTATCATCGCAGGCGGCGCAGTCAAGACGAAAGGGGAGTGACCCCGCGAAATGCATGCAGGGCATGCCCAAGGTCTTCTAGGGGGAAGGTGGGCCGGATAGATAAGTACGCTACGTCCCCTCCGACGAGCTGGCTCCGGCTTCTGTCAGGTATTCGTCGATGATGGCGTCGATGGTGACGGATGTTGTGAGGCCGAGTTTTTCGGCGCGTTCGAAGAGCATCCGCCTGGGCCAAGTGGCTACGATGCGGGCCACACTGGGGTCCGGTCGGAACGTGATCCTGCCGATCCACCGGCGCTGCCGCCGCATCACCGCGTTGGCGATCTTGCCGGCGGTCGGCGCAATGTTTGGACAATTGATCGTGCGATAATCCCCCAAGGCGCCCTTGGGCGAATCCATCAGCGTGATGATGAGGTCGATGCAAGTGCGCGCATTCAGGATGGGGATCTGCGTGTCGGGGGGGACGGGACAGGCGTAGTCCCGCCCGGCCAGCGGCTCGCGAACCAGCCCGCTGGTATAGCCGCTGGCCGCGGTGTTGAGCTCGTCCCGAACGATGATGGCGGGCAGGCGCATGGCCCGCCCGTCAATGTACCCCTTGCGCGAGTAGTCGTTCAGAAGCTGCTCGCCGATGACGTTGGCCACGCCGTAGCCATTCTGGGGGTGCTGGTGCGTCCAGTCATCGACCACCTTAGGGAGCGACTCGCCTCCGAAGCTGGAGATGGAGCTGGCGAAGAAGAACCGCGGACAGGCCCCGTGCTCGCGACAGGCCTCCAAGAGATTGATTGTGCCACGAACATTCGCGCTGAATCCGCCCACGAAATCCTGCTCAGCGCCCCCCGAGACCAGTGAAGCGTAGTGGTACACGGCGCCGTTGTCGGGAGTCACCAGATCCCCGCATGCGCCCGCATCAGAAAGATCCACCTCAACGTAGCCCACTTTCCCAGCCAGCCCATCCGGGGATGTCGGACGATGTCGCCAAGCAGGATCCGCTGATGCGGACTGCTCTGGAGAATGCGACGTGCTGTGAGCGCGCCACGAAACCCGCTTCCACCCGTGATCAGAATCGTCTTTGCACTCATCAGGCTTTCCCTTTGGTACGCTCCTCTCTGATCGTGTCGAGCATCTGGTTCCAGCCGCGGATGAACTGATTGCGAAACCGCTGCACGGGGCCATACTCGGCGAATTCCTCGATGGCCAGTGCGCCCTCGCGCCAGGCCTTCCGGTAGTCGGGAAGCTTCTCCTCCAGTTCCGCGATCACCTCCGGCGCCGTCTCGGTGGACATGCGGTCCGCGACCGGCGGATTCGTCGCCAGGATTTCCTCGGCGGTGCTCCAGTTGATCGTGATATGCATGGCACCGCCCACGAAATCGGTAAAATGATTGGTGCCCCGGGCGCCACCGCCGAGCAGGATGCCGTCGTAGCCCCGTTCCCTCATGAGGCGGTACTGTTTCCGACAGACCGTCGCCCCCGCCACAGCCAGGACCTCCGGCACGATCTTGATGTCGTTCTTCTGGACGTACTCCTTCAGGTGCTCGTCGAAGATCCCGGTGATGTGGGTCACGTAGAAGACCGGACGCTTGCCCCCCTTGGCGGTGGTGCGGCGGTACATCTCGCAGGTGGCCACCGCTTGGGCCAGGCCGAAGATCTCGGTGGCGATCACCTGCATGCCGTCCGCGATGAGGTACTCCATCGCCTTCAGGCCGGCTGCGGTGGCCGGGATCTTGGCGATGAAATTGGGCGCTAAGGATCGGTACCGAAGCGCCTCGCCGATGATGTGGTCTGGATCGGTGTCGGCCCGAGGATCCCCCTGGATCGAGACGTACCCATCCTGTCCCTTGCTGGACTCAAAGAGAGGGCGGAAGATCTCGAGGATGCGGGCCACGAGCCGCTGCTGCACCAGATCCGCGACGACGCTGTCGTCCTGGCTCTGCTTGAGGCAGTCCCGGATCACGGCGCGCGCGAACTCGCCGTCACGGCGGATCATGTTTGCGCCATAGGTCGGGTTGGTCGTGCAGCTCACGCCGCCGTGCTCGATGGCCAGGTGCGCCTCTTGGACCGTGGGGTTGTTGATCCACAAACGTGTCGGGGTCTCTCTCTTCAGCTTGGTGAAAAAGTTCTCAGCCATGGCTCGCTCCTTCTCCCTCCCAAATACTTTCTCCGGCTGACATGAACAATGACTAATTTTCAAATCACAATGGGGCCGCGATCCTTGTGGGGAAGCTCACACTCCGCTACAGGGAACGAGACCGTGTTTGGTCATTGGTCATTGGGATTTGGTCATTACTCATACCCCCTCCCGGTGTTCGCGCAGCCGGGTGGCCACAGACCGGTCGGTCCGCGGTCGGTATCCTGCCAATGGCAGGAGATAGGTGTGGATCGCATCCAGCATCCAAGCAGGCTGGGGGAAGAACAGTTCCTCCATCTCAGCCGGGGGCGTGATCCAGTTGCGCGCTCCCACCACGACCGCGGGGGCATCCAGCGCGTCGAAGGCCAGCTCCTGAATGTTGGTGGCAAGCACCTGCGGGAAGCTGCCCCGCTCGCACGCGTCCGACGTCACCAGGATGCGCCCCGTTCTGCGCACAGAGTCGATCACGGGTTCGTAGTCGAAGGGGACGAGACTCCGGGCATCCATGATCTCGGCCGACACGCCGAATTCGGCCTGGAGCCGATCGGCGGCCTCCACCGCCCGGTACAGGGTGGACCCGATGGACAGGATCGTGAGGTCCTTGCCGGGCCGCTTCACATCGGGCTGCCCGATGGGGATCGTGTAGTAGTCGGCGGGGACCTCCTTCTGGAACCACTCGGTGATACCGTACAACCGCTGGCTCTCGAAGAAGACGACAGGATCGTTCCCGGAAAGCGCGGAGGCCATCAGCCCCTTGGCATCGTATGGGGTGGCCGGGAATACCACCTTGAGGCCGGGATCGTGGGCGCACATCACACTCCAGTCTTGCGAATGCTGTGCGCCATACTTGCTGCCCACACTCACCCGCAGCACGACCGGGAGCTTCAGGATGCTGGCGGACATGGCCTGCCACTTGGCGAGCTGGTTGAAGACCTCGTCGCCGGCCCGCCCCATGAAGTCGCAGTACATGAGTTCAACGAGGGCGCGGCCCCCTTCGATGGCATAGCCCACGGCCGTACCCACGATGGCCCCCTCAGAGATGGGCGTGTTGAAGAGGCGGTGGTACGGCAGGCTCTCGGTCATGCCCCGATACACCGCAAAGGCGCCGTCCCAGTCGCGGTTCTCCTCGCCATAGATGACCAGCCGCTCATCGTGGTAGGCGTGGTGGATGATCGCCTCGAAGAGGGCGTCGCGGAAGGAGACGGCTTTCGCTTCGCTCAACTTCTCACCCGTGGCCGGATCGATGCCCGAGCGGCTCTTTTTGGCGATGGCCTGCACCCCGCTGTTCTGGTCCAGCGGCTTCCGGACGGCGTCGCGAGAGAGCCCAGGGAGTCGCGCCTCGGCGCGATGGGAGAACATCACCCGGGCAATTCCATCCCCGGTGAGTCTAGGCGAGACGGAAAGATCTACAGCCAGCCGGCACACCTTCTCGATGGTCCGCGCCGCATATTCGTCGATCGCGGCGAGGTTTGCCTCGCTGGCTGCCTTTGCCGTCAGGATCTGCTCGCGAAATTCCAGGATGGGGTCTACTGCCTGCCACGCCTGCAGTTCCTCTCGCGTCCGGTAGGAACCGGCGTCGCTGGGCGAATGACCGCTCTGGCGGTAGGTCAGGATATCGAGGAGGACAGGACCTTGCCCGGCCGCGATGACCTCCCGCTTGCGCCGGAAGGCATCGATCACAGCCAGCGGGCTGTTGCCGTCCACAGTCTCTGCGTGCAAGTTCCAGCGGTTCAGGCCAGCCGCAAGAGTAGCCAGTCGGTCGAACCCCATGGTTTCCCCACGGGGTTGGCCGCCCATCCCGTAGAAGTTGTCCATGATGGCATAGATGATGGGAAGCCCCCCGCGGTATTCCGGCTCCCACAGGGTCCAGAATTGGCCCATGGTGGCGAAGTGCAACGCCTCCCAGACAGGGCCGCAGCCGAGAGAGGCATCGCCGATATTGGCGATGGCGATCCCCGGCTTCCGCTGTGTCTTCTTGTAGAGGGCGGCACCGGTGGCGATATCGGCGCTTCCCCCGACGATCGCATTGTTAGGATAGATGCCAAAGGGCGGAAAGAAGGCGTGCATGGAGCCGCCCAGCCCGCGGTTGAATCCGGTGGCACGCCCGAAAATCTCGGCCAGCAATCCATAGAGGAGGTACTCAATGGCCAACGCCTTGACGTCCATGGGTCCTTGCTTTTCCACGACGCGCAAGACGTCGCCGCCCAGGTACTCCCGCATGATCTGTTGGAGGGTTGCTTCGTCAAGACGGTGGATCGCGCTCAGACCTTTGGCGATGACTTCGCCATGGCTCCGGTGGCTGCCATAGATATGGTCCTCCAGACCCAGCAAGAACGCCTCGCCTACCGCCGCAGCCTCTTGCCCGATGGAGAGGTGGGCCGGGCCCTGGTGGTTGTAGGCAATGCCCCTGTAGTTGCGCACGCGCTTGAGTTCGTTCAGCATACTCTCGAACTCGCGGATGAGTTGCATGTCCCGGTAGATGCGGCGCGCATCCTCGGCAGTCAGGCGGGTCTCGGCCAGCTCATCTGCGAGGGTCTTGCGGTAGGCATTGACCTGGATGGTTCCCAGGTCGATGGTCTCGGCCCGGCGGGCCTCTTCAGGGGAGATGACGAGCTGCTTGACCATGCTCAATACGCTCCTCTGCGGCCGCGGATTGCTTTGAACACAAACGGAGTTCGAAAGGGGAACCCATCAGGGACGAGTGAACCAAATGGAGGGTGTCGGCGCAACATCGCACGAATGCTCTGAGATGCCGAATGCCCTTCACAGTCTCTACTGAGATGGCTTTTAGCAGTGCGGACACGACAAGTCAAGGGGTGTCGGGGCAAGACGGGATGTGCCGTACATTCGTCGAGCGATCAGCCCCGCTTTGGCGGGGTGGACCCCGGCGGCGTCCTCGAAACAATGCGAGAGAGAAGCTCGGCCTCGTAGGCTGCGAGGTCCGGGAACGAGGGAAGTCCTTGAAGGCCAAGGCAGGACTCGCGATCAGGATGCGGGGTTGCTCCCGTGACTTTGAGGATTGTCGCGACCAGGCGTTGGAAGGCGCGGAACCGAGACGGCTCGTTCTGGAGCTGGGGAATGGCGAGGTCTTTGCTCGAAAGACGGATGCAGCGGATGCGATTGTCGGTGGCCGGCGCGGGACTCGGCTCCATCACGAGATCCAGGATGAGCGTATCTACGACATCCTGATGCGCCTGCGGCCGGCCAATGCTTGCGACCGAGATGGCCGTCACCTTCTGCCACGGCAAATGTCCAGTGGCACCCCGCCGATCTTGAAGTGCGAGGCCACGGGCATCAATTCCCACGGCACGCATGAGGACCGGTGTCAGGACTCGAGGAGGTGCAGGCGCGGGAGGCTCGACTGACGGGCGCCCAGAGGTTGGAACTTCAGGCTCCGCCCCCATCCCAAGGGCTTCCCTGGCCTGCGCGATCATCTGTGCGCTGGCCTGCTGGAATTCAGGGGTCGCACGGGGATGTGCCTTGGCGCGTTCGAGAATCCCCAAGGCCTCACGAGGGTCTTGGAAGGCCTGAAAGAGCAGCCTGCCATAGGCCACCAATGCTTTGGGGGCTAACGGATCATCGGGCCAGGATGAAATCGCTTCCTGGTACCAGGTGGCCGCTTCATGGTTATCGTACCGTTTCTCGGACTCCGCCGCCAGCGCCAACTGGTCGCGGATCGCCAGGGGCACGTCCGGATGGGCACGCCTGTGTTCCCGGGATGCGGAGATCGCCCCGGCCATGTCCCGCGCTTTGAGATAGATACCCACCAGGCGCGCTGATTCCTTCCCAGCGGCATCATCATCACCCTTGCGCGCGTATGCGTCCATGAGGGACGTCCGGGCCTCGATATCCTCCGGCTTGGTTCTGAGGAGCGACTCCAAGTCCTTGATGGCCCCATTGACGTCCCCCTGATCCAGCTTTCCCAATGCTCTCGTCAGCAGGTCGGAGGCCGTCCAAGTGGTCTTCTTCGCAATGGCGGGCGCCAGGACCTTCTCTTCCAGATGGGACAGGCGAACGATGATGGCCACCACCATCCCGAATATGAAGCCGCCGATGTGGGCCCATACGGCCACGCCACCGGCGGCACCGCTCCGCGCCATGAGAAATTGCTGGAGCAGCCACAGGGGCAGCATGGCATAGGCCGGCGCGTGAAACGTCCCCCTGAAGACAAAGATCCAGTAGAAGAACCGAATCTGCGTGGTGGCCATGCGAATCAGAAACGCGCCCATCAGGCCGGCGATGGCGCCCGAGGCACCCACCAGGGGAACGGAGGAATCCGGGCTCGAGGCAGCGTGGGTGAGGGTGGCGACGAGGCCGCTTACCCCATACAGGATGGGAAAGAAGATCCGGCCCCACCGATCCTCCAGGCTGCCCCCGGAGAGCCAGAGGAAGAGCATGTTCCCAAGGAGGTGCAACCAGCCGCCGTGCATGAACATTGAGGTAAAGATCGCAAGCACGCTCGGTTCCGCGGGGATGTAGCCGTAGGTTCGGTACACGGTCATCGAGGCGCTGGCCTTGAAATCTCTCCAAAGGCGATCCAGGCGGGCCTGCTCTTCCGCGATGACGTCGGCAGAGAGGTTCGGTGGCGGGCGCCTGGTGGGAAGAAGGTGGGAGAACTCATCGGGCATCCGAAGGTATGGATGCTCGATGGCAAAGCGTACGATTTCTTGAACGCGCTGACGGGTCTCGGCGGACTGTCGCTCGACGGTGGAGAGGGTGAGGAGGAAGACGGCGATGTTGGTCGCCACCAGGGCGATGGTCACCCAGGGCAGGCGTGCAACCTGCTGCTCCTCGTGCGAGATGGGAATGATCATCTGGTGATCTCCGGCGCGGGATCGGGCTCACCCGAATGCGGCGAGCGTAGCCCCGTGGAAGTCCTCAAACCGTAGCATTCCAGATGCCGGTGTCAAGTTGAAACTCGCAAAGAGAGGGGGGTCAAAGTCCTCACGGGCGGAGGCCTCGCGAGGCGAGGCTTTTTACTTTCTCAAGCGCGTCCCT
>Ga0315314_1002351_pt1 | contig 15697 bp, 19 predicted proteins | sample TDP9_MG_FD_203631 | JGI IMG/M metagenome (GOLD analysis project Ga0315314, IMG submission 203631) | Freshwater sediment microbial communities from Lake Towuti, South Sulawesi, Indonesia - TDP9 | ecosystem: Environmental > Aquatic > Freshwater > Lake > Sediment | place: Indonesia: South Sulawesi...
TGCAACGACACAACGTAGTCTAAAGGTGTTTCGGCATGGTTAAGGTCGATAGGTACGACTTTCCGGATGACCTCTACTACACCAAGGACCGCACCTGGGCGAAGATTGAAGCAGACGGAAAGAAGGTTAGAATCGGCCTAGACGCGTTCGGCGCCGAACTAGCCGGCAAGTTGCTCTTCATCAGAACACGACGAGCAGGCAGCGCGCTAACTCAAGGCGGTGCCTTCGCGAGCATCGAAACCGGTAAGTGGGTCGGTCAGCTAAAGTCGCCGGTCAGCGGCACGGTCGTCGAGGTCAACCCGATCCTTGAGAAGAAGCCCACCGCAGTCAACGAAGACCCCTACAGCCAGGGCTGGTTCATGGTGATCGAGCCCACAAACCTGCAGGCGGAGCTGAAGAACCTGCTCAAGGGCGAGGCGCTGGTCGAGTTCACGAAGAAGGACATCGCTGAGCGAGGAAAGAAGAAGTAGACCGCACCATTTTTCCCACCTTCCTATACTCCCTTTTGAAAACCACCCTTCTGCGAGGTCACTGGTTGTTTTGGGTACTAGCAGAATCAACAAAACATTGTGAGAGTTGAAACCAGTTGGAAGCCAGCGAGCCAGCCGACATGTATGAAGGAATATGGAGCACTCTCTGTGAGCTAGTCGCGACCTTGAGAAAACTAGACGTGGTCGTTCCAGCAGAGACCAGCACCGAACTACGATCGGCTAAAGCCCTCATAAGTAGCTACAGAACGGACCCCGAGGCAACTCACATCCTCACCCAAGTCCAGGAACACCTGAAGCGGGCGGAGAGGACACTCATCGAAATAGCTCAGAAGACTGGGTACTCCAAGACCGCCAAGGAGTTCTTGGAGAGACTAGACAAAGTGAGGAGAGGCGACCTGAAGCCTAGCAGGGCGGGCGGTGAGATCAGGTTCATACCGGGGCTACCGAGGAGCGGAAGATGGATCAGGATCAGAATTTCCCCTCAGACTCCGCTTAGTCGAATCGAGGAAGTAGCCTCAAAAAGCCGAGTGTCCGTTAAGCCTCACGAGGAAGGGTACGTCCTCGCATCCGGAAGAAGCGAGGATCTGAGGGAGTTTATCAGAGTCCTCAGGAGCAAAACTCAAGCATCGACCTAGCCGCACTACATAAACCTAGCAGAATTACCACATGTGAGTCTAGGAATTGAGCCTTCCATCGCCTCGAGAATATTACGAACAATTCAAGAACGGCCAAGAATGGCATAAGTACACGGAATCAGATCCAATCACTCAGGTGATGCCGGTTTAGAACGTTCTGAGCACGTTGTCAGCTATTCCTCGTATCCACTGTTTGTCGGCGCCGCTGTATAGTGAGAAGGCAGTCACCCCGATACTTGAATACTGTTCAACGAGTGATACGACTTCTCTCCAACTCTTGCAGGAATATGTGTTCCTACGTACATCATCCGCGGTGATCTTCTTCCCCTCCTCCTCGACTGCGAGGGGGGTTGGAATGCTCCACGAGTCCTTTCGGTGAAATCCCAGGCTCCTCCATCTCGTGCGAACAATCTCCTCGGGACTCTCGAAGCTGAACCCGAGCTCTATTGCCACTTCGCCATCACCCAACTGGCCCGCCTCAAGCCTTCCTCTTCTGTACTCTGGCAAGATCATGTTCCTCATAGTCTCGATGTCGTTTCTCGGACATATTGTGATGAGTCCGTCGCCGCATTGTCCGGCGTTGTATGCTGCTCTTCTGCCAATCGCCGAGACATAGATTGGAATCCTCTTCTTCGGCTTCGTATAGAGGTAGTAGAAGTCCGAGTTGAAGTACCTACCGTTGAAGCTGAATGGTTCTTTGGAGTCCCACATCAATCGCATGAGTTTGACTCCTTCAACGAGTCTCTCCATCCTCTCTGCCCACTTGGGCCAGTTCCCGTTCCAGAAGGGCCTTTCGTTCAAGGCCTCTCCAGATCCAACGCCCAAGACCAGTCTGCCCGGATACATGTTATCGATGGTGGCGGCGGCCTGCGCGATGATCGCTGGGTGATACCTGGCGCCGATGGGGACTGTGACCCAGGGCCCGACCTTCAGTCGGTCGGTTTTCTCGAGCGCGACGCTGAGCACTGACCAGATGAAGCAGGATCTGTTCCCCGAATGGAACCAGGGGAAAATATGATCACCGAACCAAACGGTACGGAAGCCCATCTCCTCGGCGTAGACGGATGCTTCCACAAACTCCTCTGGGTCGTAGTCATTCTCCCCGAGATTCAGTTGTATCTCGACTTTGGCCAAAGCAATCCCCTATGAAATGGGAAAGAGGATTATGTTTTAGGTTTTCCGCGAAGGGGACTCGGTTCTGAAAAAGTGGGTTGGAGAGCTGAAGGTGCCAAAATTAATAGAGAAACTGCCGCCGCCAAAATAGTCCTTCCAGCTTCTCATTTTTTCTCCTTTCACGTAGGTCAAGACAACAGTAACGAAAGAGACTGGTACTACTCGGTCCTCTTGACCAGCTTGTACTTGGTTACCCGCGCGCTATGGACCTGCGACAATCCCTACCCAACCAGGTCCATGCTTCAGACGTCACAATATGGCATACAACCACTAGAGGGTTATGGTCTTATCCAACCTAACAGGTTAAGTCAGATAAACCTGTCCAAGCTAGGCTGCCTCTTCCCCCCGACCTCTCTGCGAGAACGCTCCTTCTCCAGCTCAGGAAAGAGGACCAGACGACCATAGACTCCGTCGTAGCCTGGAACTACTTTCACGGCGTCCTCTCTAACCCGGACCACAGCCTCAGCCACCTCAGACCCGGCTACCTTCGCGAGCTCTTCCCTTGATGCATCCAAGAGGATGGAGTATTCACTGCCAAGCTTAGTGACCAGCACATCGTAGGCTTGCCAGACCTTTGGGGTCGAGGGGTTTTCGGAGCCGATCACCGAGGCTATGATCTCCTGCAGCGGTAGAAGGTGGACATACCCGATGGCGTTGTTCGGGCGAAAGCTTGCTGGCCGGTCTGCAAGCTCCTCCACCCTCTCCTCGACACCCTTGGTCATCTTTCGATGGCAGACAGGACACCTACCTCCCAGCTTCACAGCATCACTAGCCGACATGGAGATATTGCACGCTCTGTGCCCAGTCCAGTGATACTTGCCGTACGATGGATCGGTCTCGATCGTGTACTTGAACAACCTAGAATCCTTCTTCCGAACCGCGTCGACCACCAAGTCGTAGGTCAACCGGTCCAGTTCAAGCACGTTCGCCTCCCTACCGATCCTAAAGGGATAGGGACTATGGCAGTCGCTGTTCGACACAAGCGTGAACCGGTCGAGCGAGCTCAACCTCCAGTTCATCGCAGGGTCCGAGCTAAGCCCCGTTTCAAGGGCGTGAATGTACCTCGTCATATCTAGGTAGCAATCCTCAACCCTGTCGAAGCCGCTGTTCGCGCCAAAAATGCTGAACCAGGGGGTCCAGCAGTGGGCGGGAAAGACCTCATTCCTTCCGGAAATGGCCATCACTTCCTCAACGAGCTCCGATGCGGACGTGTTCAGGGTTGGTCGCCCGTCTACCATCAGGTCACCGTGTTTCGCCAGTCGGTCGTTAATCTGCTCAGCCACCTCGAGGCTGGAAGTTAGTATCACATGGTGTATCTTCTTCGTCACACCTTCGTGCTCGAAGATGGTGGAGACCTCACCGGTTATCATGATGTAGACGGAGGGGTTGGCTGTTCCCGTCGGTAGGTACAGATCTGTTTCGGGAACCTTCATAAGCGAGCTCTTCAGCTCTGCGAGCCATCTGGGGTGTGTGAAGTCGCCTGAACCGACGAGGTTCAATCCCTTCATCTGGGCGTAGCGGCAGATCTCGGGTATCTCCATGTTCGCGCTCGTGGCTCGACTGTACTTCGAGTGGATGTGCGCATCCCAGAAGACCCGCAACATCAGCCCTATCTCCTAGCGGAGTCTCACCCGGTATCTCAGCTAGCGCTCCGATGAAGGCGCCAGCCCTATCTCCCTACACGCCTCGTCAACTCTCTTCTGGACCGTCTCGATATCGGTCTCACTCAAGTGAGCGAACCGTCCCTGAGCCCTGACATACTCCGCGACCGGCAGTAGCTCCCTAGGTCGGTAGGTCAACCGAAGATCTCCCTTGACCACCTCGTACAGGAACCAGCTACCAGTCTCCACCGAGAGCCTCCCAACCTCGATCGTTCGGCTGCTGTCGAACCTCCACCCCTTCGGACATGGCGTCTGAACCTGGATGAAGGCAGGCCCGTCCACAGCCAAGCCCTCCCTGACCTTCGTCATGAAGTCGAAAGGAAACGCGATCGACGCGGTCGCAACGTACTCGACACTCGGATGACCCGTGGCGACAAGTCTTGCCAAGTTCTTGTTCAACCTCACGTTACCCGTGGGAGACGCTCTGCCCGGCGGGGTGAAAGTGGTCCAGGCACCCCAGGGCGTTGTACCCGAAGCCTGAATCCCGGTGTTCGCGTACGACTGGTTGTCGTAGCAGATGTAGAGAAAGTCCTGACCCGACAGCATCCCGCCTGAGAGAGCGTTCATACCGATATCTGCCGTTGCTCCGTCGCCACACAGGGCGATCACGTTGATTTTCTCCCCTCTCAGCTTCCTCTTCCTCATCAGCGCCCGGAACGCCGCCGCTGTACCCGCACCAGCCGAGCCTCCTGCGCCAAGCTGAGTGTGCATCCAGGGCACGACCCACGGGGTGAGGTAGTAGCTGGTGTTAGCCACGTACATGCAACCCGTCGCTCCCAGAATGACTGTTCTCGGTCCGGCAGCCTTGGCGGCGAGCTTACACATAATGGCTGGACCACACCCCGCACAGGTTCGGTGTCCGGAGGCGTAGTACTCCTCTCGCGGGACATCACTGATTGACTTCACTTCAAGAGACACACCCATCACTCCCTCAAACCGATCCAGTACACGTTTTTCTCCGCCTTTCTCGTCCTTGCCGCGGTGAGCAATATCCTGAACATGCCGATGAAGTCCTCCACAGTGACCTCTCTTCCCCCGAGCCCGGCGAAGAAGTCGACAACGGGCGGAGCCCTAGGGAAGCCATAGAGAGCAGATCGAACATCGTTGCACACAATCCCACCCCCCAAGGGTGAACCGTAGGAGAAGTTACAGTCGACAACCCCCACCGCTCCGGCGCTCACCAATACTTTTTGGAGCTCCACATCCGGGAACGGTCTGTAGGTTCTTATCCTGACCACTCCCACCCTCTCACCCTTCGCCCGGAGCTGCCTCGCAGCCTCCCTAGCGTTCATGCTCATGTTACCGAGGATTATCAACACAGCATCAGCGCCTTGAACCATGTACTCCTCTACGAAGGGAGGATACTTCCTCCCGAAGATCTTCCCGAAGTCCTCGGATGCCTCGCTGATAATCCTCCGAGCCGCGACCATCGCCTCAACCATCTGCCTCCTGAACTCGTACGCATGCTCGCCCGAGGATCCAACCTGAGGGGCGATCGACACGGGTCGGTCAGGGTCCAGAAGATATTGGCGGTTGTACGGCGGAAGGAAAGCCTTCACCTGCTCACTCTCAGGCATATCGATAGGTCTGTAGACGTGTGTTATGAAGTGCCCATCGCAGCACACTAAGGCCGGAAGAAGTACCCTCGCGTCCTCGGCGACCCTGTAAGCCATCAGCGTCATGTCCAGAGCCTCCTGCGCGTTCTCAGCGAAGAACATTATCCAACCCAGATCCCGATCGGCTAGGGCGTCCGTGTGCTCAACCCCGAAGCACCCGGGGTCGTCGAGAGTCCTGTCCCCCAGCATAGCAACCACCGGAGCCCGGTCCGAGGCGGTTACCACGATGGGCTCGTACGCGTAGGCGAAGCCGATCCCCGCGCTGCCCGTGAAGACCCTCGCCCCAGCCATCGAGGCGTGCTTAGCCATCTCAAACTGGGAGTGCTCACAGTCAGCGATCACATACTCCGCGTCGAACTCGCCGTCGGCGACCATCCTGGCCAGCTCGTTCATCACCCCCGTGTATGGTCTGATGGGATAGGCCGTGATCACGTCCACATCCGCGAGCTTCACCGCGTTGGCGATCGCGATAACCCCTGTGACGACTCTTCTGACCATATCTACTCCCCCGGTCTGAACTTCATCTCCGAGACCATTGTTATCGCCTTCGCGGGGCACTCCCGGGAGCAGATGCCGCACCCCTTGCAGTACTCGAGGTCCGCCTCAAGCAGCTCGTACTGTATCGCCGAGTCGGGGCAGTAGAGCCAGCAGATCCTGCACTTGGTGCACTTCTTCTTGTCCACCACAGGACGCTGAATTCTCCAGTTTCCGGTCTTGTACCACGCGTTCTTTCCGCCAGGAGGAACCGCAGGTACAACGACCCCGGGGGGCATCTCCTTCCAGGACGCAAGAGGCTTCTTCAAACCGTAGCTCATCCCGATCACACCTCCTCGACCAACGCCTCTTTGCAGGCACGGTCGATAACCAACCTCTTATCCTCGCCGAGACTCTTTCCGACCAGATCGCTAAGCTGTTTGACCGAGACTATGCCAGTGGTATGAGCCACCACCGCAGCCATCGGCACGTAGAGGCTTCGATCCATTCTGCTCGCGGCGAGCGTGACCACCCTGCCGGAAAAATCCGACTTCGGAAGGAAGCAGCGCAACTCATCAAACCTAGACTCAGTGTTAACAGCCAAAACCCCTTTGCTGCTCAAGCCTTCCATAACATCCACTCCGCCAACACCCTCTCCGGTTGTCCAAGCCTTCAACAGAGCTTGTTCAAGGATCACCGACGCCTCGACCACAGGCGGGTCGTACGGAGGAGAAATCACGATCGGCTTCGAACTCACACTAGCATACCACTTAACAGGGACGTTAATCCTGTCAGGGGAGTCGTTGTAGTACCCCCACGCCATCGAGTCCTTTCCTTCCATCACCGCGACCTCCGCGATCAGCCTCACCAGCTGGGTGGCAGCGGAGGTTTGAGTTACGCCTCTAGCGTGAACCCTGACACTCTTCATGTCACCAACCGACATCCCTAACCACCATAGCTCCACGTATATTGCCTCGATCACCCATAAACCCCTTTTCGTCTTCAGTCAAGCTTTTTGCCGAGGCAGCCTGATCACCTCTGGATCGGAGGTCCAACGAGTGCCGAGGATAAACCCAGCGAAATGTGTCGGCTGCGGGTTGTGCGTCCCATACTGTCCCACGAGCGCAATCACCCTCAGACCGGAGAGAAGAGCCGATATCGACCCGGACAAGTGCGTGGAGTGCTGGGTCTGCTATCGCTCGGTCGATTGTCCAACCGAGGCGATCGAGGTCGAAGAGGAATTGGAGTGGCCAAGGGACTTGATGTGGAACTTCGCGTGCCCGACCAAAGACTGGAAGGTCACCAGGGTTGCCGGGCGGGGGACCGAGGAGATGAAGACGAACGACGTTACAGGTCGATTCAAGCGGGGCGACGCCGGATTCGGAGTCGAGCTCGGAAGACCCGGGATATCAGCCACGTTCGACGACATCGAGAAGGTCACGACAGCCGTTGCGCCCCTCGGAGTCGTCTTCGAGCGTGAGAACCCCGTGACCCAGCTAATCGACCCAAAGTCCGGAAAGCTCAGAGATGACAAGCTCCGCCCAGTCAGAGTTCTCTCGGTGGTGCTTGAGATCAGGACGAGCATGGAGAAGGCCGAGAACGTGCTGAGAACGCTTCAGGACGCCTCGAAAAGGATCAACACCGTCATGTCCGTCAGCATGACAAACCGTGTCGAGCCCGACGGCACCATACCAGCCCTGAAGCTCCTAGAGAAGATGGGAATCAAGTACCGACCAAACATGAAGGTCAACGTCGGCCTAGGAAAACCTCGCGCACCGGTGTAGAGGGAGAAGGAGTTGACACACACGCTACACAGGACCGGGAGCCTTGACTCTCTGAAAAGGGATTATGTCGTTCTAGTGATGTCGTGTCGGGGTTTCAACGACAAAGGTGCCGCCTCCGATCTGGCTAAAGCCCTGGAGATAATGGAGAGGTTCAACCCTGCCAACGTAGGCGACATGAAAACGGGGAGCACACTCACAAGGGGCTTCAATCTCAGGAAGATACTGGAAAAGGTCACCGACACATCGATCGTCCACGCCGTGTACACAGAAATCGAGTCAGTTAGGAAAGCCCTCAAAGCGCTGAAAGAAGCCGACCTCGGAATGTCGGTCGTGGTGAGCGGCCTCTACGACCAGGTAGCTCGAGCTACTAGGATGGTTGGTCTGAAGCCTCACACTGTGAACATCTCGCTTGGGGTGTGGGGTAGGACGGACCTCCTCTCGAAGGATAGCGAAGTCATCGACACTCTTACAATGTGCGGGCATGCCTTGATCTCACGGAACCTAGTCTACAAATTGGCTAAGGACGTCAAGCGCGAGAGAATCTCCCCCGAGGAAGCCGGACGAATTCTGGCGAGATGCTGCACGTGCGGCGTCTTCAACCCGATCAGAGCAGCGGAGCTCGTTGAGAGCCTCTCAAAGAGAGCCTAGAACGGGTTTCACGAGCAAAAGAAAAAGAGGTTGACGAACAGAGTCAGCCACTAGCCTTAGCCGCCGCGTCAGCCCTCTCAAGCACCTTCTCCCACCTATCTGTAACCCTAGTTTGGGTCGTCTTGATCTGCTCCTCAGTCAGGTGGGAGAATCGGCCCTGGATCTTCAAGTACTCCGCCATCGGGAGTATCTCCTTCGGCCTGTAGGTCAGCCTAAACACGCCGTCCTCAACCTCGTAGAGCGGCCACAAGCCGGTCTGAACCGCCAGCCTCGCCACCCGGATCATCTGATCGGGCGAGTACCTCCACCCGGTCGGGCATGTGTTCAGCACCTCGATGTACGACAGCCCCCTCCTCTCCTCGGTCGTTATCCTCTGAGCCTTCTTCAGCTTCCGCCTGTAGTCAGGGATGAACGCCACGGAGGCCCTGGCAACGTACGGAACGCCGTGCACCTCAAGGATCGCAGCCATGTCCTTGTTCCAAGCCTGCTTCCCTTTCGTGACCCTACCGACTGGGGTTGTGGTCGTCCAAGCCCACCTAGGCGTGGCGCCGCTCCGCTGGATTCCCGTGTTCATGTAAGCCTCGTTGTTCTGGCAGATCCAGATTATGTTCTCGCCTCGCTCGGCAGCCCCCGACAGAGACTGAAGGCCGATGTCGTAGGTTCCGCCATCCCCCGCGATCACGACCACGTTCACCTTCTTGCCGAGAGCCTCAAAGCCTCTAGCCGCTCCCGTAGCCGCAGCCGCGGCTGAGGGGAATACAGTGGGCGATCTGGCACACTCCATAAGTCCAGCCCAGCCGCCGCACGAGGCGGGAATGACAACGCACGTGTTCTTTCCCAGGGTGTCCAACGCGTGCCTCGCGATCAGGCTCATCCCGCAACCCTGACAAGACCCGGTCGGAGCTATGGTGACCCTTTCCAGGATTTCTTCAGCCATGCTCAACCAGCCCCCGTTCTCTCTCTTTCCGCCGGCATAAGCTCAGGCACGAGCCAGTGAACCTCCTTCTCCACCCTACCGGTTCTCGCCGCCTCCAGAGTCTTCTCACAGGCAAACCTCACATCATGTATTCTCACATCCGAGCCTCCGAGACCGCCTATGAAGTTGATCGTCTTCGGTTTCACCGACGCGTCATACATCGCGCTCCTTACCTCCTTGAACGCCTCACCACAGCCGGAACCGTGGGTCTCGTTCCGCTCCAGAACCCCGACAGCCTTCACCTCCCCGGCCAGCTGCCTGAAGTCCTCGATCGGGAAGGGTCTGAAGGACTTCAGCTTCAGAAGACCTATCCTATGCCCCTGGCCTCTCATCTCAGCCACCACCTCCCTAGCCGTTCCCGTCGCGGAAGACATCGTCACAAGCACAGCCTCAGCGCCCTCACACATGAACCTCTCCGTGAGCCCATTCCCATAGATCCTGCCGAAGATCTTGGCGTACTCCTCGTTCGCCTCCCTGATCACAGCCTTCGCGCTCTGCATCGCCTGCTCATGCTCCCACTCCGCTACAGGGATGTTCATAGCCTCGGTTACCAGCGGCTGGGACGGATCGGTCGTGTACAGAGCCTTCCGCGGCGGGAGAAAACTGTCCACGTCTTCCTGAGCCGGCAGCCTGATCGTCTCACCCGTGTGGGAGGTTACATACCCGTCGTAACAGACCATCACCGGCATCAGAACGCGGTGATCCTCAGCCACCTTGAACGCCTGAATGACCGTGTCGAGAACCTCCTGCGAGTTCTCAGTGTAGAGCTGGATCCAACCGCACGTAGCCTCTGCCATCGTGTCCGAGTGATCACAGAATATCGTGGTCCCCAAAGCTCGGTTGGGAACCGCGATAACAACCGGGAACCTAGAGATGTGCATCCTCTGAACGTTCTCATGCCCATAAGCCAGACCCGGACCACACGTGGCGGTGAAGACGCGACAACCTGTCCCGGAAGCCGACCCCACCGCCGCGAAGCAGCTGTGCTCCCCCTCGATCTCGACGAACGAAGCCCCCAGCTCGCCGTTAGCCACGTACTCGGAGAGCTTCTCCGTGACCGGGGACTGAGGCGTGATAGGGTAGGCAACCACCACCTGGACCCTAGCCGCCTTCACCGCGTACGCAACAGCCTCGTTTCCGGTTATGAAGTCGATCTTCTGCTCACCCATCTAGACTTCCTCCCTCTCCATCTTTATCGCCTTGAAACGACACTCCGTCGCGCAGACCCCGCAACCCTTGCAGGTATCCAAATCCACGATGGGACCATTGTCCGACTTACTGATTACGCCTTCGGGGCAGTAGTCGTAGCACGCCCAGCACATCTTGCACTCGCCGAGGTCGAACACAGGCCTGAACACTCTCCAAGCCCAGGCGGATATCCTCTTCTTGGTCGCCGTGACCTGCCTCTCAGTGACCGGAACACCCACGCCCTCAGGCGTCTTCTTCTCCTTGCTCATCTCTTCATCCCTCCCTCACCACGGTCTCGTCACTCGACACGGTGACCGCCTTGACGTTGCTCTCGTGATACCTCTCAGACAGGATAGCCCTCACCGCTTGAATTACCGACTCCAGCTTCAAGAGCTTGGTAGTGGCGCAGAACGCCCCGAGTATAGCCGTGTTCGTTATCGGCGAACCGATCGTCTTCAGAGCGACTCCAGTCGCGTCCACCACCCCTATCTTCGAAAGCCTCACCCCGAGATCGATCTCCTCCGGCTTCTTCCGAGTGTTCAAGACCGCGAAACCGCCCTCCTTCAAACCCACAGCGACTATCTCCTTGGTCTGAGCTAGGACCGGATCTAGCACGATGATCCCATCCGGGTTGTACACCCGACTGGAGATGGTGATGGGCTTCGTGTCGAACCTCAAGTACACCTGAACCGGCGCACCCCGCCTCTCGAATCCATAGAAAGGCAAACCCTGGGCATACTTACCCTCGAGGCTCGCCGCTGTTCCAGCGATCTTGCTCGCCACCACAGACCCTTGACCCCCTCGACCGTGGATACGGATCTCAATCAACAGGCATCACAGCTCCTCACGAAGGACTATCTACAATCCATGCGAATTTAAAGCGATTTAAACCTCGGCAAACCGAGGAGTTGCCCCAAACCTACACCTTAAGGAGCACAAGAGTCACAAACATGTAGATGGTAAGAGCGGACGTCGCGGCGAACACAGCGAAGGGAATGAGCGAGATATACCACTTCCTCCTGCTAGCAGCTATATCCCCCTTGAATCTCTCCTCGCACTCCTCGCTGCAAAAGTGGGTGTCCTCGGGAACCCTCTTCATGCAGACGGTGCAATGCGAGTGAGGATCCTCCCTTTCGCGCCTAGCCAAGCCCTGAGACCGCCAATCAAACCCTCTGGAAACTCATTCCGTTCCAAGCTCTTAAGAATATGGTCCCACTGGAGAACGAGACAACCACGGGCAAAAAGGAGAGAGAGCGCGACCTCTAGCCACACCACACTTACATGTAGTCGGGCTCTATTTCCTTACCGCACTTCGGACATCGGAAAATTTTCAATCCTTCAAAATAGTTGACGGGGTTCTTACACTTCGGACATGTTATCGTCGGCATATTCCCACCTCCTCAAACCAGAACTCTTGGATCTCCCGGATTCCCTTGGGCAGCGACTAGGCTACGCGCCATCTGTTACCGCAGTGAGGGCACGTGTACACCGCGATTCCTTCGTAGGTCTTGAACTTCTTCTTGCACTTCTTGCACTCGATCTCCACGGACATGGTACGACTCCTTCTTTCGATCGGCATTCGAAGTTGAAGTAAGGTAATAACAACCAATCTCCTTATATATTTAGTGCTGAGATAACCAGTTTTTGTCGCATAGAGACGAGGTATCTAGGAAATATGACGAAAAGAGACGCCGAGAACGCCACAGGTGGAAGCAATCGAAATCATCTGAAGTTTGACAAGCTAGACCTAGACATACTTGAGGTCTTGCTCGATAACGCCCGGATTCCTTTCAGAAAGCTGGCGAGACAGGTGAACAGCGATGAGAAAACCGTGGCCCGGAGAGTCACTCGACTAGCCGAGAGAGGGATTGTAGCGAGGTTCACAGTGGACATCGACTACTCGAAGTTTGGATTGAACACCTTCGCTTACATCGGAACGAGGACTACCGTAGATCCTACGGTTCGGGAGCAACTCTTCAATTTTTTCAGAACCCAGCCTCGGATCTTGAGGGCGGAGGCCACCATCGGGTCTTACGAATACGTGTTTCTCGCAATCGACAAAGACCTACCCAGCCTCCGCGAGAACGTCAACACCCCTCTCGAACCGCTGACAGCGGGACTTTCCACCTCGATCGTGTCGAAGACCATCAAGCCTCTCGACAACAAGCTCCCTCTGAGGCTTATCCGAGAATCAACCGGAATAGGAACGCAGAAGACCAAGCGCCAGTGAAGACAGGAAGAAGAGAGGAAAGACGCGGATGGTGACTAGGGGTTTAGTATATCCTCTTTCCGTCCAACTGTTCTAGCCTAGCCATGGACTCGTCGATCGACGCCTGGATCGTCTGGGTCTCCTTCTCTCCTAGTTGCCTGAACCTCCCTTGAAGCTTCAGGTACTCTACCACCGGCTTCCTCTCCTTCACGACCTGGGTGATCTTCAGAACTCCGTGATCGACCTCGTAGAGGGGCCACATCCCTGTCTGTACGGCGAGTCTTGCAACCTCTATCGTCTTGTCGAAGCCGAACCTCCAGCCCGTGGGACACGGCACTAGGACGTGGAGATACTTGAATCCCTCTATTCCCGCGGCTTTGCTGACCTTCGTGGTGAAGTCTTTGGGGTAGGCGGGGGAAAGCGTTGCCACGTATGGGATGTTGTGGCTCGCCATGATCATCGGCAGATCCTTCTTCCTGCCCACCTGCTTTCCTTTCGGCGTTGTCGTCGTCCACGCGCCCCAAGGCGTGAGACCGCTCCGCTGGATGCCCGTGTTCATGTACGCCTCGTTGTCCATGCAGAACTGCATTATATTGTCGCCCCTCTCGGCGCAGGCGCTGAGCTTGGAGAAGCCTATGTCGGATATTGCTCCGTCCCCGTTCATCGCCACCACCGTCACGTCTTTTACACCCTTAGCCTCCAACGCCGCTGCTATTCCAGCCGCACCCGCCCCGACGCCAGAGAAGTGAAGACTGAAAGATGGAACCGTGGCGTTCGCCGCTCCTCCGCTGGCACAGACGCCTCCGCCGAAGAGTATTATGTTCCTACCCAGCGTGTTGAAGATCAGCCTCTCAGCTATCGCTCCGGCACAGCCGGGGCAAAGCACATGCCCGGGCAGACGTATCTCTTCCTGCACTTTTCATCCCTCCTAGACTTTCACCTGAACACTCTCAGCTTGTTTCCTCAAACCGATCCACTCCACTTGCCTCTCAGCCTTTCCGGTCTCAGCAGCCTTCAGAGTCCTTTCCGCCATGTATCTGATGTCCCCTGGAACCACGTCCTTTCCGACAAGCCCCGCGTAGAAGCCGATCAAAACTGGCCTCTCATCCAGCGTGTACAGGGCCCTCGCGGTTTCTACTGTGCCCACTCCTCCTCCAGCAGAGCCGTGGGAGATGTTTCTGTCCACGAAGCCGATAGCTCTCACGTTTCTGCCAATCTCCTGCATCTCCTCAACCGGGAACGGTCTGAAGACTCTGAGCTTGACGAGACCTATGGGCTTTCCCTCCCTTCTCATCTCGTCCACAACAACCCTAGCAGTCCCCGTGATTGAGCCCATGGTCACCAAGACTGCTTCGGCATCCTCGCACCGGTACTTCTCCACGGGTCCTCCATAGCTCCTGCCAAACATCTTGCCGTACTCCCTATCGACCTCTTCGATCACCGATCGGGCGTTGTTCTGAGCCTCCTCCATCTGGAAGCGGTACTCCATACCCACCTCTGAATGCGGTTCGTGAGTGATCACCGGCTTGTACCTCTTTGGGTCCAAGTAAACGTACTCATGCCTGTAGGGCGGCAGGAACGCATCAACATCCTCCTGATCGGGAATCTCGACGGGCATGGCAGTGTGAGAAATCACATACCCGTCATAGGCGAAGATCGTTGGCAGATAGACACGACTATCCTCGGCTATCTTGTAGGCTTGGATGCAGGCGTCAATGATTTCCTGGGCATTCTCACAGTACATCTGTATCCAGCCATTGTCCCGCTGGAGCAGCGAGTCGTTGTGATCGGTTCGCAGGGACCCTGGGAACGCTATCGACCTGTTTACGATTGCCATTACAACTGGCAAACGCATCCCTGGAACCTGCCAGAGTAGCTCCTCCATGAAGACAATCCCCTGAGAGCTGGAGGCGGTGAAGACCCTCGCGCCGGCGGCAGAGCCCCCAGCGCAAACGCTCATTGCCGCGTGCTCACTCTCGACGGTGATGTACTTGGCCTTCAGTTCCCCACTCGCCACGAAGTCGGCTAGCTGGTTCGCCAGCTCGGTCTGGGGGGTAATCGGATAGATCCCGAGAACCTCAGCCCTCACCAGCTTCACGCCGTAAGCGGCGGCGTGATTCCCGTCCAACAGCTTCTTCGTCGCCAAACACATCCCTCCTAATCGGTCTCCCTCACCATCTCTATCGCGCGGACTCGACACTCATTGGCGCATACACCGCAGCCCTTGCAGTAAGCGTAGTCCACAACGGCGCCCTCATCGGTCTTCTTGATCGTTCCGTCGGGGCAGTAGGTCTCGCAGAGACCGCATCTTGTGCACTTCTCCGTATCGACCACAGGCTTGAACGCCCTCCACGTTCCGGTCGCTATAACGTGCTTCCTAGACCCGGCACCCGCGTTGGGACCCAAACCAAGCTCTTCGTATGGATGTCTATACTTCAACCCGTCGCACCTCCTAGTACTCCTTAACCTTCACCCTCTCATAGCCAAGCTTAGCCGCGGTAATGTTCCTCTCGCCCACCTGACCCGAAAATCTCTCCGTGATCGGCTCGAAAAGCGAGTCAAGCTTAACCCACCCGGTCGAGGCGCTCAGCGCCCCAAGCATAGCCGTGTTCGTTATGGGGATAGCGGTGGGACCGAACACCTCTATCGCCACGCCTGTCGCGTCCAGCGTGGCTACCTTCGAGAGCTTCACGCCGAGATCCACCTCCTCCGGTACGCGGGCGGAGTTCATTATGGCGATCCCGCCCGGCTTAAGTCCCGCTGCCACGTTGGTGATCTTGGGGAGCTTAGGGTCGAGGATGAAGACACAGTCGGGCGTGTAAACACCGCTCGTTATCGTGAT
>Ga0315314_1002352_pt1 | contig 15696 bp, 14 predicted proteins | sample TDP9_MG_FD_203631 | JGI IMG/M metagenome (GOLD analysis project Ga0315314, IMG submission 203631) | Freshwater sediment microbial communities from Lake Towuti, South Sulawesi, Indonesia - TDP9 | ecosystem: Environmental > Aquatic > Freshwater > Lake > Sediment | place: Indonesia: South Sulawesi...
TCGGTCGAGACTCTTTTTTTCTCCTTCAACTCCACATAACGATTGACCAAAGTCACCCCCTCTTCGTCCAGATACTCGTTAAGCGGAAGGCTGGCCACCATCATCAGATGCTTTCGTCTTGGACAAAGGTTTTGGTAGTCGCACCAATCGCAAAGAGGCCCTTCCTTTGGAATGAAATGCTTGTCCGCTTCAATCTTCTGGATAAGCTCCAACGTTTCGCGACGAAGCCGATGAAGTTCCTCAGGAGTCCTCGAAGACTGTATCTCGGCATCGAAGGAGAGGTAGTGCCAAATCAGCCTGATTTCTCGTATATCTTTCCACTTCCCCTCCACTCCCATCTGATAGAAAGCCAGTTGCCGGTCAGAATTGACCTCTCCTTGTGTTGGAAGTCTGTTAGAGGTTTTGTAATCATGAATTTCGAGGACGGAGTTATTAACGAGGGTCAAACGATCGATGAAACCTCGAATCCAATATCCCTTCTCTTCTTCGAGAGGGAAATAAATATTTTCTTCAAGGCCCAATGTTCTTCCTTGATCGAATGGATAATACCGTTTGTAATAATCGGAGATGCATTTCTCTCCCAGACGTCGGTAATCCTCGACGCTGTAATCTTTTCGTATAACCTGAACCATGTCATTCCAATTCTTCTCCCAGCTTTGATGGTAAAAGCTAAGAATATCCTCCAGGGTATTCAGTTTGGTCACTTTTAGGTCTCGGTAGAGCTTCTCCAGGGCATCATGAACCCTGGAACCCATGAAGGCCTCGATGCTTTCTGTTTCCACCTCAATCTTCTGGATGTAGGCGAGTTTATATTGCTGAGGGCAGGTTTCATAGGTAGCAAGCTGTGAGTGGGAATAGGTTGGCATCTTTCATCTCCTCGCCCCGCTCTTAGCGGGGTTCAATCTTTACGGATTTTACAGACATATTAAGCTATTTTTAACAAGAAAACCCACCTTCTGTCAAAAAGCATTTTTTGATTGAAAAGGTAGGGTTGAAAAAGATATCATTCAAGGAATCATCCATTTGGTCTGTCTATGGAATTGAAATCAGAATTGGAAAAATTAGAGAGAGAGGTGGTTCGGTGCAAAAAATGCCCCAGACTGGTTGCCTACCTTAAAGACGTCTCGAATCCCAAGCCCAAAAGATACCGAGATTGGGACTACTGGTCGAAACCCCTTCCCAGTTTTGGAGACCCAGAAGCCCGGGTTCTGATCGTTGGACTCGCTCCTGCAGCCCACGGTGGAAACCGGACAGGCCGAATGTTTACTGGCGATCGGAGCGGAGAGTGGTTATTTGCCGCCCTTCACCGATCCGGCTTTGCCAACCAACCAAATTCCTTCCGACGAGACGATGGCTTTGCCTTGAGCGATTGTTATATTACGGCAACGGTTCGATGCGCCCCACCAGAAAACAAACCTTTGCCCGAAGAGATAGGGAACTGTCGACCCTACTTCTTAAAAGAACTTGACCTTTTGAACAAAGTGAAAGTCATTGTACCTTTGGGTCAGATTGCTTTTGTTCAAACATTAAAGTCATTGAGGCTGAAAGGCTACGAGGTTCCGCCTTTGGCCTTCGGCCATGGAAAGAAGTATGTTCTCCGAACTCCGAACGGCTCGACTGAGCTCGCCGAAGTCTCCCTACTCCGAACTATCACGTTAGTTGTGACTTACCATCCGAGCCAGCAAAATACCCAGACCGGGAAACTGACGAGGACAATGTTTCATCGGGTATTTAGGATGATTCAGCAAGGAGTTCGGACTTAATAGTTCGGAGTTCGGAGTTAGACGTCTTGAAAAAAGGGGCCAATAGACTTATTAATATCTCATTCTAAAAAGCATTTAAATCTTTACCTCCGAACTCATGACTCCGAACTCAGAACTTGATTTAGAGGCTCTTCGTATTCCCATTGAGGATTGGATTGATCTTCACACCTTCTCACCAAAGGAGATCTCTTCCCTTTTAGAGGAATATCTCTTGGAATGCCAGAAAAAGGGGTTCAAAGAGGTCCGCATCATCCATGGAAAGGGAAAGGGAGTTCAGATGAATATCGTCCATTCCTTCCTCAAAAAAAGCCCTCTCGTCGAATCGTTCAAATTAGTTCCGCCGGAGTCTGGTTCCTGGGGCGCCACGATCGCTACTCTAAAGAAATCGTAGAACGATATTGGTTGCAAAAAAATGATTTTTTTGATATTTAGATGGTGTATAAAATTTCATCTGCTTTTGAAAGGAGGGATTTATATGAAACGGTGGTTAGGTTATGTTGGTATAATTCTTATCACGCTTCTCCTCATTACACCAACTGCAAGCTTTGCCAAGGTTTATGGAGGGACGGTCATCTATGCGGCCGGCGCAGACCCTGATCGCATCGATCCTGCCAATGCAGAGAGTAACCCCGCTGAAGCCGTGAATCGGATGATGTACGAGAACCTTGTCAAATTCGACGAAAAATTGAAAATTGTCCCTGGTTTGGCTGCTAAGTGGGAACAGTCGAAGGACGGGTTAACATGGACGTTTTACCTGAGAAGAGGGATCAAATTCCACGATGGAACGCCGTTCAATGCAGAGGCAGTTAAAGTCTTTGTTGAAAGGATGATCGGACCGGAAAAACCTTCTCGGGCTGGACTCTATGTTCCCTTCGTTAACTCAGTGGAAATTATTGATGATTACACCGTAAAGATCCTTCTGAAAGCGCCATTCGCCTTTTTTCTCAATAACTTAGCTCACAGCGCATCGGGAATTATCAGCCCCACCGCCTTGAAGACTTTGGGAAAAGACATCGCCCGCCGGGCGGTCGGTACTGGCCCATTCAAATTTGTCGAGTGGGTGCATGGTGACCACCTGACCATGGTCAGAAATGATGACTACTGGGGTGGGAAGCCCTACCTGGATAGGATCATTGTGAAGACGGTAAAAGAGGATAGTGCCCGGGTCATGATGCTCCAGTCAGGGGATGCCCATCTGATCGTCCGGATCCCTCCGGAGGACATCCCTCGGCTTGAAAAAGATGTGGCGTTAAAATTCGATTCTACAGAAACCCTTCGCGTCCTATATATCGGAATTAACTGTTACAAGAAACCCTTTACAGACGTGCGGGTTCGACAAGCTCTCAACTACGCCATCGATAAAGAAGCGATCGTCAAAAGCATCTACCAGGGAAGGGCCTTAGTCAGTGCTGGAATCGTTGCCCCTTTGACCACCGGTTACTTTCCTATCCAAGGATATCCATACGATCCAGAAAGAGCGAAAAAGCTCCTTGCCGAGGCTGGGTATCCCAATGGGTTTAAGGCAAAGCTCTGGAGCCCTCAGGGCCGCTACCCCAAGGACTTTGAGATGGCCCAGGTCGTACAACAACAGCTAAAAAAGGTAGGAGTTGATTGCACGCTCGATACCATGGAGTGGGCTGCCTATTTAGCGGCTACCCGTAAACCACCTGAGGAGAACGAATCTGAACTCTTCCTTATTGGGTGGGCTCCGTCAACGGCCGAAGCTCGCTGGATCCTCTACCCGCTCTATACAACCGAGCAGTGGGTTCCCAAAGGGAATAATCGAAGCTTCTACTCCAACAAGGAGTTTGATGAGCTGGTGAACAAATTTACCCGGGCAACGACCAAAGCAGAGATGGAGAAGTATTTGAAGGGAGCTCAAGAGTTACTCATCAAGGAGGCTCCGTCGATCTTCATCTTGGTGACCAAAGAGACAATCGGAATGACCAAAAAAATCCACGGTGTTATCAATTCACCATTGGAACTGACCTATTTTGACCACCAGAGCTATTTGGAGAAATGATGAATGTTCTTTTTTCATATTAGTGAATCGGAGGGCGACTAAAATTTGGTCGCCCTTTTATTTATACAGAAATTCTAAATCCGAGGGATGGAATTTTCATAGTTTTTGAATGGCACGCTACATCTTAAAAAGAATCTTCATGCTTCTGCCGGTCCTCTTTGGGGTGTCCCTCATCTCCTTTTCACTCCTCCATATGGTCCCCGGAGACCCAGCCGAATTATTGGCTGGAGAGGAGGCAAATCCAGAGTTCATCCAAGCCGTTCGAAGCGAATATGGTTTGGATAAGCCTGTCTATGTTCAGTACTTCCATTTTATTTCTCACGTCGTTCGGGGGGATTTTGGAATTTCGATTAGAAATCGCGAACCTGTCATTAAACTTCTCAAGCAACGCTTTCTCTTTACAGTCCAGCTCTCCTTTCTGTCCATCCTGATTGCAGGCTTCATCGGCCTGATCGCTGGAGTCATCTCCTCAACAAAGCAATATTCCCTCTTTGATAACGTCAGCATGGTGGGGGCCCTCTTCGGTATCTCCATGCCCATCTTCTGGTTCGGCTTACTGCTCATGCTTGTCTTCTCTGTGCACCTGAGATGGTTTCCAGCCGGAGGCAAGGGAACAATCATACACCTCATCCTTCCAGCGATCGCCCTGGGTGCTGCCGGAACAGCAGTCATTGCTAGAATGACGAGAGCCTCGATGTTGGAGGTAATACGGCAGGATTATATCCGAACGGCTCGGGCAAATGGTCTTCGCGAGTTCATCGTCATTTATAAACATGCCTTGAAGAATGCCATGATTCCCGTGATCACTGTCTTTGGCCTTGAATTTGGATACATGCTCGGCGGCGCTGTATTGACCGAAACGGTCTTCTCCTTGCCCGGTGTTGGAAGGTTAATGGTTGAAGGAATTTTCCAGCGAGATTACCCGGTTGTTCAGGGATCGATGCTTCTGGTCGCAACGACTTTTGTATTGGTTAATCTATTAACCGACATCGCTTACGCCTTTTTCGACCCTAAAATACGATATGAATGAAGTAAAGAAAATCAAAATGGGCCAGATCGCAGAGGTCTGGAGAAGGCTCAAACGAAACCGAGCAGCGATCGTGGGTGGGATCATTGTTCTTCTTTTTGTCTCCATCGCCCTCTTGGCCCCTCAGATCTCACCTTACCCTCCCAATGAAGGGGATCTGACAAAAAGACTGAAACCCCCGAGCGGGGAACATCTTTTAGGGACCGATCCTCTCGGAAGGGACCTCTTAAGCCGGGTGATCTATGGGGCTCGGATTTCGCTCCAGATTCAGATTGTGGCTGTTTCCATTGCCATGGTAATCGGAACGCTCCTCGGAATGGTCGGTGGTTACTATGGTGGGAAATTTGATCATTTGATTATGAGGCTCATGGATATCCTCCTGGCTTTCCCAGGGATCTTTCTCGCCATATCCATCATCGCTGTGCTGGGTCCGGGTCTGACGAATTTGATGTTGGCCGCTGGAATCTATTCGATTCCTCAGTTTGCGAGAATTGTTCGGGGCTCTGTGATCTCCTTGAAAGAGAAGGAGTTCATTGAGGCAGCCCGAGCGGTTGGGGAAAACGATTTCAATATTCTCTTCCGTTATCTGTTGCCCAATTCTATGGCACCCATCATCGTCCAGACAACGCTTCGGATGGCAACGGTGCTTCTCACTGCCTCTGGCCTCAGTTTTTTAGGACTTGGAGTGCAACCACCTACCCCGGAATGGGGTGCGATGCTCTCCAATGCAAGGGCTTACCTCATCACCGCCCCTCATGTCGCGACTGTCCCCGGGTTAGCAATCATGTTGGTGGTGATGGGTTTTAATCTCTTTGGCGATGGGCTGAGAGACTCTCTCGATCCAAGACTGAGAGATTGATCACTACCTACCCTACCCTCCCCTCAAGGGGGAGGGAGAGGGTGGGGGCCTTATGCGATTTTTACCCCGCCCCGCAGAAAGCCCCGTGATTTATCACGGGGATGAATCCCGCCTATAAGCATATAGGCGGGATGAATGCTGTAAATCCGGGAGGAACCCAATGCCCCGCGTTTTAACGCGTGGTCGGGGTTTACTAAGATGGGTACCTTCTTAAGCATTAGGAACTTAAAGACCCATTTCTATTCTGGAGGCAGAATCATTCGTGCTCTCGATGGAGTGAGTTTCGATATCGAAGAGGGAACGGTCTTTGGCCTTGTGGGAGAGACGGGTTGCGGAAAATCGGTAACAGCCCTCTCAATTCTGAGACTCATCCCTTACCCTCCTGGCAAGATCGTTGGAGGAGAAATCCATTTTAGAGGGAAGAATCTTCTCAGCCTCTCAGAGGAGGAGGTGCGCTCCATACGAGGGAAAGAGATCTCAATGATCTTTCAAGAACCGATGACCTCCTTAAATCCTGTATTTCGCATCGGAGATCAGATGATGGAGGTGATCATGCTCCACCAGGGATTGAGGAAATCACAGGCCTTTGAGAAAGCGGTCGAAATGCTCGAACTCGTCAATATGCCCGAAGCCCGAAAGGTCATGAAGCAGTTTCCACACCAATTGAGCGGTGGCATGAGACAGAGGGCGATGATCGCTATGGAACTTTCCTGCCGCCCTTTTCTCTTGATTGCAGACGAACCCACCACTGCATTGGATGTCACCATTCAAGCACAGATTCTCAGGCTCATCAAGGAGATGAAGAAGGAGTTTCATACCTCCATTCTCCTCATCACTCACGATTTGAGGGTGATCGCTGAGATGTGCGATCGGGTCGCTGTGATGTATGCAGGCTCCATCGTCGAAGAGGCATGTGTAGGAGAAATCTTCGAATCACCCAAACATCCCTATACGAAGGGGCTCTGGGGAGCGATCCCCCGAATTGATGAGGAAAAAGAGAGCCTCTCTGTCATTCCTGGTTTGGTTCCGGACCTGAGCCAACCCCCAGAGGGATGTAAATTTCATCCTCGATGTTCATTCCGATTCGATCCCTGTGATCAAATCACACCTCCACTCTTTCAGACTTCTTCCGGACACTTCGTTGCTTGCTTTCTCTACGGAGAGGAGAAGATGAATGATTAAGCCATTGGTAGAAGTGAAAGGTCTCAAAAAATATTTCCCCATTCCAAAGGGGTGGCTGAAGGGGAATACATATGTACGGGCCGTAGATGGAATCGATTTTTCAATCGATCGTGGGGAAACTCTGGGCTTAGTAGGAGAATCAGGCTGTGGGAAGACAACTGTTGGAAGGCTTATACTCAAACTGATCGAACCGACTGAAGGAGAGATCTTCTTTGAAGGAAAAGACCTCGCCCATCTAAATACAAAAGAAATTCACCCCATGAGGCGATCTTTTCAGATCATCTTTCAAGATCCTTTCGCCTCTCTCAATCCCCGCATGACCGTCAGCGAGATTGTAGGCAGACCGATGGAGATCCATGGTCTCGTGGACTCATCCCAAAGGGAAGAAAGGGTAGCACAATTGCTTGAGTCTGTTGGGCTTCAGAGGGAACATCTTCACCGATATCCACACGAATTTTCTGGTGGCCAGCGTCAGCGAATCGGGATTGCAAGGGCATTGGCCACTCAGCCCAAACTCATTGTCGCCGATGAACCCACCTCTGCCCTCGATGTATCGGTTCAAGCTCAGATTCTCAATCTTATGAGACAATTACAGAAAGCGTTCGGATTGACCTATCTCTTCATCTCGCACAATATCGGGGTCATCCGGCACATCAGCGAGCGCGTTGCTGTAATGTATTTGGGAAAGGTGGTGGAGATGGGAGAAAAGAAGGCCCTCTTCCGATCCCCAATGCATCCTTACACGCGGGCCCTCTTAGCTGCAGTTCCATCTCTGGATCCCAAGAGAAAGAGAGACGAAGTCATCCTGGAAGGGGATGTTCCCAGTCCGATCAATCCTCCTTCGGGATGCCGCTTTCATACACGATGCCGCTATGCTCTTCCGAAATGTTTTGAGGAAGAGGCATTCTTTCATCAAATAGAAGAGAATCGCTGGGTGGCTTGCCATCTCTATTCCTAAGAAACGATTTCGGATTTCGGAATGCGGATTGCGGAATGGATAGTAAGGAGTGGTAAGTTCATAGTTTTTATTTATTGGTCTTTGCTCCGAACTCTGAACTCTTAACTCCGAACTTAGAATGATGGAGGAAACCATGTTTACTCTGATCAAGGGAGGAACCTTATATGGCCCTGGAAAGATGGGGATTAAAGATATTCTCATTGTCGGAAGAAGCATCGCTAAGATTTCGGATCGTATCGAACTGCCAGAAGATTTTAACGCCCGCATACTCTCAGCATTGGGGAAGACTGTCACACCGGGATTGATTGACCTCCATGTCCATCTCTTAGGTGGAGGAGGAGAAGGAGGTCCTCGAACAAGAACTCCGGAAATTACTCTTACCAAAATTACTCGCGCAGGGGTGACTACGGTTGTGGGATGTCTCGGCACGGACGATGTCTCACGAAGGCCTGAAACCCTCTTAGCTAAAGCGATGCAACTCGAAGAGGAAGGGATTTCAACCTATATTTATACCGGGTCTTATCAATTTCCGATTGCCACCATCACAGGAAGTGTTCGAAAGGACGTTGCCCTCATTCCCAAAGTCATTGGTGTGGGCGAGATTGCTGTCTCTGACCACCGATCCTCTCAGCCCAGCTTTGAGGAACTCTGCCGTGTGGTGGCAGAGGCACGAGTGGGAGGAATGATTGGGGGGAAAGCAGGATTGGTTCATCTCCATATGGGCAGTGGTCGAAGAATGCTCGATCCCATCATTCGGATTGTTAAGGAAACAGAGATCCCTATCGGTCAGTTTCTCCCAACCCACTTAACCCGAACACATTCTCTTCTTGAGCAATCGATCCAGTTTGCGACGATGGGAGGCAATATCGATTTCACGGTGAGAGGACAGGAGTTAAATTTTCCTCTGACCACTGGAAAGGCACTGAAAATGGCTCTCGACAGCGGAATCCCTATCGAGCAGATCACACTCAGCTCCGATTCGAACGGGTCCATGCCAATATTCGATGAGAAGGGAAATGTGATTAGATTGAGCGTTGGAGATATTCAACATCTCTATGATGAGTGGAAGGGCTTAGTAAGAGAAGGTTATCCCATAGAAGATGTCCTAAAAATGGTCACATCAAATCCTGCAAAGAGGATCGGAGCTTACCATTCCAAAGGAAGCATCGAAGAAGGAAAGGATGCGGACATCTTGATTCTCAACAAAGATCTCGAAATTGAAACGGTCATAGCAAAAGGTCAGATCATGATCCAGGATGGAAAGGTGCTTGTGAAAGGAACCTTTGAAGAATGACCCTTCTGGACCTTCGTTCAGCCGTTCGTGGGCTGACAAAACAAGCACTGAACTTACAGCCGTTCAATCCTGAAAAACACAGGCCGGAGGCCGTCGCTACAACAGGAGTAGATCAAGCCCTCCTTTTTCATCCAGGGATAGTCTCCCCCAAATCGAAGCCCAGTGACTGCCGGATAGATGTCGTGCCACGCCCAAGTGCAAAAGCCGGATGGTATTGCTCCTGACTCTTCGACAACAAACTCTTGCCCCACTTCGAGACGATCGCAATAAGGGGCCATTTCCTCGGACACTTCGGGAAGGGGCTGGCCATAAACCTCCTTTGGGCTTAGCTTTTTCAGGACGGTAATCTTTAGCCGATGCCGTTTCGCCATTTTTCTTCTCCTTTCGTCTATTTTAATGCTATTTAACCAAATTTAAAAAATTTGGCAACAATAAAAAGTGCTTATTGGCTCCGCCAGAAGCAGGTTCATGGGGTGCCACCATCGCTTACTTAAAAAAGGATGGTTGACGGTATACTATTTCTATTTCAGACCACCAGATTGAAGTACACGAAGAGGATACAATCCAGAGAGAGCATAAACTCAGGCATTTGGAGCGGTTGGAACTTACTCAATATATTTATTATTTTAAAGGCTGACCAAAATATCGAGCAGCCTTCATCCCCATCTCCTTTTCGATAAACCATTTATAATATTCAGGTGGCCTTTCACTTTCCATGCTCCCAGGTACAAATTCTTCCTTAGATGGGACCAAATCTTCTAATCTATCGACATGGAATAATCCCGCTTCCCGAGCCCTCAGCCAAAATCCCCGCAAATCGTCTGTCCACTGTTCCCACTCCGGATGAGAAGACATCTGAAAAAGTAGAGCGTCCTCCAAATATCCTACTCGGTCCGGCGGCAGTGTTCTCCGAACCTTTGATAAGGCAAGCTTGCTTAATATGCGAAGTAGTCCCTGAGTAACAGGATGTTTCGTATTCAAAATCTCATAGCCATATGCAAAGGCTTCTTCAAAAGGTTTGGAAAACTCCACTATGAGAGGAATACGAAAGCTATCGAAAAACATACTACTAAGTTGTCTTTTTTCTATAGCATTCAACTGAGTTGGATCATTAATCGCTTTCTCCAATAATAATTCGATATCTGGAGGGCTTTCTGGTATCTTCATCGGAACAAAGATTTTTTGAACCAGGGGTGGACTACCCTTCCAAGGCGGCTTCAGAAATCGAATTGAACTCAAACAGTGAGATTTTCGAATCGCAACACTCCATAGATCCGAAGCCTTCAAAATAGATGATGTTGGAACATTTCTGACACCCAAATCGGAGACATTACATCGTTCGCCATTCCATTTCCTAAGGAACCCTTTATATTCTTCTTGAGTAATCAATTGGCAATTTGCTACTGTTCCTAACTCATCATTAATATCTTCCGGGAAAAGATATAATGCATCTGATGCAATGTCCTTCCATTCTAAAGCATTAAGCCGACCTTCTGCTTCAAGAATTAGCACCGGCCAGTAATCATGTGGAAAAATCTCCCAAAGTTCATCAGCCTCAATGTTATGAAAAGCGATTAGGCGTCCAAGTTGATACCATCGTTCGATAGGTTCCATTGAGAGCAAGTCCTTAAGCGATTTCTCTATCAATAAACGCCGGTGCGCCTCCAGGATGGGTGCATCCCATCTCTTAGACTGTTCTAAAAGGTGTGTTCTGGATAGGTCAACGCTTAAGGTCTGTAACTTAGGTATATTTACCACGAAAAGTGGCACTGGGAGAACTTTTTCGCCCGATGTTTCATATTCCCTTAATCCAGGTGATGATACTTGAGACAATAAGATGCCGTCCCTGTATACCGCATAAGCTTGTGAATGTTTGCTACTGCGATTCATACCAATGAATTTTCCTGAGAAATAATCTTCCCAGTCACCATACCACCGCGTTTGTTTCTCAATGTATTCAGCCCCACCGCGTATTATAGCGGTTGTCTCCTCACCTGAACCATGTGCTTCCAGATCAATCTTGTCGTCAGTGGGAATGGGATAAGTTAAAGACCCTTCATAACCCTCTAAGCCCAGATCGGAGGCGATATCATAGCATTCTTCTCGAAGCATCTTACGAGCGGTTAACAGATCTTGCGGGAAAAAAACATTTGCCCAGGGATAGCTCAAATCAAGCTGGTGGATCTCGAATTCTTTTCCAAAACGTTGGCGGGCAGTGTCTGAGTCTTGCTTTGGGTGAAGTACGATCGTCTTGCGATTACCTTCAGTGATGACGATAGGAAACTCCACAAATCCGGCGACAATAGAGAGATAGCCAGTCACATCGAGCGGCTCGACAGGCTTGCCTTGTTCATCGGCAGGAATTTTCTTGCCTTCCACGAATACACGCACATTGGTTCCGACCTGAGCGCCTTCTTGGGGAAGTGTTTCGATGCGAAATTGCCGGCGTACGGCAGGGATGGTAATTAGAATTGGATTCCCTGTTGGCGGTAAGTATGGCTCCTTGAAGGTTTCAATTTGGATCCGGTCAGCAACCATGAAACAACTAAGAATCCCAATCCCGAAACGGGAAATTGGGTCCATCTTTAACCCCTCGCGTTCAAAGTCCGAACTGGTGTAATAGCTTTTCCCGGCCACTGCAAGGTAATTTCGGACAATATATTCGTCCATACCGATGCCGTCATCTTGCCAAGTTACAATCGCATCTCCACCCGTGCCATGCTCAACAGTGACCCGGATCACGCCAAGCTTCCCTGGATCAATTCCCCTCCTTTGGAGCACTTCTCTCCTCATACGAATGGCATCGATGCTATTTTGAAGTAATTCCCGAAGGAAAACATAGGGGTCACCCTGGTAGATTTCGTCACTCAGGATTTCAAACATTCTTTCACGATCAAATTCAAATTGAATTGAAACCGGATTGAATCCGCGCGCCGCCACACGCCAGTCAATGTGATAAAGATCAAGCTTGTGGCGGGGATCGTTCATCCTTGCCAGAAGATCGTTACAGCCTCGGAGCTGTTCTCCACACCAGATTCGGAGATCTTCAAGGGCGGCATAAACCTCGTGATCATCAGTGCTACCGTCCACCCGAATAATGCGGCCTGCCTGATACTGCGGGCAGGTTACAGGTCGGAGGGCGCGGTGCTTTGCCCATTCCATTCTGGAGCGTGGATCTCTCGGAGCGACAAACTTCCAGATGACATAAGGCGTTCGATCGTCAGCCATATCAAGGAGATCGATAAGTCGCAGATAAACGGTAAGAGCCCGAAGATTGACCGTCTCACGTAGCACAGAAAAATCTGGAGGGTAAGAGCGGTAATCTTCCAGATCCTCAAAATTCAGCCAGTGCCCTATGCAAATCCGCGATGAGGCGTCAGCAATGCCTGGGTCAATCGGATCGAAAAATCGTCGAACCCTTTCACCGCTACGAAAAGCATGGGTTTGTCGAACATATTCACGCCACATTTCAATAGGAATTTCTTTTACATCGCCGTCAGCATCCATGCTTAACCGCTGATCACGGGCGAACTTGGTAAAACGATGCTGCTCGTCAGACAAAATCCACAAATCCGTTATACTCATTCCTTCTGGCGGCTTGCCGTTGATAATGTATTCCTTTTCGGGTTCACTGACCGCCATTCCCCAATCATGTCCATAGAGTCCGACCGCAAGCACGAATAGCTCGGCAGAATTCATCGCTTCAATCCGGTCTCTGCCAAGGACTGTGTCAGCAACATGGAAGAGCCGCTTTAAGTGGTATTGCTCATCGTGAGGGGTGTATTCCGGAAAGAGCACATTGATCTGGCGAACTTCCCCACTTACCCGCTGGCGGAACTCATCCAACCTTCCAAAAAAGTTAAAATCGATATCTTTCCTTTGCTCGACCTTATCCGCCAAAACGGAAATTAGGTCACATTCAGGCAGGTCCTTCGGAATCTTTATTTTAACCATTCCATGCCTCCGTAAATGTACCCGCTGTTCACCTCCCTATCACAACCGACTTATATATTTGAACCTTTATAACTGTATCTTGGCTTATCACGAAATTTTGCGGAGAATTCTGTATGCTTCATGAATATTCCTTGCCTATCACCATATTACCTCTATCCCTATCTCTTTCAGAGTTTCATCTTTTGTTATCAAAGGAAAATTCAAATACATTGACGTAGCAGCAATTAGTCTATCCCAAGGATCAGGGACTCTTTCCCTTGGAATGTTCTTACTTTTTTCAATTATCGGTAGACATAGCGGCTCTATTCTATAATTCGTCGAAGAAGATATGCTGTTAAAAAAACTGTCAAGGTCAGCAGCAATCCTTTTCTTTTCAATGAGGTAAACCAACTCTAATAGTACAATACAGGGAATAAAAATGTAATCTTCGTTGAAAATTCTTTTCGCCTCCGAGGAAAGTCGGGGGTTATCTGTCAAATACCAAACTAAAGGGTGTGTGTCAGTAACAAATGGCATTACCATTTCTCCCATCTTTCTTCCAGCTTTTTTAGCAACTCCTGACGAGCCTCCCTTAGATCTTCCTCATCAATCTTTAGGCCTTTCCAGATCCCACCTAATTGTATCCTGCCACGTTTTTTTTCAAATTCTTCTAACTCCTCTGTGAATGATTTTATAGCAACGGCACAAATATTGCCGTCCTTATCCCACCATAACCTAAAATGTCCTAAATCCTTTGTGGGTTTTCTTTTGACAGAACAAAATTTTACTATCAGTTCATCTTTTGAGGGAATATAAGAAACCGTTCTCACTTCTTTCCTCCAGAGAGTAAAAGTAAAAAAGCAATGACGCTTCCAGCAATGAGTAGAGCCTTTTCTTTTTCCTCCTTCTTCAATCTTAGAGAATTTACATAAGTAGATGTCCGCAGCAAAGCCTCCTGAGGCCGATAGGGATCATATTTAATATATTCTTTACCCTGTAAAGCTCCTAAATCTTTTGGGTCTATTCCCTCTTCCACAAGGGGAATAAGTGGCTTATCCTTCCCAAAACCAGCATTTAGAGCATACCCTATTTCTTGCTGGACCCAATTTGATCTTATGCCATTTTGAGTTAGTAATACCACTACACAATCAGAATTTGCAATTTGTCCAAATACCTTCTTATCGAGCTGTTCAGCTGGAGCAAGATACCATTTTGCAACATCTACTTCAGCCCCAAACTTCCAAAGTAAATTTGAGAGGGACATAACCAATCCCTGATCCCTTGTGCTATGGCTTACGAAAACTTTATATGCCATTTTAACCTCCTATTTTTTTAAGCATGCTGTTTCATATTTTGTAAAAGGTACGAAAAGCAATCCGCTCTCCTTGGTACAATGTTTTTGCTTCTCCAAGCTTAATACTAATTACCTCCGCCTTCATTATACCATAAGGCTTTTAATTTCGGCTAATTACCTCTGGGTGACCTCCCCCAACCTCCTTCATCCTCATATGATAAATGGGATAAAAAAACATTCTCTGTGATGGAAATTTATTAAAAAACGAGATAATAGTCAATATCAACTGGTTAACATTTTGGGTAATGACCCTATAATATATTGATAATTGTCTCCATTTATGCTATCCTCTCTTCCGAAAGGAGGAGAGGATGGCCAAAAGACTAAAGAAGAAACGTGGTCCAAAACCAAAGTTCTTGGATGTCAGTTGTCCCAATCCAAACTGCAAACACCATGGCAAGAAAGGTTTGGGCAATATCGTCTCCAATGGCACCTACCGAACCCGAAGTACTGGCAAAGCACGACTCTTTCTGTGCCGAACTTGTGGCAAAGCCTTTTCCAGCCGGACCGGAACCGCATTCTTCGGCCTTCGAAGTCCCAAGAAGAAAGTGCTTATGGGTCTCAAGCTATTGGCCGAGGGCCTTGGACTTCGTGGCACTTCCCGAGTCTTGGAGATCAAGCTCGATACCATTCGGGGGTGGCTCTCCACCGCCGCGTTGCATTGTGAGCAGGTCAGCGACATGCTCCTCCGGGATCTCCGGCTTTCCCAGGTTCAAGTGGATGAACTTTGGACCTTTGTTAAAAAAAACACCAAAATCCCATTGGATCGATAACCCCAAGAGATCTTCTCTCCCACCAATGGGGCGAGGCCGAAGCCTTGGGACTACCTGGATCTGGCGGGCCTTTGCCCCTGAGTTTCGTCTCCGTTTGGCTTCTCTGGTCGGGAACCGTAATCTTTACAATGCCCGCCGGCTCCTCCGGAAGATCCAAGGGTGTCTGGATGGGTCGCTTCCATTATTTACCTCTGATTCCCTAAAGCATTATACCGATGTCCTTTTAGAACTCTTTGGTCAATGGAGAAAGCCCCAACCTACCGGATTGCCAGGGCGACCTTGTCAATCTCACCGCGTTCCCTCTCCGGATCTCAGGTATGCCCAGATTCATAAGGAGCGTCAGGGAGGACGAGTGGTCAAGGTCACTCGAAGCATCATCTTTGGTAGGCGCCGCACCGTTGAAACCCAAGCAGCTTCCCTTAAGCGAGCTGATGGAAGCGAAGGCCAGATTAATACCGCCTACATTGAGCGAGATAATCTGACCCTTCGTCAGGAGTTGAGACGTTTGACCCGCAAGACATTAGGATTTT
>Ga0315314_1002354_pt1 | contig 15685 bp, 9 predicted proteins | sample TDP9_MG_FD_203631 | JGI IMG/M metagenome (GOLD analysis project Ga0315314, IMG submission 203631) | Freshwater sediment microbial communities from Lake Towuti, South Sulawesi, Indonesia - TDP9 | ecosystem: Environmental > Aquatic > Freshwater > Lake > Sediment | place: Indonesia: South Sulawesi...
CCGAGTCCTGCTGATGAGCAGATTGATGTGCCCCGTGATGTTATCCTTAGCTGGACGCAGGGACCGTTTGCCGCCGCTCATGATGTGTACTTCGGAACATCTTTTGCCGATGTCAACAGCGCCAGCACAACCAATCCGCGGGGCGTACTGGCCAGTTCTAACCAGGCTGCTACAACCTATGATCCTGCCGGCCTTCTCGACTTTAGCAAGACCTACTACTGGCGGGTCGATGAGGTTAATGCTCCCCCCACAAGCAATATAGTGTTCAAAGGCGATACCTGGGGCTTTACGGTCGAGCCATACGCTTATCCTATCAAGAATATCATCGCCACAGCATCCAGCCAGTTCAATGCAAACACGAAACCTGAAAATACCATCAACGGCTCAGGACTGGATGCCGCTGACCTGCACTCAACTGACGAGACAGGTATATGGCTTAGCAGTATGACTGGGGCGCAGCCGACCTGGATACAGTATGAGTTCGACAAGGTTTATAAACTGTACCAGATGTGGGTATGGAACTTCAATCAAGTGATCGACCCTGTTGTTGGTTTCGGGTTCAAAGATGTTACCTTTGAGTATTCAACCGATGGTACCAATTGGGCAGTAATGGCCAATGTGCCGCAGTTTGCCAGGTCACCTGGTGCGCCTGGTTATGCCTACAATACTACGGTTGATCTTAGCAGCGTGGTAGCTAAGTATGTCAAGCTTACTGCCAATAGCAACTGGGGAGGCATCCTGCCCCAATATGGTCTCAGTGAGGTTCGCTTCTACTACGTACCTGTTGTTGCAAGAGAGCCTAATCCTGCCTCCGGCGCAACAGATGTACCTGTAGGAGCGATAGGCGCGCTAGCTGATGTGACCCTAAGCTTCAGAGCAGGAAGAGAGGCGGCTAAGCACAACGTGTACTTTAGCGACAGCAGCCAGGCTGTGATAGACGGCACTGCTCCTGTTAATACCGTCAGCCAGGCCAGATATGGTCCCTTGTCCCTTGATTTAGGCAAGAGCTACTACTGGAAGGTTAATGAGGTCAACGAGGCCGAGATTCCCACCACCTGGCAGGGTGAGCTCTGGAACTTTACGACACAGCAGTATTTTATCGTGGACGATTTTGAAGACTACAACGACTTTCAGCCCGACAGAATATTCGACACGTGGATAGACGGCTGGGGCGTTCCCACAAACGGCTCGCAGGTAGGTTACGCCAATCCTCCTTTTGCTGAGAAAACTATCGTTCACGGCGGCAAGCAGTCTATGCCATTGTCTTACAACAACACCGCTGGCGTGGCATATTCGGAGGCAGAGCGCACCTTTGCCACCCCACAGGATTGGACCGTCAGAGGCGCTAAAGTATTGACCCTGTGGTTCAAAGGTAATCCTGTAGCCTTCTTAGAGTCGCCTCCTGGCACCTTCACAATGAGCGCTGATGGCGTAGATATATGGGGCACGGCTGACGAGTTCCGCTTCGCCTACAAGCAATTGACCGGCGATGGCTCAATCACAGCAACGGTCAACAGAATCCTTTGGGTCCCCGGCTCCAGCGACTGGAGTAAGGGCGGCGTGATGATCCGTGAAACGCTGGATGCAGGCGCAAAGAATGCGTTCACAGCAATCACTACCGGCGCGGGCGGTGGCGCAACTTTCCAGTGGCGTCCTACTGTAAATGGTAGCTCAAGCTCGGTGCGTACACTGACTGGCATAGCACCTCCTGCGGCTGTCAGGCTTGTGCGTCAAGGTAACACGTTCACCGGCTATGTCTTCTTGAATGGCCAGTGGCAGCAAGAAGGTACGCCGGCTACGGTTGCGATGGGTAGTACAGTGTATATAGGCCTGGCGTTGACGTCGCATAGCACCGGCCAAATAACCGAAGCCGTATTCTCTGACGTAACGACCACCGGCACGGTCACGGGCGCCTGGCAGGTGACGGAGATTGGCGGGTCTCATCCTGCCAATACTGCTGCGCCGCTCTATGTGACTCTGGCAGATAATGCTGGCAAGACTGCAACAGTTAAACATTCGGATCCTGCTGCGACGACCATAGGTGTGTGGACCGGGTGGAATATTAACCTTTCGGCGTTTACCGGCGTGAATCCGCGAAGCATAAAGAAGATGATTATTGGTGTTGGCGACAAGGCCAATCCTCAGACTGCTACAGGTCTGGTGTACTTTGACGACTTCCAGTTGTATCGGTTGGCTCCTGCCTACACCGTCAGGATTGCTGCCGGCAGTGACGATGCCGAAGAGCACATCGCTGATGGCAGCATGGATTTAACCAGCAGCGACCTGGAGCTGGCCTATGAAGACGCTGGGACTCCCGCTACGGACGAGCAAATAATTGGCCTGCGCTTTGCGAACATCGCCATTCCCAAAGGCGCACAAGTCACCGGCGCGTATGTGGAGTTCGAGGTGGATGCCGTCGACAAAGAAGGCAGCGCAAACCCGGTCAATCTGGTCATCGAAGGTCAGTTGACGCCGAACGCCGCAACGTTTACCACCGTCGCTAAAAACATTACAAGCAGAACCCCATTGACAACGGCGAAGGTAAAGTGGTCTATACCCCCCTGGACTGCCGTGGACGAAAAATTCCAGACGCCGGACATCTCCAGCATCATCCAGGAGATAGTCAACCAGGCAGGTTGGGCCCGCGGTAATGCCCTTGTGCTGCTGTTGCGGGACGATAAGAGCAATCCATCCACGGGACTTCGAGAGGCTGAATCTTACAACGGAGAGGCGTCTGCCGCACCAATGCTGCGTATAGACTATCAGTAAGGTTGCTGCAAAGTGTTGGCTTGGCGCCGACTAAGTCCGTCATAGGCGGACATGAGTTCGGGGCCTATACTGATTATTTGGCATAGGCCCCGATTGTTTTTGTTAGCAGTGAGGTTTGCAGCAAGTTCTTTTCAGAGCACACCTTATAGCCAAAGCTCCTTCAAAAATGGGCCACGATGAGGATTTGTTCCTTGACCTTATTCTTTCAATTTTGTATTATAGTATACTATTCAAGGAGTTGAGCTTTAGTTCGTACTACGTAGCGAAGCTACTTCGCAGAGTAGTATCTTCGCGACAACAAGCCAGCCAATTCGGAGGGCAAGCCCCGTTAGAAATCCTAAAACGGTGCAAGATAATAGCGAAAGGGAAATTTCTAATCCGCCTATGGCGGACTAAAGTAGGGTGTGCCCCGTACACCAAACCTGTCCTCGCGCAGGCGGGGAAAAGAATTGGTGAGCACTCGTCCCCTTAGGGGCCGTAGCCGGACAGTCCACCCTACAAGGGCTGTCGGCTCCGCCTCGGGGCGGACCCGGTCTTAGCGAGAATAGGTAGTCTGGAGGACGAGGTGCTGCTGCGATTGTTTGCTGTGACTTTTTTGCCATTATTTTCACTGGTGACAATCGGGTGCCAGCTTGACGGCGCTCCACGACCTCGATTAGGGTGCTATCCCACCTCAACAACAGGCACCAGGTTCCTGAACCCTGAAGATTTAGGACCGCATAGGTATCAGTTTGACTTATCAGAAAAAGATGGAATAGTGTACACCTGCAAAGCAGGTCACATTGATGTCACCCATCTAAGGATAGCTGCTGATTGGACGGCGTATCTTACAGCCAAAAGTTTTGAATGCTTAATGAAAAGTGGTGCCGGGTTTTCATTCAAGTTAAAGGCAGATCATTCGATGTGCTTTGCCCAGATCACTTATCCGGAAAACTGGCAGGGCTTGTCACAGCAGGACAAAGAACGAATTGCCCGTGAGATCTCTCTCAAACTTGGGCAATACTTAGCTTTCACTGCAACCACCTGGCATGAGATTCTTACATGGTTCGGCTATAAATGCTTAGGAATTTTCCCGGAATTTCCCTCTGCTTTTTCATGGGAAGACTCGTTTTCAAACCTTCTGGGGACACATATCGCTGCTGGAGCCCTTCGGGACAGCGAACACAAATTTGAGGAAGCGATGACTTTAGCTATTGATCAAGAGCTTGAGCGGTTGGGCGTTCGGTCACGCTCTGCCGCGATAAACGCAGCTGAAAACGCAAGAGGAAAGTGGTTTGTTGGTTACCCACTATATCTGGTTAACATGAAAAAAAGAAATTTTGACATAGGCCTGGATGACGGTTATGTCACACCAACGATTATTCCTCGCATTGCTGGCTGTGAGAGAATACAGGCTCAATCCTATCCGGTTCCGAATCTCGATTTTCTCACCGAGTATCGATTCTGCGTGAAACTCGAAATCGAACCCAGAGAATGGGAAAAGGGGAAGATCTTAAGCATTGTTTATCCGGATGCCAAGACGAGAAAAGAAAGGTTGGAACCTGTCACTGCCTTTGCTCGAATCATGAATTATATCAAGGAAGATGCCGTCACAAGATATGGTTACGATGTGGGTGAACATCGTGACACCGTTTCTGGCAGAGCTACCGCAGCAGACATTAATGGCGACAGCGAGGTGAATCTTGAAGACTTCGTGCTGGTAGCATCCCAGTGGTTAGATGGCGACAACCTCTGAATTGGTAACTGGTTAAATGGTAACCGGTAATTACTAATTACCAATTACCAGAATTGGAAAATTAGGTGCTCAAAATGAAGCAAACAAATCCTTTCTTTATCCGGCTACGGCCCCTAAGGGGACGAGCAAAAGAAGCTGGCTGCATCTTATGGCTCTGCTTTCTGTTAATCTTCCATACAGCCGACGTATCTGTGGCTAAGTTTCTTACTCACCAAGAGGCTAAGATACCTCCGCGAGCTCGATTGGCATGTTATGCCAGCTCTACAATAGGCACGCGTTTTATAGATCCTAAAGACTTGGGTTCACACGGATACAGACATAGCTGGTCGGAGAAAAATGGTATCGTATACACCCGCAAAGCGGGGCATATTGATATTGCTCATTTACGTAAGACCGCCGATTGGACCGCATTTCTGGCAGGAGAAACCTTTCAACAGCTAATGAACAACCAGGCTGAATTTTCATTCAAGCTACGAGAGCCTTCACTGTATTTTGTACAATTTAGGTATCCGCGATATTGGCAAGATTTGTCCTGGCAGAAAAAGGAGCGTATAGCGTATGATATCTCCATCAGGCTGGGACAATACTTTGCCTACACCGCATGTAGTTGGCATGAGATGCTTACGTGGTTCGGCTATAAGGCTGCAGGATTCTATCCTGAGTTTCCGTCTGCATTTTCCTGGGAAGATATGTTTTCAAATGCGCTTGGAACTCATATCGCCTTTTTGGCCATTTGGGATACTGAACATGCGTTTGATGAAGCGGTGACGCTGGCTATTGACCAGGAGCTTAATGCACTGCAGGTTCAACCAAAACATATAGCTATACGTGCAGCCGAAGCTATGAGAGGAAAGTGGTTTTCAGGCGATTTCCTATTTGTTGACCTGAAAAAGAGAAACTTCGATATAGGTCTGGATGACGGCTTTGTGACACCATGGATTGTTCCTTCTGTCTGCGGCTGTGATGCAGCAGAAGCTCGATCATACCCTGTTCCAAACCTTAATTCTGTCTTTGATTATGGCTTTTCGGTGAAACTTGAGATTGAACCGAAGGAGTGGGAAAAAGACCAAATCCTGAAAATTGTCTATCCAGATGTAAAGCAGAGAAAAAAACGGATTCAGCCTGCTATTCACTTTGCTCCAATTATGAAACATATCGAGCAAGATGCAGTTACAAGATATGGTCCTGACGTCGGCTCTCCCTGAATGAACGTTGAGTAACACGGTCACCCAATTTGCAATTGCCGATAGCCCCCGATCAAGTCGGGGGTTTCCAATTTAAAATCGAAAATCGAAAAGGTTATTAATCGCTGATTTTTGGAGCTGCCTTTATTCTAAGATCTGGCTTGCCTGAAAGCAGGCGTCGTATTTCCATCTTGGTGGCCCATTTGTGAGGGTCGAGCCCATCGTATATCGGCAGCTTGAATATGCCTGTTTTTTTGTTGTGCTGTGGTCTTTTCATCTTGCACCGTTCCTCTTTTTATCGGTTGTTATGGCCACCCTCTTAAGAATCAATTTAAAGTAATATGCGATTTTCGTGTAAAGCCGCTGCCAAACGCCACCACTTGCAGGAAACTACAGGAAATGCTTACGTTGATAGTTACCGGTAGTCATCTGCGGACATCGAATGGAGCAGGATGGATTGCCCTTCGGCCTTGAACTCAAGTCCACAGTCGGGAAATCATCCCCATCCCTAAGGGATGAGGCTGCCACCCAACGTAAGCACTACGAGAGACGAGTCACCAGCGACGAATTCAACGGAGCAGGAGGGATTCGAACCCCCGTTACCCGGAAGGGTAAAACGGTTTTCAAGACCGTCGCCTTAAACCACTCGGCCACTGCTCCGTGTTTTATTACCGATTGCTGGTCGTTATAATCGAATTGAGCAGATTTGCAATTATTTTATAAATAAAAAGCTATTTTGCAAGCAAATTGCTATCACCGCGTCGTTAATTTGATCCCAAAAAAATTTTGAAATTCTTAAATTTTTTAGTTGACATTGCATAGTTTGCATAACATAATTTACAGAATACAGAAGCTATTATTTGGTTAGTCCCCGCCGGTGTGGTGGGGAGCAGTGTCAGTCAGTGTTATAGTCCGTGTTAGTCAGTGTTAGAAGGAGATTGTTATGAAGTTTGAAAGTCAGCTATTAAAAGGAATCGCCCCGGTAGTCGTTTTGGAGATTCTCTCTCGCGGCCAAATGTACGGCTACGAGCTAAGCCAGGCCATTGAGCAGCGAAGCAGCGATATCCTAACGCTCGGCAAAGGAACGCTGTATCCTTTGCTTTACAATCTGGAGGCCAAGAAACTGGTAAAAGGCAGGTGGGAAAATGCCCAGACCGGCCGAAAGAGAAGATATTACTCAATCACCAGTAAAGGCAGAGTCGAACTGGCAAAGCAAAAGGCCCAATTGAAAGAGCTGACAGCCGGCTTAAATATTGTCTTTGGCGGAGCACTTACATCGACCTAATGAATTTAATGGATATACAAAAAATACGAAATCCGAAGCACGAAATACGAAACAATATCAAAATTCAAATGTCCAAATGACCAAAACGTTTTGGATTTTTAATTTCTGTCATTCGAATTTGTTTCGAATTTCGGATTTCGATATTCGAGTTTATTTCATACGAGGCTATTATGGCAAGTAAACCTGACAGAGGCAATTTGCAAAATCTTCCCGCCTGTGCCGTCGAATTTATAAAGCTGGTTATAAAGAAAATGCGGTACCGCAGGAAAGTTCAGCAGGATGTGCAGGCCGAACTTGCAGCGCATTTTGAAGATGAGCTGAAAAACTTTACCACCGATGAAGAGAAAGAGCAAAAGGCGCAGCAGTTAATCGCCGAGTTCGGCGATATGAAATTGCTCGCTGTTTTGCTGCGCCGAGCTAAAAAACGCTGCAGGCCGCTCTGGCGAACAGTCGTTGCAAGAACATTCCAAGCAATCGGCGTGTTAATCTTGTGCTTTATCCTTTATGTGGTTTGGTTTTTTAGCGGAAAGCCCCTTGTAACTATCGACTATGTCGCCGAGCTTAACCGAACGGTCCAGCCCATAGCTGATGAGAGCTTAAACGCCGCGCCTTTTTACAACGAGGCAGCCAGTCGTTATGAAAAATTGTCTAAAGATAATAAAGAAATCTTCCAGCTTCTTTCAAAAAACTCCAATGAAGCTACACCTGAGCAAAAACAGCTTATAGAAAAATGGCTGACCGACAACGAAGAGACCCTTGAACTGGTTATTACCGGCTCGCAGAAGCCATATCACTGGCCCGAGTATAAAACCGGTAAAGAAGATGACGGCGTGATGGGGGTTCTCATGCCACACCTTTCTGAGTTTCGCAGATTGGTTTATTCCTTACTCTGGCGGGCACAGCTTAGCGCCGAACAAGGCCGATATGAAGATGCTTTTGACGATATTAAATCTTGTTATCGCTTCGGCCAGCATCTAAGAGGCAACAAAACCATTATTGAACAGCTTGTAGGAATTGCTATTGAGGCATTAGCCGTTCAAACTCTTCGTGACATTTTAAGTGAATACCAGACAAAAGCGGCTGCACTTGCTACACTGCAGAAAGATTTTGAGCAAATAATTACCGGTGAGGATTTTATAGTGAGTTTAAAAGCAGAAAAAATGTTTCTGTATGACGAGATACAAAGATGCTTTACCGCTGACAGGATAGGCGAGGGACATTTGTATCTACCTCGTGTAATAGCTTTAGGAGGTGGTGTCCAGAAGGATCTGAAACTTGATGAGATATTAGTACGATTAGGAACGCCATTATTATGGCCCGTCTTCACAAAAGTATTATTTACTCATCCCAACAAGCGACAAACCAGAGAAATGGCTGACCGATTATATGCTTCGTGGGACAAGATGGTTTGTAGAACTCCCACTCAGATTCGTGAAGAAGCAATAGATATCAAAGAAGAAGCTATGAAAATCGCTAAGGGCAATATATTTTTGGAACCTTTGACTCCGGCAATTGTTAGGGTAATCGAAATAGGTCATCGAAATAAAACTGAGGTCCAGGCAACCATTACCATTCTTGGCCTATTACGACATAAAAAGGATAAAGGCTATTACCCTGAAAATTTACAAGAGTTGATAACTACTGGCTATCTTAAAGAATTACCGATAGACTCATACAGTGACAAGCCATTGAACTACAAAAAAACAGATGATAATTTCACCCTTTACAGCGTTGGCCCTAATTTTACCGATGATGGGGGCGAACCCGGCAAGGATTCAAAAGGCCGAATCAGCAAATGGAGGGACAATGGCGATACGGTTTTCTGGCCCGTGCCGGAAATGTAAAGTGACTAAAGTGACACGGAGTGTCATTGCGAGGAGCGCAGCGACGTGGTAATCCCTTTTCTCAGGTTTGAGATTGCTTTGCTTCGCTTCGCTCGCAATGACAGGCACTTTAGTTACTCCAGGCTTTAGGTCAATTCGAACTTTCGGGCCTGTCGGCTCAGCAGAAAAGCCGAAATCGGTCAGTCTGAGTATAATAATATTTCGACAGCCTTGTTATATGAGAAATTCCAGGTAATATAGACCTCGAAGGGGCACTATCGTGAGCCGGTTGTAACTGCCCGGGACTGTGTGTATCCTGTTTTGTCGCTGGAGATGGCCGTTGGAAATGAACAAAAAGGCACCTGCAAGTCTTTGCCAGAAGCTCAGGTTCATCGGACCCGGCGTAGTCCTGGCAGCACTGGCTATAGGCTCAGGCGAGCTTATACTTACACCCAGAAGCAGCGCGCAGTACGGATTTGCGCTGCTTTGGGTGCCCATTCTGACCATCGTCTATAAAGCGGCTTTCAGCGAAGCTCTTGCTAGACTGACCATCGCCTCCGGGGACGATGTCTTTCGCTCTTTCGACTGGCTGCCCGGCCCCCGGCACTGGGCCCAGTACTTCATCATACTCGTATTCTCTCTGGCCATGATAGGTTATGGCGGCATCGCCCTGGCGGTCGGCTCATCTCTGGCCGGTTTGTTTCCAGGTCTGGACATTCGCGCCGGGGCCTTTTGTGCCACGGCCCTGGTTCCGGTTCTGTTGTACAGCGGTTCGTACCCGTTTTTTGAGAAGGTTGTCGCAGCCATGTGCGCGATACTGCTGGTGGGCGTGGTCTATACGCTGTTTCATATCCCGCTGCCTGCCGGTCAAATCGCACGCGGACTGGTCCCCAGTATCCCGCAAGGCTCCGTATCCACCATCATGGGGCTGATGGGCTGGATTGGAGCAGGCACGACAACGCTGCTGTATTCATCGTGGATAAACGAAAAGATCGGCAAGGCCCGCAGCGAAGAAGATTATCGCCGGTGGCTCTGGACGATGCGGATTGACTGCCTTGCCTCCTATACACTCATGCTCGGGATTTCCTTCTCATTCCTGGCGATGGGGGTCGCCACTCTGCATGTCCAGGGTATTGTGCCCGAGAGGCAGCAGATTATGTCAACTCTATCCCAGATGCTTGGCTCGTTCCCGCGAGGCCGAGAAACGTTCCTTGTTGTTTCGTTCTTTGTCCTGTACAGTACTGTAGTCAGTTGCATGGACGGCAAAAGTCGGGCCATTGCCTCAATGCTGACCGGCATCTGGCCGCGGCTCACCAACAAGCTCAAAAGCTACCGCATCGTAATGGGTGCATACCTCGCCGTTATGGCAGTAACCATATTTCTTGGCGAAAAGCAGCCCGCCGCCGTCATCAACATGATCGCCTCGATGAACGCTGTCGTTTTCGGCCTGCTTGGTTTCGTTTTGCTTTATCTCGACCACAAACTACCCACTTACGCTCGCAGCCACCCGGTCTTGTGGTGTATGGTCTTCGCCGGAAGTGCCATCTTCCTCGGCGTTGCCTTGCTGAAACTGCTCTGAACGTGGTTAATGTCAATTTAGTGTGGGGAAGAATTCTTGAATTATTCTCCCGCAACGCATAATATATCCCGCATAGTGCTCAAAAGTGTAGGGTGTGCTATGCACACCAGTCCATAAGCAATTTTTATAGGAGGTGACCATGGATTCTTCACGATGTCCCTTACACTGTGCTGCCCATCGGCAGTTTACTCGCCGGGATTTCTTGTGTGGCTCGACTGCGTTGCTGGCTGGCTCATCATTGCTGAACGGCTGCGCATCGCTTTGGTCGCAGAAAATTGTAACCGAGCTGATCCGTCCGTGCGGGCCAGCATCAAAGTACGTACCGACCATCAAAGCAGCGTTCGTGCGGAGAAAAGAAGATTACGGCATGCGCTGGCCTGGAGACATCTATGACGGACAAGCGGCTCGAAAAATGTACACCGATAAAATGATAAGTACGGCCAGTAAGCTCGGTGCCAAGTTTAATCTTCGCAGCGAGCCAATCTACAGTCTTGCTGAAGCTGAAGGCTGGATTGCCGAAGCCCAGACAGAAAACGTCGATGGACTTATGCTGGTCATGCTGGACCGCCAGGAGCACTCTTGGCCGACCGCACAGAAGATTGCTCAGAGCAATATTCCATCGATAATTTATTCGCCACTTGGCACATCGTTCACTACAAATACAATAAATCTGGCAGATACGCCGGGATGCGTGATTTATTCCACGAACGATTTCAGCCAGGCTGCCTACGGCATGAAGATGCTTTGTGCTGCTGCTAAGATGCGTCGGACTCGCTGCGTTGTGATAAAGGGTGAGAAATGCTACGATGCGACCCTGGCAGATACGGGCATCACGCTGCGGCATGTCCCTGCTAAAACGTTTATCGATGAATATAACCGCACAGCCGATACAAAAGACATCGCAGCTTTAGCCGACGATTATATTCGCCGGGCTCGCAGGCTCAAAGGCGCCGCTCGGCAGGATGTTATCAACGGGCTCAAGAGCTACTACGTAGCCGGCAAGATTCTCGAAAACGAGCAAGCAGATGCGATAACGATGGATTGTCTCGGTGCCCTCGGCAAAATCAAGGTGAGCCTGCCGTGCATCGCCTGGTCGCGAATGAACGCTGACGGCATACCAGCAGCGTGCGAGGCTGATTATGGTGCGGTTGTCTCACATATTATGGTGCAGTATTTGTTCGACCGTCCAGGCTTTCAGCAGGACCCGGTGGCTGATACTTCTGATGATTCGATAATCGGCGCGCACTGCTCGTGTGCAACGCGGCTTAATGGTTTCGGTAAGCCGCCGGAGCCATTCGACATAGTGCATCATCACGGCAATCGGGACGCTGTGCCGCGGACTTTATGGCGCAAAGGCCAGCGAGTCACCAGCATTGACGTCCTGCCCGGCAGCGAGAAAGAAAACAGTAAGACACGGTTGCTCATCTCAGCAGGTACCGTGTTGGACAATATCGACGTGCCGCCAGCCGGTGGATGTGTGGTATCGGTCAAGGTTAAATTCGATGGCAATCAGGAAGTGCTGAGCTTTCCTGGCTTTCATCAGGTTTTCTTTTATGGCGATTACAAAGACCAAATGAGGGATTTCTGCCAGTTATGCAAGTTCGAAGCGCAAATTGTTTAGGCGCAGGCAGACACAGAACAGTCAGCGGCCTCGTGGCCTTGGGGCACCTGGTTCAATCAAGCCCGATTCAAGCCAATCCTCCGCCATTATGGCATAGTCTTTGAAGTCAACGACGCAATCGCCATTAAGGTCGGCGATTGAGCACTTGGCGGGAAACTCTCTGCGAATGGCTTTGCGATATGCAGATACGGTTATGCTCCGGTCTGAATGAACCTCAACAATGGCGTAAGCGTTGTTTTCGGCGCCGGAGCCTACCACCATAGCCGTAAGCGTGTAATAGTGAATCCCTCGAATTTGGCTGTAAGCTCCTGAATGTTGGTGCCCTTGGAAGACAGCAAGGACCTTGCCTGATGCCTCCAGGATTTGGCGGACATTAGCAGCGTTCTTGACGGAGTAGTCTCCCGTGCCATCAAGCAATTGATGAACAAAGACAATAACGGGACCATCTACAGAGGCAAGGTCTTGCTTAAGCCACCCCAGCTCAGCTGCGGGGATATTTGCATCGGTCCATGAGAAATTACCGTGGTCATAGGCAGCTCCATCGGATGAATAGTTGGCATCAAGAATCACGATGTGCAGACCGTTACGGTCGAAGGAATAGTAGGACGCATCGGGCGCGATGCCCGTGTTTATGACGTTGGCAAGGAACTGTGATTTGGAGATGCTATCCATATCGTGATTGCCGAGGACGTGATAGATTGAGCCTCTGAACTGCCGGAATACTGCCTCAATAGCCTGCAGATAGGAAATAGTGTTCACTTCGACCGGTGGAGCATCTTCATCTTTGAAATCGCCGAGTTCGATAAGAAAATCTACTTCCTGCTTATTCATCAGCTCAACACACTCGGTCATCTTGTCGAGGGATTCGCTGCAGAAACGATTGGAGTAGATTCTGTTGGCATAATGGGAATCGGTGACTATTCCGAAACGTGCGGTATTCGGTCTGGACCCAGCGAATGTGTGCGAAATAAACGGCCCTACGGTCAAACTCGTCAATGAAACAGCACAGGTTTTCAAGAAAGCGCGACGCGTGATTACCCAATCCTGATGGGCTGGGGGAACAATCTGGCTTCTCATCTCGGCCTCCTTTTATTTTTGTGAACCCCGCTAGTTTTCTGCGGGGCTAAATATTTAGCCGCCAAACGAACGGCGGATTTAGCCCTCAAGCTTGCCCTGAGCGAAGCCGAAGGGTTTATTTGGGGGTTCTCACAAAAAACGCCCAAGAGTCTGAATAAAAATCATATCATCGTTTGTCCCACATGTCAATGAAAATCCAGACTCCCTTTCGATATACAAGCACGAAAATGATTATTGATTATTGACTATTGATTATTGTTCATTATTATTCTTTTCTGGTTTCAAATGCAAGATCTCAATTAAGGATTAACAATCATGAAGCGCACTTTTAACCTTCTACGTTTTACGGCCGTTTTTTCTTCCGCTTGGGGATGCCTTACGGCATTGGCCTTTGTTTCTATTTTATTCGGTCAGGCACATGATTTTCGAGCGGAGCCGGCGAAGGTATTCATCCTCGATCCACAAACGCTATTAGAGGTCAAGCGGCGCGTGGCTGCTGGAGACCGCGAACTAAAACCCGCATTTGACGACCTGATCAAAGATGCCGACAGAGCTTTGAAGGTAGGCCCATTTACCATTACCGACAAAAAAAACACACCGCCCAGCGGCGATGTGCACGACTACACAAGCCTGGCACCTTACTGGTGGCCCGACCCCTCGAAGCCCGATGGGCTGCCTTACGTCCGTCGCGACGGGCAGATAAATCCAGAGCGAGATAAATTCCTCGACAGGTCGATACAACGTGACATGTGCGACGCGGTCACGAATCTGGCGCTCGCTTATTATCTGAGCGGCAACGAGGCATACGCCGAGCACGCGGTCGAGCTTCTGCGTGTTTTTTTTCTTGACGAAAAAACGAAAATGAATCCCAACCTGAATTACTCGCAGGCCATCAAGGGTCAAAATATCGGGCGGGGCTCGGGGATTGTCGAAACCGCCGGCTGGATCCACCTGATAGATGCGTTCGGGATGCTGAAGTCGTCCAGGGCATGGACCGAGCAGATCGACCAGGGCCTGCGGGCCTGGTTCGGGGCGTTCCTCGATTGGCTGCTCACCAGCGAGAACGGAAAAGATGAGTCGCAGTCGGATAACAATCATGGCACGCAGTACGACGGTCAAGTTTGTGCGTATGCGCTGTTTCTGGGCAAATCCGAGCTTGCGCGCCAGGTGATGGAGCAGGCCAAGGCAAAGCGCATCGCCAAGCAGATTGAACCCGATGGGCGACAGCCGAGTGAGCTGGCGCGGACAAGCTCCTGGGGCTATAGCATGATAAACCTGAGAAACTTAGAGCATCTCGCATCGCTGGCGAGCAAGGTCGGCGTGGACCTGTGGAATTATGAGACACCCGATGGACGCGGTATTCGACGCGTGCTCCAGTGGCACGTCCCCTTTGCCATCGGCCAGAAAAAATGGCCTTACGAAAACATCAGAGAATTTGATTATGAGATAATGTTTACGTCGTTGAGACGCGCCGCGATCGCTTACAAGGAGCCGCAGTACGAGAAATGGGCCGAAGCGTTGCCGGCTGTGAAACCCACGGACCGGGTCAACCTGTTGTATCCGAAACCGAAGTTCTAATGGACACGCCCATCACCAAGTCGTAGGGTGCGATGTTTCGTGCTAATCTGGCTACGGAACGGCCTTTGCCGAGACGAGTGCCCACCGAAATCAGCTTAAAATCCTTGATTTTGCCCCGGCAAAATAGATATAATTAAAGTGGTGCTGGGCCATGCCCTCTGTCATTCCGAGCGGAAGAAGCCTTTAGCCCTGAGCGAAGCGAAGGGGCAGCGGGTAGGCTGGGCTGTGCCCACCTTCTTTATGAGTGGAGTGAAAGTATGACAAAGTTAGAACTGGATTCCCGCCTGCGCGGGAATGACAAAGAAGCGCAGCATGTAGACTGGGCCACGCCCACCTTCTTTTCCCCGCCTGCGCGAGGACGGGTTTGGTGTGCACGGTACACCCTACGGGTTTTTGCCACAATGGTAGGGTGGGCCATGCCCACCTTTTTTGGTGTGCGGAGCACACCCTACATTTTTAATAACCTCAAGAAATTCCTGCTTTGTTTTACTGCCGGAGTTATGATTGCTGGCGTAGGAAAAAAAGCAAACGCAGAGTTTTTAATTGGCGAGCGAACTCTTGTGCCAAATATAAATATTGAATATTATGGTGATACTAACGCATGCATTTCATTTGACGGATTAGAATTTTACTTTGTTTCTTACAGGCCCGGAGGGTATGGAAACTGGGATATATGGGTAGCAAAAAGAGATAGTGTTTTTCATCCTTGGAAAACTCCCGTAAATCTTGGCAGGCCGGTTAATGACGAGTATCATATTGAAGGTCCTTCTATAACAGAAGATGGTTTAAAGCTCTATTTTTCTTCAAGTAGACCAGGTGTCTTAGGATGGAAAGGAGTTGACACAGCCTGGGATATTTGGGTTACAACTCGGGCATCAAAAAATTCTCCTTGGAGAACTCCAACGAATTTAGAGACTGTAGCATCTTTACAGAGTACCTTTCTATCCTGTTTTTCTCATTTCGCCTGTTCTGCTGCGATGTAACGCCTTTATTGTACAAATCCGTCTGCATATGTATATATCTCGCTGCATGTC
>Ga0315314_1002355_pt1 | contig 15681 bp, 19 predicted proteins | sample TDP9_MG_FD_203631 | JGI IMG/M metagenome (GOLD analysis project Ga0315314, IMG submission 203631) | Freshwater sediment microbial communities from Lake Towuti, South Sulawesi, Indonesia - TDP9 | ecosystem: Environmental > Aquatic > Freshwater > Lake > Sediment | place: Indonesia: South Sulawesi...
GAAGGTTGACTTCCTTAGTAGCGCCACCACCAGCTAGTGCACCTACTTCTGCCGAAGCCTTAAGTAGTGCGGCGGTCTTTCCCCCGATCATCTCAAAGTAGTCCTTTTCTGTTACATTCTCAAGAGATGCGAAGGATATGTCCAGGACCTGTCCTTCACAGATCGAGATAGCCGCCTTGTTGAATCTGTCCACAATGGCTAGAACCCGCTCTAAGGGCGGTTTATGTCTCTCCGCCCAATCGATTATTGCTTCATAGACCTTTGCGAAGAGAAGGTCTCCTGAGACTATGGCGACGGGGATTCCCCACACCTTGTGCACGGTAGGGACGTTCCTTCTCAAAAGGTCGTTGTCCATGATGTCATCATGGATAAGAGTGAAATTGTGGAAGATCTCTACGGCAGCAGCTAGTGGGACGGCGTCCTCCAGCTCCCCACCAACGATACAGCAGGCCTTAAGCACGAGAAAAGGTCTCACCCGTTTGCCTCCAGCCTCGATCAAGTGTCTTGCAGCCTTGTAGAGGATCGCTGGTCTCCTGTCCCTTACGATCTTCTCGATGTATTCGTTAACCAGTCGTGAGCTTTCTATCAGTTTGTTTTCAATATCTTGAACCAAAGGGGCTTCACCGCCTCTATGAAGAAATACTGTGAAGCCCTAATAAGTATTATCGGCATCGTCTTGGTGTCTATCTTCTGGTGAAGCTTTCTGGGTTGAAGCCTCTTAGTTTCAGCCACTCGCCTGTTCTCCCGTAGATAACTACGGGAACCTGTTTTAGGTCGTTGATCGTCTTTGCACCGACTAGGAACATCGTGATCTTGAACTCCAGAAGGATACGCTTAATATGATTCACAAGACTTTCTGCAGACTCTGTCGCATACTTGAGCAGAGGCTGAGCCATTCCAACTGTGTCAGCGCCTATGGCTATGGCTTTAGCCATGTCTACTCCTGTTCGGATTCCTCCTGAGGCTATGACGATGAGATCTGTCGATTCTCGAACCTCTACTACGCTTATTGCGGTTGAGATTCCCCAGTTCCAAAAGGTCTTTCCGAGGACCCTCCTTAGATCGTCGTCATGGGCCTTAGCTATGTACTGCTCTATCGCGGACCAACTTGTTCCTCCCACTCCGCTGACGTCGACGCCCTGAACCCCCGTCTTCTCCAATCGGATGGCTTCCTCATAGGAGACGCCAGAACCCGTCTCCTTCGCTATGACAGGAACTTCTATACCTCCCACAATCTCCTCTATCTTGCTTAGGACTCCTCGATACTTTGTCTCTCCACGCATCTGAATAGTCTCCTGCAAAGGATTCATGTGGATCGCCAGTGCGTCCGCATCTATCATTTCGACGCATGTCCTAGCCTCCTCTACGCCGTAGCCCAGTGCGAGCTGTGGGCATCCTATGTTCCCCATGATAAAGGCCGTAGGCGCCCTTTCTCTAACGATCCTGAAGCTGTATTCTCTGCTCTTGTCTTCCAAGGCGATCCTCTGGCTCCCCACACCCATGCCGATGCTAAGGAGCTCAGCAGCGTCAGCGAGATTCTTGTTTATCTTCGCAGCTTCTTCTGTCCCTCCAGTCATTGCCGAGATGATGAAGGGGGCAGATAGGCGATGACCAAAGAGCATCGTCTCGGTCTCGATGTCCTCTAAATCCATCTCTGGCAGGGATCGGTGGATTAGTTGTATGTCTGAAAAGCCTGTTCCTATTGTAGATTGGGCATCTTCTTTGAGCGACACTTCAAGATGTTTGTTCTTCCTGTCTTCAATGGAGGTCAGATCCATCACCTTCGGAGAACAGTTCCTACTACACTTTCGCCTCTTAGTGCCTTAAAGATGTTATGAGGCTTCTTAGCATTCAAAATCAACACAGATATCCCCGCCTCCACGACGGGTAGAGCCTCATGAATCTTACCTAGCATTCCGCCAGTGACATCAATCGCCGTTGACTTCCCTATGTCAGCCAAATTACGAGCTTCGCTCAAAGAAAGGGACTCCAAGAGCTTGGCGTCAGGGTTCAACTTGGGGTTGGAGGTATATACACCATCGACATCGACTCCAAAAATCAACCTCGTTGTCCTCAGCTCCAGAGCCAGCCGCGCCGAAAGTTGATCGCCTGAAAGAATTGAAAAACCCTTATGACTATCGAGAACCGTGTCGCCATATAGAACAGGTGTGAATCCCTCCTTGAGAGCTTCCCTTAAAACTCTGATTTCTAGGGTCTCAATCCTCCCATTGGCAGTGACGATGAAAGAAGAAGGGGGAAGAGGGAAGGCAGCGACCCTTCGATTAATCAAAGCATCTATAAACACGTCGTTAAGCTCAACCATAGCTCTGTGAGTCTCAGAAAATCCTAGAGCCTGAGACGCTTCCTTGAACCCCTCTGCAAGATTAAACTTCTCAGCCAAGGGATGACCAAAGGAACCGCCTCCATGGACTAGAACAAGCGGTTCTCTTTTTGAAAGCGCTATCTCTTCAGCTAGTCGCTCTATAGCGGCTCGATCAGCAGTTTTGGGCTTCTCCTTGTCAGTTATGACAGAGCCACCCAGCTTTAGGACATTCATCCACCCTCCCTCCATACGTTCACGCCTGAGTCAGATATCTTCACCCTAAGAGGAGAGCCTCCCGAACTCTCGATGGCGCTGGAGACGGAGTCTAGCCGCGCAGGAGTTGTGAGGGCTATCATACACCCTCCCCCACCTGCCCCTGTCAGCTTGGCGCCAAGAGCTTCTGCTTGCAGAGCAGCGTTCACAAGCCTATCCAATTCTGGACTTGAGACTCCGAGCGCCCAGAGTAAGCCGTGATTTATGTTCATCAACTCCCCCACGTTTCTCAGGTCTCCTTTGAGCAAAGCTTCTCTCCCCTGTCGGGCGATCTCGCTTATAGTGTCGAGAATAGCGTCCACGATCTCTCTATTTCTCTCTCTTAGCTCTCCAACTCTTCCGACGAGTTGCCCCGTTGAATGGCTCTTTCCTGTGTTTCCAACCACGAAGGGTATATCACCTAAGTCTCTCAACTGTTCTATCCTTCGTCCCTTTTCATAGACAAGCCCGCCACCATAGGTAGCGATCGTGTTGTCGATGCCAGAAGGCGTCCCGTGGACCACTTTCTCGGACTCAAAGGCAGTGAGAGAGATATCCTCCAAGCTCAATCTGCCCCCTAGGAGTTCGTTGACAGCGGCGGCGGCTGCGACGGCGGCGGCTGCTGATGAGCCTAGACCGACGGCGACAGGGAACTCTGAATTGATTGAAAGGTTGATGCCCGTCCTTCTTTCAAGCCGTGTCATAACTCCTTCCGCAGCCACCCGGAGAGGCTTAAGATGCTCTTCACCCTCAACGCCGCCGATCATGGGAGTGTATCTTTCTGCCTCGAAAAACCCTGATAAGCCTAAGCCTGAGGCGTCTACGAAGAGCCGCTCATCCTTTCTAAGTTCTGCAGAGACATGTACCCGTCTGTCTATTGCTAGGACTACGGCAGGACCCCTGTATACTACGCTGTGTTCACCGAAGAGGATTGCTTTTCCAGGAGCAGAGGTCTTCACCCTCAAGGGTGTAACCTACCTAACTATTGCAATTGAGGAGTAACCCACAACAGCTGAGTAGTCGCCCGTTATGTCTCCACTCGTCCTGTAGGATAGAAGTTCGCCTTTCGTAGCACCTAGCATCTTCGAGGCTACGATTACAGCGGAAACAGGTCCATAGCCGCAGGTTGTGATCCCTTCTGACAGAACACAGGAGTTAAGCCTGTTCTCATCTAAGGAGAGTGTTGCATCTATGACGAGCTTATCCAACTCTTCAGCTACTGCTTGGTGAACATAGTGGGATAGATCTGAAGAAGCGATGAGAACTGCGTTAACATCCTTAAGGGCTACACCAAGATCTGCTCCGATCTTTCTGCTGATCTCGAGGTCTTGGAGTCCCATGCAGATCGGCACAAATCTGAGACTTGAGCCGTAGATGTATTGAAGAAAAGGCAACTGAACCTCTATAGAATGTTCATACCGATGTGCCTCCTCGTCTACATCAATGAGCCCAGAGACTTCGAAGATCCGCTTAGCTAGCTTCTCATCGACCTTAACACTACCGAGAGGCGTGCTCCACTCGCCTGTGTCCATGATGGCGACTGGACTGCCAAAGCCACGATGGCTTGGACCAAGGATCACGACTACTTCTGGGGCAGTCTCCTGTCCTAAGCGGAAATAGGCGTGGGACGCGACAGGTCCAGAATAGGCATATCCTGCATGCGGACAGACAACTGCAAGAGTCTTTCTCTCAGGAGAGAGTTTTTCTGGTAAGCTCTTAGGTCCAAACTTGTGGAGAAAGCAGCTCTCTACCTCTTGTCTCAGCTCGGCTGCGTCGCGAGAGTAGAAGGCTCCTGCTACAGTTGGTCGTCTGACGGTTATTTCTGTTCACTCCTTGACGGATGACTCGAAATCGTCTATCGATACATTTAGGTCGCCTTCGAGTGGGATCTCTTTCTTCTCTCTCTTGATTTCTCTGCAGAGGAGCCAATAGGCGACTGCCAGAGCTCTTCTCCCTTTGTTGTTGAGCGGTATGACTAGGTCTATGTTCGCGGAGGTGTTGTCGGTGCTGCAGAAGGCGACGACGGGGATTCCCATGGTAGATGCCTCGTCTAATGCCTGTATGTCTGCCAAAGGGTCTGTTGCTACAAGGACGTCGGGTTCAATGTAGGTACCGCTTTGAGGATTTGTTAGGGTGCCTGAAGTAAAGCGCCCGACCATCATCTTTGCGCCTATGAGTTCGCAGAACTTCTGGACTGGAGTTCTTCCGTACCTTTTTGATGAGACGACAAGAGTCTTAGAGGGGTCGATTCTTGAAAGGAATCTGGCTGCGACCTTTATGCGCTCGTTCATTTTCTCTACATCCAAGATGTATAGACCGTCATTTCTCACCTTGTAGATGAAGCGTTCCATATCCTTGTTCTTCATACGTGTTCCGATGTGCACTCCAGCCGAGAGCAGAACTTCTTGGGGCAGTAACAGATTTTCAGGTGCTTCATCCAAAGACTATTCCTCCCTTAACTGACTTCGATCTTTCTCATAAGCCTTCAGTAGCTCGTCGATAATCTCGACATGGGAGAGGAGCATACGCCTACAGCAGTATCTAGTAATGCCTAAGGAGTCCAAAACCTTTTTGGAGGGTTCCCCCTCCCTCACGCGTTTAGCGAACTCCTCCCACTTGTCTGCTATGACCTTGCCGCATGAGAAGCTTTTCGCCATGGCTCTCTAGGGACCATGGTATCGAACTGGCACGATCATAGTCATAGTCTATCTCTCCTTTTTCCTCCTCCTCTTACCGAGTCACGTTGGGTGAAGCTCAACATTCTTAAACATTCCTAAGACCTGTTTGTTGTTCAGAGTCGTATAGGGAACTCGCGGTTACATTTCGGGCATTTAGCATAGTTGCAGGAGAAGTTCGATGAACAGCCCGCGCAAGCAAAGGCTCTCCCGTAGGATATGTCGAAGCTGTAACCGCATCCTGGGCAGGTCAGTATCTGTTTGCCTTCCCTCGGTCTCTTCAACCGTTTTGCCTCTCTTGGAAGGAGCAGACTGAAGGATTAAAGGGTTTCTCCTGCACTGGAAAAAATCATCCGCCCATCACTGCCACGCGGATTTACCTCGTCGCACGCTGGCTTGTCCCTGAATCGCCAATTGTTTCCTCATGATGGTTTCGCCTTGGCTTCTTCTATGTTCTCTGCAGGTTCTGTAAGTCCGTACCCATAAGATATGTAACGCTGACTGCTTCAGAAGGCGCATAACTCGAAACGGAGTTCCACTGGAAGGCATGGAAAGGACTAACCGACCTACTTTGTAGAAGAAATGTAACCGGTCCGGATCAAATATAAAGGTCAGCTCGGTCTTAGTAATAGTATTCTCGGTACCCTCTTCTTCTATTGGACCGTCCTTTGATGGGTAAAGCCGCCATAGCGCCTACTATGAAGCCTCCTATGTGCGCCCAGACGGCGACTCCTGAGAGGGGGTTCATGAACCACATTAAGAATTGGTAGAGGAACCAGAAGCCGAGGTAGATGAGGGCAGGTATTCTAGATATTCTGATGAATCTGAAAAGGAAGGTCAAGGTGACTATTCTTGTGTTTGGGAAGAGAACGAGGTAGGCGCCTAGTACGCCTGAGATTGCGCCTGAGGCACCAACTGCTGGAATCCGCGTCCCCCAATAGTCGCCTATCATCATCGTTATCCATACATGAGTCATTCCTCCTATGAGACCGGAAGCGAGGTAGAGGAGGAGATATTTTATGTGTCCGAATCCGTCTTCGATGTTGTCTCCGAAGACATAGAGATAAAGCATGTTTCCACCGATGTGAAGGAGATCGGTGTGCATGAACATGGAGGTGAAGAGGGTGTGCAGTCTCTGTCCTCGCGTTACGAGTAAGGGGATAGCGCCGTACTCGAAGAAGTCTTTATCTAAGAGCCCTCTAGAGAGCTGCCACACGAATATGAGAATATTGAGAGCAATGAACACCCATGTCATGTAGGGAGGTCGACCACTTCTGTTTTCATCATAAAGCGGAATCATTGTTTCTGTTTATCTATCCTCTCGCTAATAAACCAATAGTTCATCGATTAGTGTCAGTTACTCTCCTGATTATGGATTACCTCAACTAGGAAGCGCCTCTCTAAGCTTCATGATCGCCTCAACGAAATCTCTTGGAGACATACCAGGCATCTGAACCCCTGTCTCTCCGAACAATCTGCCAATCCGCTCCTCAAGTTCAGCTCCCTCAATCTTCGCGCCCCGTAGGACCACTTCAAGCTGATTCACTGTCTCTTCTGGCATCATGAAGAAATCGCCTGTGATCGAGATATCCTGAATCTCTTGCCCTCGGAGCTCAGCGCTAACCCTTATGAGCTTCGCAGCCTTGTGATCGACTTCAGCAACGTGAACGTCTCCAGAAATCTTCACCGCTCTCAAACTCTCACTTAGGCGTCTGCCTCCACCCATATGAAGCCACTCTGCTGAACGGTGCTTCGGCTTCACCTCTTCCTCCCAGATCCTACGCTCCTCTTCGCTAGGCTCAGCCTTCTGCAGGTCGATCCCAAGAACCTCCTCGAATGCCTCTGCGATCAGCCCCTTGATCATCTCCCCTTCAGGGACATATCCTAACTCCCTTCTCAGTGACGTGACCCATTCACTCATAGACTTCGCCATCTTGTCCCTGAACTTCTCGCTTGGAACCTTTAGGACACGAGACATTGAGTCATAGTCAAGGTCGAGGATAATGTTGCCAACTAGGACAACTGCAGATTCGATGAGTCCTGCACCGTTTCCAGAGATCTTCTTGCCTCCAACGATCACATCGTTAATCGGCTTGAATTCAGCGGGCAAGCCTAGCCTCTGATAGACCCGAACGGTTGCCCTCAGAAGCTTCTCGAAGAGCTCCTCCGCCCTCACAGGGATGATAGTGCTCTTCTTGCTAGCAACGACTTGATAGAAGACTTGATCGCTGTTGAGATATGTTGCTCCGCCTCCTTGCGACCTTCTGATGACAGGCAAACCTTTCTCCTCGCAGTATTCCAGATCTATCTCTCGTTCCAACTCCTGGTGGAAGCCTAGACAGACATAGGATGAGGCGGGCTGAACAAGGAGAAGCGTATTAGAAGAAAGACCTCTGCTGACGGCTAAGGCTACGGCTTCGTAGAAGGTCTGGGCTGTGAAGGGTTCAGCCTTACCTAAGTCGATAAGACGCCAGCTCTCCATCGGTCAGCCCTACTTGATGTTGTATTTCTTCTTCTCCTCAGCGATCCACGTTTTCAAGGCACCTTCATCCGATCCCTTGATGAGCCCCTTCAGCTCTTCCTCTGACTTCGACGGCGTCAAGACAGCTATCCAACCTCGTCCATAGGGATCATCGTTTATCAGTGACGGCTTCTTCTGAACTTCTTCGTTGAGTTCAGCAATCGTCCCACTCAAAGGTATCTTCAATGGTCCTACCCACTTGCCGCTCTCAAGGGTACCCAGGGTCTTGCCCTGATCCAATTTGCTACCAACGTTACGAATTCTCAGGAAGAGCACCTTCCCAGCGGCATTCTGAGCCCAAGCGTTGTAGCCTATTCGAGCTCTTCCGTTCTCAAGCATTACCCACATGTGATCCCTGTGGAAGTAGAGGTTGTCTGGAAAATCGAAACCATCTATCTTTACCAAGACTTCACCATCCACACTTACATATGCTTACTTCCTTTAAAATTATCGAGACCTGTGACCTGAATAAGTTAATTAGAGGGTTTTCGTGCTTAGAAGAGAGAGGAGGGGTTTGTGTTGCCGATGAGACAGCCGATCGTGTGTATGCTCGGGCATGATCTAGCTGAGTGAGAAGCTCGCTGGATGCCAATCGACACAGGGAAAACCTCGCTACTGGATAAGATCAGAGGCACAGCCGTACAGATGAGAGAAGCCGGCGGCATGACCCAGCACATAGGAGCGAGTTTCTTCCCCCTAGAAACCTTGGTGGAGATCTGCAGAACAATCATCAAGGGCTTCAAGACAGAGATCAAGATTCCTGGACTCCTCGTCATAGATACGCCGGGTCACGAAGCCTTCGCCAATCTCAGGAAGAGAGGTGGATCAGTGGCGGACATGGCTGTCCTCGTCGTAGACGCGACCCATGGCTTTGAAGCCCAGACCTACGAGTCTCTTGAGATTCTTAAGGTTAGGCAGACGCCCTTCATCGTGGCAGCCAACAAGATCGACCTGATACCTGGCTGGCGAGAGCAGGCAAACTCCCTATTTTTTGACTCCTACCGCCAACAGGATCAATTTGCGAGGGAGGACCTTGATACGAGGATTTACGACATAATTGGAACCTTCTCTCGGCTTGGATTCAGGGTGGAGAGGTTTGACAGGGTCAGAGACTTCGCCAATACGGTTGCAGTGGTGCCTGTGAGCGCCAAGACAGGTGAGGGGATAGCTGAACTTCTCGCAGTCCTCATAGGGCTGACACAGCAGTACCTGAAGGAGAAGCTCGAAGTCAGCTCAGGTCCAGCTCGGGGGACGGTTCTTGAGATCAAGGAGGAGGTAGGTCTTGGAAAGACTTTGAATGTGGTCATTTATGATGGCGTCCTCAAGGAGGACGATGCCCTCGTCATCGGAGGAAAAGAGCAGCCAATCGTAACGAGAGCTAGAGCTCTGCTCATGCCTCAGCCCCTCGACGAGATCAGGGACCCGAGGAAGAGATTCGCCTCCATCAAGGAGGTTTCTGCCGCAGCAGGAATCAAGATCGTCGCCCCTGATCTAGAAGGCGCCCTAGCGGGGGCGCCTCTCATTGCTGTACCGCCTGATGGGAGTGTGGAGAAGGCAGCTGAGGAAGTCTCCGCCGAGATCGATAGGATTCGGATCACAACGGATAAGGTGGGAATTATCCTCAAAGCAGATACTTTAGGCTCTCTTGAGGCGATGACTGAGAGCCTGAAGCTGAAGGGCGTTCCAATACGTTCCGCCGATTTCGGGGAAGTCTCTCACCGTGATGTTATGGAAGCCTTGGCTGTGAAGTTCGAGGAACCTCTGTACGGGGCTATCCTTGCCTTTAACGTCAAGGCGCTCTCAGATGCAGAGAGAGAAGCCGAAGATCAGGTTATTCCGATCTTTGAGGGAGCTATCATTTACAATGTTATAGACGACTACATCAAATGGATGGAGGCAGAAAAGGAGGCGAAAGCTCGGAAGGAGTCTGAGTCTCTCGTCAAGCCCGGCAAGATCCAGATCCTTTCGGGCTATGTCTTCAGGCATTCGAAGCCAGCGATCTTCGGCGTCAAGGTCTTGGCTGGTCAGATTGCTGCAGGGTGCGACATGGTTGGAGGAGATGCAGAACTCCTTGGAAAGGTTGGGCAGATTCAGGATGCGGGTCAGAGTATTCCAGTCGCTTATGAGGGAAAGGAAGTCGCAATCTCTATGCCGAAACCTGTCTTCGGGAGAAATATTAAAGAGGAAGACCTCCTCTATGTAGATGTTCCCGAGAGGCATGTCAAGCTGCTCTTGGAGAAGTATGCCTCTAGGCTCTCCGGGAGCGAGTTAGAGACTTTGAGGGAGCTCGTCGAGATAAAGCGTAGGAATAACATGCTCTGGGCGGTGTAGGAGGGAAGGAGGAAATATGCCGATCTTGATAATCTCGGACACCAAGACAGGGAAGAGTCAGAAGGTTGAGATTGACGAAAGAGGGATGGCACCTCTCATCGGGTTGAAGATAGGAGACACGATCGATGGCTCCATCGCAGGACTGGCGGGACAGAGACTTCAGCTGATGGGAGGCTGTGACAAAGACGGTTTTCCCATGAGATCGGACATACATGGGGGAGTAAAGACCCGAGTACTTCTGAGTGGTGGAGTTGGTTTTAACCCGCGCGAAAAGGGAGAGAGACGGAAAAAGACTGTTCGAGGAAATATCACAACTGCTGAGACCACTTTCCTGAATTTCAAGATCGTAGAAAAGCAAAAAGAGTGAGATCAGACCAGCAAACACGTTTCTATTAGCAGAAATCTTTTTATTCAGTTGATAGTGATTGGGGGTTATAGTATGCTGTCACCAGAAAAAAGGAGTTTGGAAGTTGGGGCTATGGGGCAACACTGAAGGAGACGTGGCTGAGGAAGCACGATGACTGCCTAAAGCTAGTCGAGCCTTTTGTAGTTCTCATGTTTAACACACTCTGCCTCTTGACTGAGGACCCCCAAAACCTCTACACCCCCCATTCTCCTTTTCAGCATAACCTCTCGCGTATGTTTTCTACTTTCTTACAAACAGGGACGAAAGACAAAAACATGCAATGGGGGGTATAATAATGAGCAGAGAGAACAGCTCTGCAAAATTCATGAAAATACTGAAAGAGGCACTTTTCTCATACGCCTTTGACATCTGTGGCGTTCTAGCAGGGTTCATAATTTCAACTCAGATGAATGTTTTCATGTTGGCGCCTTGGACGATCGCCGCATACCCCGCCGTTGTGAGCATGAGGGGAGTGATAACTGGTATGATGAGTGGCCGTCTAAGCACAGCCCTACATGTTGGTACTGTTCGTCCAGGACTCTTCGGCAACACGAGGCTTTTCTATGCCATATTTGAGTCGATTGAGGTTATAACGTGTGAGTTAAGCATCGCAATGGGTTTGCTAGCGATAGTTTTTGGAGGTCTTTTTTTAGGAGTTGAAAGCAGCGACTTCTTCAGCATCTTTATAGCTATTATGGCAACCATGAGCTTTGGGCTAATAATCTCCGTTTGGAATGTTGTCGTCTGCTCTATCTCTTTTAAAAGGGGTTTAGATCCCGATATTGTTACCTATCCCATCATGTCAAGCGTTGCTGATGTAGTAATAACATTGTGCTATGTCCTCGTTCTGAACATGTTCTTCTTCTGGGGTGTGATAGGGAAAGGCATAGTACTCTCTCTTGCCACGACGCTCATCATCTTCGCGGTTTACCTCCTCAAGAAGAACCTCTACGAGAAAGAATTCATCAAGACGATCAAGGAGTCACTCATCACAATGATTTTGGTCGCTCTGATTGTAAACGTTACTGGAACAACATTAGGTAAGATAAGTGAGATTGTAGGTGCAAATAAGAAGATCTACACGATCTATCCTGCTCTAATAGACACTGTGGGCGATGTGGGGGCAGTAGTAGGTTCTATGGTGACGACGAAGCTTGCTTTGGGTTTCATTAAACCAGTTTTTTCCGCAGTGAAGGGTCAGGTAATCGAGATCTCGGCGGCTTGGGTTGCTTCCATGATTATGTTCGTCTTCTGCTCCTTTTTGACTTTAGTTTTGCAGGGGATGTTTTCAATCATGAATTTTATTCAGCTTGCCTCTTTGGTGCTGGTCGTTAATGTGATGGCTGCCGGCGCCATAGCCCTCATCTCCTTTGTGGTCGCCATAGTCTCCTTCAGCAGAGGCTTAGACCCAGACAACTTCGTGATACCGATCGAGAGCTCCCTAGCAGATACTCTGACCTCTGTCTCCTTATTTACCGCTCTGATTCTGTTCGCCTAGCTTTGAGGAGGTCTAAGAAAAGAGCAGGCAAGGTGAGTCCTACCTTCTCCTACGACGTCTCTCCTCGCCTACTAATCCCCAAAAGTCCTCCCTACCCTCAGCATATCCAGAAGCAAGAAGAATGTCCCCTGCTTGGAGCATCATGGTCGACGCCGGCCTCATCCACGCGTCTCCCCTTCTTATGACTAGAATCCACATGCCAGTCTGCTCAGGTATTCTCGCCTGCTTCAGGGTCTTGCCAATAAGGGAAGAATTCGGTGGAACAGTTGCCCGAACCACGGTCTCCTCCGCTCCCCTGATGACCATCCTCAGTACTGGGTGGGGTTCAAGACCTCTGAGAACAACCTCAGCTATCTCCGCTGCTGCGTCAGCAATCCTCTCGGTCACCTCTCCCATCTCTATAAGACCAAGACGATCCTCAGTATTCTCTGCCAACAGGTCGCAAGAGAGACTGAGGAGCTGGAAGTCTCTGTGAATGACATCTACTTGATCTTCCAGACGGATGACTTCTTCTGCCAGTTCCTTACTGTTCAGTAGAAGTGCTGAATAGGCTAGATCCAGCATGATCTCAGAAGTATCCTTCAGCTCAACGAAGTGCTTCACAATCTTCCGAAATTGCTCGTCCATCTTGCTGCCTCCTCATTCCAACTCTTTGGTTTTTCCCTCGGCGATGTTTCTGAGTCTCTCTAGACCATAGAGTGCCCCACGGGCGATGAGAATATCTCTCCCCTTGACCTGCTCCTTTTCTAGGTCGATTATCCAAGTCTTATTTCGTCTAAGGGCTATGACATCCACGCCGATCATAGCTGCTAGTTCGAGGTCGGAGAGCTTTCTGCCAATGAGCACGGATTCTTGCGCCACCTCTATCCTTGAGAGCTGTTCATCTATCAGCTTGAAGGCTTCCTGAACCAGCGGAGGAGCATCAATTCCTCGAAGCACAATAGATGCCATTGCCACAGCTGCGTCAGAGATCTTATCAACTGCCGAACCCACTTTCAGAACGCCTGAGAGAGACTCTGCTTCTTCGGCATCTCTTGCTGCAAGCATCGCACTCATATCAAGGAGATAGACGAGCGTATCCACCTGTTCACCTAGATCCACAACCTCCTCAGCCAATTCTTTGCTGTTGAAAAGTGCGGAGGAATACGCCAGGTCGATCATCAGCTCTGATAGGTCTTTTATTTCGACGAGAGCTTCTCTTACTGAGATCGGTCTGTACTCTATCTTCTTCAGTCGACTCATATTCAAGAAACCCCTCGGAAGGCTCTTTCAAATTCCTTCATGGAAAGTCAGGCATTTCAAAGCAATGCCTTATAGGACTAGGGAGAACTCTTTCTTAAACCTTTTCAGATCTAAAGATGTCTAGAGAAAGCTGTCATCAGCAATCTTAATCAGTTCTTCTTTGTCATCATCCTTGAGTTCTCCCCGTATGGAGACGATCTGGTAGGCAATCCGTCTGAAGATTATCTCGTGAATCACATCCCGCTCACCAGATCTCACATAATCCACCAGCCCCTTGGAGACTTCCTCAATCTCGTCAATAACCTCTTCAGAGAACTCTCTACCCAAAAGCTCTCCCCTAAGCCTGTCTTTGTGTTCTTCGCTCCACTGAGCTGGCTTAACGATTGTCCTTCCCAGCTTGCTGACATAAACACAGTTAGGACTATAGAGGAGTTTCCCCTCTACTAAAGGCATCGCTAAGTCACCAATTAGGAACTTCTCTCCTTGTCAAAATATATAAGCATCGCGTCGGAGGGTAAGCATATATTATACCATCAGTCCCTTATGGAGAGAGGAGAGCCCGCGTTGAAGTTCCCAAAACAACCTGAGATCAATATCGGCACCATTGGGCATGTAGACCACGGTAAAACAACCCTCATCCAAGCCCTTACTGGCGTCTGGGCGTCGCGTCACAGCGAGGAGCTGAGAAGAGGAATCACAATTAGACTCGGCTACGCCGACACAGCGATATACAAATGCCCCAAATGCAACGTTCCAGCTTGCTACTCGACCTCGCCCAAACACGAGAACTGTGGTTCAGAAGCTTTGTTTCAGAGGGCCGTAAGCTTCGTAGATGCTCCAGGACATGAGATCCTGATGACGACGATGCTCTCTGGGGCAGCCGTGATGGATGGGGCGCTTCTGGTCATAGCGGCTGATGAACCATGCCCTCAGCCCCAGACAAGGGAGCATCTTGCAGCCATCAGTCTCATAGGACTGGATAAACTCATCATTGTTCAGAACAAGATAGACATCGTAACTGCAGAGGATGCCATCAAGAACTTCAACGAAATAGAGAAATTTGTCGAAGGAACCATAGCGGAGAAGATGCCAATCGTCCCTGTCTCAGCTCAGCGTAAGGTGAACATTGATCTTCTATTAGAAGCCATGGAGACACACATCCCGACACCCAATAGAGATCCTACGAAGCCACCTAGGATGTATGTTGTGCGTTCTTTTGATATCAATAAGCCAGGCACGCCAATTGAGAAGCTGGAAGGAGGCGTCGTGGGCGGCTCCATAATTCAGGGAAAATTCAAGGTTGGCGACGAGATCGAGATCCTGCCTGGTCTTCCCATGAGAGAAAAAAGCAGACTCAAGGTGTATTCCCTCTACTCTGAGATCACTAGCCTCTACATAGGAGAAGAACCTGTTAATGAAGCCCTATGTGGAGGACTCGTCGGGGTTGGGACGTACCTCGACCCCTCTGTGACAAAGTCAGATGGACTCGTAGGTAGCATGGTGGGTAAACCAGACACTCTTCCACCTGTTCTCAACGAGGTATCCCTCGAGGTCTTCCTCTTTGACACTGTTGTGGGCAGCGAAGACTTGCGTAGAGTTGAAGGCATCACTGTAGGTGAGGACCTCCTCTTAAATGTTGGAACATCGAGAACAATGGTTACCGTCAAGGCTATTTCCAAGAACCGTCTTGAAGGCGGACTTTCGATACCTGTGTGCTGTGAGAGGAAGAGCAGGGTCGCCCTGAGTAGAAGAATCGGAGGCAGATGGCGCCTCATCGGATATGGAGTGACAGAGTAGTGAGCTCTACACCTCTATCAGGGGACAGGGAGATCTGTGTTCTCTTAGACTCGAACTTTCTACTCGTTCCAATACTCTTCAGAATCGACATCTTCGAGGAGATCCCGAGGATAGTAGAAAGGCGAGTGAACTTCGTTCTCCTAAGACCAGTATACGAAGAGGTAGAACAACTCGCAAAGGAAGGAAGACCCAAGCTGAAGAAGGATATGTCCTCCGCATTGGAACTCTGCAAGAGCAGATGCCATATCATGGATTTCAGGATCTCAAGTGGAGAGACTGTTGACGAACTCCTGATGAGGGCTACCGGAGAACTCGGCTGTCCCATCGCAACAAACGACACTGCTCTCAGAAGGAGGCTCAGAGAGAAAGGAACACCTGTCATATACCTAAGGCAGAAATCCCACTTGAAAATGGATGGATGGATACAGAGCTAGAACTAGTCGGTTTGAAGCTACCTTGGGGCAATTCTTATATACTGTTCTTGAATAGTGTCCAAGGTACAAACACATGGATCTATTAGCATTGGCTCCGCTCGTTTCGATGATGAGCTAGGAGAGCAAGGGTATGGAGTTGCTGATCCCGTTTGTCTCATCGATCCTTTCAATCATAATTGGGTTGTTTCTTTTCAGCTACGTT
>Ga0315314_1002356_pt1 | contig 15679 bp, 17 predicted proteins | sample TDP9_MG_FD_203631 | JGI IMG/M metagenome (GOLD analysis project Ga0315314, IMG submission 203631) | Freshwater sediment microbial communities from Lake Towuti, South Sulawesi, Indonesia - TDP9 | ecosystem: Environmental > Aquatic > Freshwater > Lake > Sediment | place: Indonesia: South Sulawesi...
AAAATGGAAGACGGTGATGAGAAGGAAAAAGCCCTTGCGCTGAGCAAAGCCTCGGGAGCCAGACGAGAGTACTGCCAAGGAAGAATGCTTTTAGAGGAAGCCAGAATGCAAGACAGAGAAGGCAACACGTCACTCAGTGTAGAGAAGTATAGTCATGCAACTAAGGTATTTCAGAAGGTGGCTGAGGCTTTAGACGAGGAGTCGGAGCGAAAAGAACTTTACTTAACCATTTACTTCTGCCAGGCATGGGAAAAAATGAAACTTGCTGAACAGAAGGTAACGCCCGCACTGTTTATGGAATCCTCCAAACTATTCGCAAAGACCAAAGAGTTTGCTACCAAGGAAAAAACAAGCCTGCTAGCCATGGGAAACAGCGCCCTGTGCAAGGCTTTAGAGGCCGGAACTAGGTTTGAGGCTTCGCGAGACCTGAAGCTCTACTCAATCGCCAAACAGAACATGGAGAGCGCCGCAAACTATTACTTGAAAGCAGGATTCGAGAATGCTTCTTCATGGGTTAACGCTATTGAAACCCTCCTCGACGCCTACGTTTACATGAGCAGAGCAGAAACCGAAATCGTGCACGAGGAAAAAATTCGGCAGTATCAGCTGGCTGAAAAATACCTTGAACGTTCAGCCAAGCTCTACGAAAAAGCCGGATACATCGGCAAGAGGGATGAAGCACTCAAGGTTTTGGCCAAAGTTAAGGAGAAACGGGAATTCGCCCTTTCATTAATTGAAGTCTTTAAACCTCCAACCGTTGCGTCAAGCACTACGGTGTTCTCGATTCCGGCATCTGCTAAGGAGGAAGCGGTTGGGTTAGAGAAGTTTGAGCACGCCAATATTCAGGCTTACTTATCCGCGCCTGAAGAGGCAGCTCTAGGAGAAGAATTCGAGGTTCGTATTGACCTCGCTAATGTAGCAAAGGAATCAGGGTTGCTCGTTCGAATTGATGAATTGGTTCCAGCAGCGTTTGAAGTAGCCAGAGAGCCTGCTCCCTACCTTATGGAAGGCAAATCATTGAACGCGAGAGGGAAGCAACTTGCCCCGCAAAAGGTCGAATCGCTCACAATTCCGTTACGAGCAACCCAAACAGGCAATTTTCAACTGTGCCCAGAGGTTATCTACGTCGACGAGCTGGGAAGATTCAAGAGATTTAGATGCGAAGCAGTTCAGGTGACCATCCTTCCCTCAGTGGGTTTCCAATTTACAACCGACAATGCTCAGGTCGTCTTCGAGTACCTCACCAAGGCGTTCATTGAAGACTACATGAAAAAGAGGCTGCCACTTGAAAAATCAGGCTGGAGAACCCTTGTCCAAATCCAAGCAGACTCGAAAGTTCCAAAATCAAGCTTGTACGGGACCTCGAGGCACCGTGGACTCGCCATGTCCGAACTAGAAAGACGCGGACTCATCGAAACGAGAATATTCCCAGGAGAACGAGGTCGAGGAGGAAAGATCCTCAAGGCACGCATCTCCTACGAGAAAGAAACAATCAAACGATATATCGACGATCATATCATGAAAATAAAGGAAAAATGAATACAGCCATTTTGAACCCAAAACAGCAAATTGCGACCAAAACCCTGTGTTTGTCCAACATTATGCTTGAATACGTTTGGTTTTTCCTATTCAACCAAAAATAGATATTTATCAGCCATAACAGCCATTTTCGAGCCCTATTTTTCCAGCAAAAACACTCAGCTATTTTTCCTTTCCTATAGGGCAATCAGAAAGCTAAAGGAGGTGAGACAAAAAATGCAAACCCCAAAATCTCGTGAGAAAATGATGAAGCTACCGAGCGTTCCCGTGGTTTTCGGCAAGCTTAGGGCAGCCCTTCAATCAGCTAGAGCTTTCCCGGTGGACTCTGAACAGGCAGAGAACGTTCCATCCTACGAAATAGCCAAGGAGTGCCGAGCCTATCAACACGAAGTCGAACGCTTGAGAGCAATGGCAGAAGAATACGCACAAAACCTCAAACGAAGACTAATATAAGCAGCCTTTCCTCGCCCACTCGGCGAGGCGTTTTATTTTTTCTCCAAAACCTTTTCGGAATCCGAAATCTAGTAATCTGCGAGTTTTCGAGTAATCTGTTTTCGAAACACTCGCATGAGTCATGTCGTCACCTGAGCATGGGCAGTTTACTATCTAGGCCTCTTCTAAACGTCTTCACGTCCAGCTAGGTAGGAGAGAGATAGGGGTTTAATTATCATATTTGACTGTAGACCAATGAGCATGCTATCAACATCTTCCACGTAACCTTCACTGTCAAACCTCAAATTGCTAATGAAATCACGAAAGTCTGCGTAGTCTTTGTGGAGTGAAATCATTACTCCGTTTCTTCCCGTGCCCTCAGCACCCGCCACAACTATCACCCGAGGCTCTTCCAACATAAGTTTCCTTGTCCTCTCACGTTCTTTCGGAGTAAGAGTTGCTTTTACTTTCGCTATTGTGATTGCCATAATTTCGTACCCTAACTTTGCAAGTCAAGAATTACTGTAAATTCCCGTATGATTCCTTCTTTGACGAGTGTCTGCCTCATTCTTGTGACAGTTGGCTGTGAAACCTTCAAGATCTGAGCCAATTCTCGATCACTCCTCTTCGAATCCTTCAACAACTCAGAAACAAGACGCCTCATCTTCTCTTTCATTCCAAAGCAAACTCCCAATCGTTAGATCCAGAAGCTCAATATTAAGAAAGACCCTTAGAAAGTCTTTCGGAAATACGCTGCCGATTCACAGCTACGAAGAGCGCGCGGCTCGCGAGATGGCTTCATGGATTTAGGTGCATCTTGAAGAAGTCAACTATCTTTGTGTAGCAGACCACTCTATTCTTGAATTTCATGATATCATGACCCTCGTCTTCGAACACTAAGAATTCGGTTTCCACTTTCCTTGCTCTCAAATCTTCAACAACATCTTTCGACTCTGCAACAACAACTCTCGGGTCACTTCTACCTTGGATAATGAGCATTGGACACTTAACGTTGTTTAGATAATGAGGAAAAAGTCAGAGGTCCTATGTGAATAAGGGTTTAGTCTATTCCTTAAGCATGGGCATTTTAATGCCTTTTTGTTTGGCTATTTGTTGCGCTTTTTCGTAGCCTGCGTCTGCGTGTCTTACCACGGCTGTACCTGGATCGGTTGTCAAGACTCTAACAAGGCGTTTCTCTGCGTCTTTTGTTCCGTCTACTACCAGGCACATACCAGCGTGTATGCTGTAGCCCAAGCCGACGCCGCCTCCATGATGCACTGAAACCCATGTGGCGCCCGCAACCGCGTTCAACAACGCGTTCAGTATGGGCCAGTCAGCTATGGCGTCGCTGCCGTCTTTCATGCCCTCTGTTTCACGGTTGGGCGAAGCCACGCTGCCACCGTCCAAATGATCCCTGCCAATCCACACTGGTCCATTCAAGTCGCCTTTGCTGACCATATCGTTGATTATCTTGCCAAACTTGGCGCGCTCGCCAAACCCCAGCCAGCAGACGCGGGCAGGCAATCCTTGAAACTTCACCTGTTCCTTAGCTTTCTGTATCCATCTGCAGAGTTCCTTGTTGTAAGCAAATTCTTTCAGCACGACATCGTCCAACGTGAAAATGTCATCCTTACTGTCGATGAGGCTGTTCCACCTGAACGGACCCCGCCCCTCGCAGAACATCGGTCTAATATACCGCTGCACAAAGCCTGGAAAAGCAAAAGCATCCCTGTAACCCGCATCTAAAGCCTGTTGCCGAAGGTTGTTGCCATACTCAAACGCCACCGCGCCCTTTTGCATCATCTGAACCATAGCCTTAACATGAACCGCCATGCTCTGCCTAGCCCTCTTGATGTACGACGCTTGGTCTTTCCCGCGAAGCGCATCCGCCTCCTCCTTCGACAAACCACTGGGGTAGTAACCGCTCAACGGGTCATGAGCCGAAGTCTGATCCGTAACCACATCAGGAACAAAACCTCGACGAACAAGCTCAGCATGCACTTCAGCCGCGTTGCCCAGCAAACCAACACTTTTAGGCGTGCCCTCCTCCTTCGCCTGAAGAACTGTGTCAACCGCCTCGTCCAAGTCATCAGTCCACATCTCCAAGTAGCCATGCTTTAGCCGGCGGTCAATTGCCCTCTTGTCAATCTCCACGACTAGTGCCACGCCGTCGTTCATGGTAACCGCTAACGGCTGCGCTCCACCCATCTCCCCTAAGCCCGCGCTCAACACCACCCTGCCCTTCAAACTGCCCTCAAAATGCTCTTTCGCCACAGCAGCCAAAGTTTCATACGTACCTTGCAGAATGCCCTGAGTGCCGATGTAAGCCCAAGAGCCAGCCGTCATCTGCCCAAACATAATCAAGCCTTTCTCCTCCAACTCGTAATAATAGTCCCAAGTAGCCCACTTCGGCACCAGCATGCAGGTTACAATCAAAGCTCGCGGCGCCCACTCATGCGTCCTAAACACAGCCACAGGCTTACCACTCTGCACCAGCATAGTCTCATCAGTTTCAAGACCCTGCAACGTGTCAGCTATGGCGTGGAAGCATTCCCAGTTACGCGCAGCCTTACCCGTACCGCCATAAACAATCAAGTTCTCAGGATCCTTCGCCACCTCAGGATCAACCATGTTGTACAGCATGCGCAAGATACCCTCAATCTGCCAATTCCTGCAATGCAATTCAGAACCAGAAAGATGCCTCAACGGCTTCGTAACTTCAAGTTTCGTCATTTTCTGGAGCGTCCCCGCATTGACGCATATTCATTCAGGCTTGTTATAATCGTTACTCTAGCCGAAAAATCTCGTAAACCCAACGCGCTCCGACAAATCTTTTAAACAATACGGGCTTTCTTACTTTAGAGGCGATAACATGCTCTTCGTCATATTGGCCAGATTCAAAAAGAAACCCACAAAAGAGTCCATCGCCGAAAACCGTAGACTCACCGAAAAAGAAGCCAAAGAAGAAGGCATTAAAGACGTTGCCGTATACTGGACCATGGGCAGATACGACGCAGTCGTCGTACTGGAGGCTCCTAACGTGAAAGCAGCCATGAAAGCCATGATCCGAAGACGAGAATTCCTATCCACCGAAACCCTCGTGGCGCTGCCCGCGGAAGAAGCCAGAAAACTCGTCGAATAACAGAAAACATCAACCTTTCAGCCTAACGCCACCTCTTTCTAGGAAAAGGCAAGCCTACTCTCTCTCACAACGCCTTCTTTCTGCGTCGAAACGAGACCTGAGAACAGGTTTTATATCAGTCGAAGCAACATCCTTTACATGAACTACATGAGACTTCTCAGAAAATCGTCCTCCGCAAACCTGCTATCAGAATGCCAAAGGGAGACTCTTTTCGAAAGACTCGTAGCGCTCATTCACGTTCCTTACGCTACTTGCTGTGTTCTTCTAACATTAATCCTCGGAATTCCAGGCACCTTGTTAACGAGATACCTAGACTCCTTCGACCTTGCCAAAACAATTTCCATCACTGGAATCGTGACGGGCTCAGAAAGCTACTGGCGTGCCGTCGTGTTCTACTGGATCATCACGTACCTGATCTTCTTTCTCTACTTATTCTATTTCATAAGGTATTTCAGACTGAAGCTAATAGACGCGGAAGTTAAACTCTCGCCCCTACTCGCAGACGGAAAAGAAGCATGCAACAGAGCTTTCCGCATAGTCCCAAGCCCAATCGGCGCCCTAACAACCACAGCAATAGTCGCAGTAAGCTTCGCGCCAAGCGTCTACAGAATGCTCACAAGCTCCTTAGGATTATTCAGCGCGACTCACGTTGTGATTTCTCAAGCTGTACTCGACTTCGCCGGCGGAACTGGAATATGGCTTTTCTTCAGCTCAATCTGGAGCCTCCGCAAACTGGCAAAAGAACCGATGAACCTCAAATCATCCTCAGAAGACCTGCTATTTGGCCTTGGTCCCATCGGCTCGATCTCCCTCGCTCTGGTCCTAGTGTACTTTGGAGCAGTGGGTTTACGAGGACTTGGCATCTTGGCTTCGGGCGTTGAAACCACGCCGACAGCTATCAATCTCGCATTCGAATCGATTCTCCTAGTCTTCGGGTTCATCCTATTTCTAGTCACGATCAATGCCTTCCACAAAAAAATGGTTGACCAAAAAGAACTCGAGAAGAGCAGACTCCACGAACAGCGCAGAATGCTGCAAAATCAGCCCATGAAAAGCAAATCAAAGACAAGAGGCGCCCGCAACCAAATGGAGAAGTTACTGGTGATGGACATCATGGAAAGAAGACTCGAAAAAGCCAACACCTGGCCCTTCGACAAAGGCGTGGCAAGCAATATTTCCACAATTCTACTCTCTGTAACAGCGATAATGATAGCTCGAATCATCACAGTTGTGATAAACCTGTAGGTGACGCAAAGCGCAGGATGAGCCTATTTTGAGATAGTTTTCAGGCGTCACTAAAAGGGTCAAGCTAAGTGAGAAAGCGCGCATCGTCTAGCAAAACTCAAAAAACCGATGCATTAGATGTGTAGAAGGATCTGAATGATCCTTGCGATCAAGGTCGCAGCAACTGAAATCGCGATCAACGCAAGTTTTCCTATCAACGGATTCTCAACTGGCCAAGTTCGAATGGACATTATTCTCCGTTCCGTAGCCTCTAATGTAAACAGATGAACCGTATCTTGATCTTCTTCTTCAATTTGCTCCGAGCCGCGACTGATAAGCTCTGACAGCAATTTTCCTGTTGAAGCAATTTCAGCCTTTTTCACTTCGACCATTCGATGGTGGGTACTGATCAAAGGCGCCGTGAACAGCACCAACCCAAGAGGAACCAGAACCAGAATAAAAACCACGTTTACGACGGAAGCCTGACCAGCTAATCCTCCTAGGACTGCTTGCGAGGCAAATAGAATCAATGCAAGAAAATATACCGACGAGAATGAGAAAGACAACGATCCCAGCTTCTTGGTTCCCAGCATCAGATCCTCATGATAAGATTTGAGCCTGAGACTCTGTTTCCCAAAACGGTAAAGCCCCCACAAAGACGCTGCATTAAGCCACAGTACTGAACCAAACATCAAAGTACGAACCAAAGAACGAAGAACGTAAACCGGAGTGCTGAAGACTGTAAGCTCACCCTTGCTCATCAGATCCGGCACAGCCGTCGCATAGACCATTAGGAAGATGAACATTATCACTAGTTGGGGAATAACTTTTGAAATGATCTTGAAAATTCCACGGACAGTTTCTTCCGCATCTGGAGCCAAAGCCACTAGCTCTGATTCTGCCTTGACCAGACGCATTCGAAGATGCCTTGCCATGAAGGCTACATAAAACAGGAAGAGATACCACACAACATTACCGGCGAAAGAATACCAATGTGACCGAACGGCTTCGAAGAAACCCGACTCTCCCGCACTCACAGAGAAAAAGGTCCCATAAAACGCGCTCAAAGCATTGCTAGACACTGAGTACAAGTAAAGGAAATTTCCAATCGGTCCAACAAAAACTGCCACTAGTACAATGCCCAGCTCGTACGGTAAACGTGACGCGATGAGCATGTTTTCAAACAATGTTGGGCGAAAGGTTCCTGTTTTCTTGTCCGTAAAGCTCACTGATCCTAAACTTTTACGCTAGCTTAGGCTTGATATATACTTATTCTCGAATATTCTAGGCACGCTTAGTTTGGATACAAGCGTGCTTTTGGCGCGCCTTCACATGGTTGCTGATCTGTCATCTGGTTTTATCCATTTTCTTCTCCACAGCCACAATAACGGCAAGACCACGGAAAGCGCTAGAACGCTAAAGACAACCACAGCATTCGTATTTCCAAACTGCGATATCCCAAAAAACGTTGCAACTGTGTTCGGAAACGAAGTAATCGTTGTAATGACAGTCAAGTAGAATATCACTACAGTCAAAGCTTTTATAGCCGAGTTAATCCTGTTCGAAATCGCTGAAAGATACACATTGATCGCATCTGTCATGATCTCCCTGTAGGTTTCAACAATATCTATCTGCCTTGTCAAGTACTCATGCGCCGTATCAAAATGACTCCTGGCTTTCGCTGACATGCCAACTGTCTCAGCCTTCCTAAGGTTGAAAACCAGTCCTCTCTCCACTATCTCTTCCTCCAGATTGGCAATAACGCCCTCAAGCTTTTCCAGATGAGAAAAATTGTTTGAAATTATCTCATCCAAGACATAATACGCGGTAATTGATGGAGGATCAGCCCTCGTCTTACTCATCCTCGCCTTTGCCATATCGATTATCCCCTTGTATTCCCCGGTTTCAACCGTGATCATGAAGTCTTTTGAAAACGCAATAATTATTGGAAAAACTCTCTTTGCATCAACGATCTCAGAAATGACTCCAAAGTTGATTATTCCCCAATCCTGCTCCCACCTCAGACCGATATTCTGAACCACCTCCCTGATCTGCATGAAGTTGATGTCTAGACCGGACTTCACTGAAACAGCATTCAACTCCTCTCTTGTCGGCTTTTGAAGCTGCAACCAAACATTCGTTAACTCCAGAGTCGTCAAATCCTCTGGTTTCAACTTCTTTTCAGAATTGTCAACAAGATTGATGCACCTTATCATAAATGTAACTTGACTAGCAGTTTCAGATATTAGCGTTCCGAATGCTCTCTTCTTTCACGCCCCCAGCCCATCATGCCAAACCTTAACATGTGGTTACGCACGGGCAGAGTTCTCTCGAGCGTACAACCTGTAGATGCCGCCGAAGATGAGCAGTGCGCCGAAGGCTGTCAACACAAAAGGCCAAGTGCTCACGTTCTCTTCTATCAACCCAGCCTGCTTTAGCATCAGTAGACTGCCCCACACGAGGATGATGGAACCAACAGCCAGCCGATTAATGATTCTTAACGTATATCGTTTATTCGCAGACAACCCATAGTAGCGGTTTCCTTCCTTCACACTTTCACCTCCACACTATCAAATCCCAACGCCAACCTTCACAAGGCAGCAAGCGTGGCTAACTGCAACCACACTGATCGTCTTGCTCTACCCATTCTTTGACTTCTTCCTCTGTCGAACCGAATGGACAATCGTCTGAGCCCAAGTCTTTCCCGGTTAGGGTCGAGGCGAATTTATCCATCTTGCCCATTGCGCCTTTTCTAACAACTCGTCCTATCGCGATTGCCTCCACGATTTCCTTCTCTTCTGCTCCTATTGCCTTAGCTTCGGCAACCGCTGTTTTCAGGCAGGGTTGGCAATTCGCCGTGACTGCGGCTCCAACTGCTATGAGCATTTTTACTTTGTTTTCCATACTAAGCCTCCTTTCCTTACATTTAACTACTACCATTTCAGTAGTAGAAAACTATTTAAGCCTTCTCTGAAACACACTCACTAGAAAAGGGAAGAAGCCCCAAATGACTAGCAACATGGAGACAGCTGCACGCGACAGAATAGTCTCACGACTAAAAGACCTTGGACTGTCAACTCATGAAGCTCTAGTCTACGCCACGCTCCTAAGCCATTCCAGCGTGACCGCGAGCACGCTCTGCCAGGAAACAGGCATCCCGGATTCGAAAATATACTACGCCCTAGACGGGCTCTCCAAAAGGGGCATGCTCACAGTTCAAAAAGGCACTCCAAACACATACCTTCCCATGCCTCCAAAAGACGCCGTCGCCAACCTAAAAGAAAAATTCGCCGAAGAATACAACGAGAAAACCCACGAAGCAGACGTCCTCGCTAATCTGCTGACACCAATTTATGAAAGCGCTGAAAAATCAGACGAACTCGAAATAGCCTACATTATCCGTGGTCAAAGGAACATAATAAACCGCATGAAAGCTCTAATCGAAACCGCACGCAAAGAAGTCATCCTCTTCATCTCCTACCCAGGAGTCCTAGGCGAACTGAAAGACTCGCTGATCAAAGCGCAGGAAAAACGCAGAGTCGACTTGAGCATCGCCGTGACCAAAGAGGTCTACGAAAAAGAAGACTTCTCAGACTTCCACCAAATGCGCCTACTATGCTGCCCAGAGGACATGTCCTCGGTTGACACTCTTGGAATGCTCATCACCGACGTGAAAACACTTCTAACAGTGGCAAACTGGGCGGATGAGACCGCCATCCTAACACAAGACAAAAACCTAATCCGCATATCCCGAAACTACTTCAACAACCCCGCATGCTGCACAACCCTACCCTAAAACAAACGAGTCAAAATCCACTATTCACAAGCCCGAAACCATTCCGCATCAACTCTGCCAGCCGCGCAGTAAACCGCGCCGCAGGCGCTCCATCAACAACACAGGTCCAAGCTTCAACACCTGCATCCTAACGTTGCATAACAATGGTTAACAGTGAAAGTGAAAGATCTTGCGCAGAACGAAGAGATTTCATAGATGAAGCACAGGAATTCAAAGTAGAAAGAGCGAGAGCCCACAATCTGATGGGGATGGAGTGAACACGATTTGGGAGAGGTCAAGGTCATCTGGGATCTGACGAAGCCGCTTCCTAGGCTGAAGACGAACAAGAAGATAACTGTGAAGCCTGTTGGGAAAAACCACTTAATTGAAGTTGGAAAGATCTTGGTCATCACTTGGGGAGGCTTCATCAAAAATCCCGAGACAACTGTGAAATGGGTAAGCCCAAAAATGGAAGCCGGCTTGGAGCAACCGTTCATCGCATATGTGGAACCAATCCTGTCGGAACCGTCTGCCCCTTACTGGACTGGGAATCAGCATCTGGACGATTAGACGGCGGAGTCCACGTTCTGCCCGAATACCGCAGACAACGAGTCGGAACCACGCTTCTCGTAACAGCCCTGAAATGGCTGACGAAAAACGGAATGAAACAAGCGTGGGTGACACCTTGGAACCCAGAGGGCGAAACAGCGATTCAGAGAGCCACAGCTTTCTATCTTCCAAGCGGAGGAACAATTAGCGAAGCATGACTGCACTACACTTTCCCTCTCACTATGAAAATAGGAGTCTGAACGTGGAAATCACTTGTCTTCAACATTTGACTGTTCCAAGTTCGCTGAAGAAGTATTTTCTGTCTTCTTCTTTCTCTATTTGCTCGCCTGCTTTTCTTGCCAACGTCATGTTTTCTTCGCATTGGACTCTTTGACCAGCTACAGCGTAGGCTCTAGCTAACGCTTCGTAGGCAAAAGCAATGTCGAAATCCATGAAACTATGCTCTTTGCAGATTTCTAAGCATCTCTGGGCATGGTAAATCGCAGGTTCACTTCTCTTGAGCACTGAATACACCCTGGAGATCTGCCATTCGCCCCTCTCAAACTCTAAAGGCGTTCCAACCTCACCCCAATGGAAACGAGAAGCGTGCGCAGCATGAACCATCTTGTCGTCTTCCTCCTTGGTTCTGTCCTTCTTGTCAAGCAGAGTCCACGTGAGATTGAACAAATCAATCGCGAACTTCTTGTTCTCCTGTTCACGGAGGACTGACTCACTCATTCTTTCACCTCTCTTACTCTTTGCCGAGAAGTAAAGGCTGAACGACTTAAAACCCATTGTGACTGTCACATAACAGCAACACACAGCCGATCAGCGATAACGATTAGCCACTAATCTTCTCCCGTCGTGTAGAATCTGCAGAGCTCAGTTGCTATACCGTTATCTTGGTCGGGCAGCGCTTTCATCCCTCTCCTCAACCAAACAGGCAAATAATGTTGACAATATGGCGTCGCAAAGCGTTGATCAAGAAACACGATGGCGCCTTTGTCTTCTAACGTGCGTATGGGCCTGCCCGCAGCCTGAGCCGCTTTCTTCAAGGCCGGCACCACGTAACCATACTCTCTCCCGTGCCCAGGAAAACGCTGCTCAAAATACCTTATCTGTGCCTTAACTTTAGGGGTCGGCTCAGCATACGGCACACCCACAACCGCAACCGCGTTCATCTGATCCCCCGGATAATCCGCACCCTCAGAAGACCGTCCACCCTGAACACCTAACAGCACAGCGCCGCCACGCTTCGCATGAGACTTGAACTTGTTGATCAACCGCTCATTCTCCTTGGATTTCATGCCTCGACGCTCATGCAACAGAGGCTTCTCCAAACCGTCTTCTATTCCAGCCTCAAGCAGTCTCTCCAAAACCTCGTACGACGCAGTGAAAACGCCCACATTAGCCGGCGTGCTATGTGCCACTTCCGCGATGCGTCTGACAAGCTTGTGGTACATAGCTGGCGTTCGTTGCTCCATGGCGGTCGTAACGCCGCAACAAGCCAAGCTGAGAATATGCTCCTTCGGAAACGGCGACGGCACAGCCTGACACACGGTCGAAGCAGGCATGCGAGTAACCTTAACGTATGATTCAAGCGGCTGAAGCGTGCCAGACATGTTCACACTACAGTAAACGGACGAGAACACGGGTTCCGTGACTTTCGCCGGGTCGAGCGCCACAACCTCCAGTTTAGCCGCAGGCGCACCTGTTCGGGCTACATACTTGCTCAGAACATGCGTGTAGGCGACATCACCGTTCGTTTCCAGCCATTTCAACAAAAACTCGCCCGTTCTATGTACAAACGAACGCGGATACTTGCCCTGTGTCAGCAACTGCTGCTTTATTCGACCGCCAGCCTCATGCATTTCCTCAAAGAAACTCTGCACGTCATCAGTATCAGCAGCTTTCGTCAAAGAGTCAATCAGCTCGGGCGGCGAGACATACGTTTCTCTGTCAACCTGCGTAGCCATCCGTTCAGTCAAAGCCCTAAACTCACCCGCAAACTCAGCCAACTCCTCGTGACGAAACCTCTCAGCCTCCAGCTGCGCTTGGCGCATAGCAAAAACAGTGAGACTGTCGCTGGCAATTTCCACAGCCGTGTCGGGCAGATTGTGGGCTTCGTCAACTACGAGTATGGCTTGATCCAGTGACTTGCCCAAATGCTTGAGAAAAACACCTCGAACCGAAGGATCAAACACGTACATGTAACTCAAGGCTAGAACGTCAACGTCAGGTAAAACCTTCTTAACCAACTCGTAGGGACAGAATTTCTGAGCCTTACAGATCTCCTGCACCTCAGAAGCCTTGAACGGACGCGAAGCAACATGCTCCTTCAACTCAAAGAAACGATCTTCCCGGCCCTCAATGTTCGCATGAAACTCACACTCATGCCTAGCCTTAAGCAGCTCACATATCTCCATCGCCGATGTGGCATCTGGAGCATGACGCAGAATAAACGGGTGAAAACACATTTCAACCCGACCACGAACCGAAAGCCCAGTAACATCCTGTTTCTTAGCTATGGCGTCCAGTTCTTCAATAACCCGCTCATGCTGCCTATGTGTCTTAGCCACATAAAGAACCTTAAGCCCATGCTCCTTCGCCAACGGCAAGCAAGCCACCAATGCTGAAATCGTCTTGCCCAAGCCGTTGCTGCCCTCAATGAGCACATGCTGCCGGTTCCCAACCGCATCAAAGATCGTGTTGATAAACAAGTCTTGGTAAGGTCTGATGCTTGAATACGGAAAAAACTCTGCTATCCTAGCCTCAAGTTTGGGTTGAACAACTGCAGTCAAGGGTAATCCCTACTTCCATGAAGCTTATGCAAGCTTGGCTGAGCGTCTTCCGTCCTAGCAGTCGGGCACAACACGTTCACCGGACACGACTTATGCAAAGGGTTCCGAGCCCTACATTGCTTTCGCCCAAGACTTATGAGCAGGAGGTGTACGGCCAAATAATCACTCGGCTCGTACAAAGCCTCCAAAGACTGGCGAATGCCTTCATAGTCCCCCTTCAAAGGCGCCAGCCCCAGCCGCTTAGAAACACGATTAACATGAGTGTCCACGGGCACGGTTGGTTTTCCAGCGCTGAACAATAAGACGACATCAGCGGTTTTGGGTCCGACTCCAGGAATGCTCATCAGTTGCTCGCGGCTTTTCTCCAGAGGCTCAGACAAAATGAAGCCAAGTGAACCGTGAAACTGTTTCAAAACAGTCTTCGAAAGTTCTTTGATTTTCCATGCTTTGTTTCTGTAGAGCCCGCCGACGCGTATGGCTTCCTCGATGTCTTTTACGTTGGCACGAGCCAACTCCTGAGGATTGATGCCGTAGCGTCTAGCCAGGGTTGAGTAAGCTCGATCGCGGTTTTGATCGTTCGTCGCCTGCGATAACACAGTTCTAATAAGTGTTTGAAAAGGCTCACGCCGTGAGCTTGCCCACTCAGGAACCTCGAATTCTCTACTGAGGATCTGAAGGATTCTTTGCGCTCTGTCTTTCTCTCTCATATTGTGCAAATCGCCAATTTACTTTAAAAGCGGATAATAGTAATACGAAGCAGTAAATAAGCGTAGAAGAGTCTGAACGCAAAAATGCCCGCCAAGATTGTACAGAAGGAAATCGTACACGGCGATACTGCTTTTTCCGCTGTGCGAGTCGAAACCAAAAATGCCAACCTGTTGCTTCTGAGCGAAGGCGAAGATCGGTTAGGCACATTGGCTGTTTCGTTGCCACCCGCGGAAAAGATGTTGGGACCACCCGTGTCATCCATATTGCTCGGCGACAGAAACACAATAATCGCCCGCATGGTTGCTGAACGCCTAGCTCAGAAAACCGGTAAAATCGCCCTAGCGTCCATTTTCACTACGAAATTGAACGATCGGGAAGTGGGATCAGCTTTTCTCGAGTTATTTGACAAAGCACTCGTCGAAGAAAAAGAGGGTTCTCAAAAATGAGTCTTCGCGGCTTCCTAGCTGACATGCAGAAGCGAAATCAGCTGGTGCAGATCGAAGACGAGGTTTCGCCGCGCCTTGAAGCCTCAGCTTTCATGATGGAGTTCGACCAAGGACCTATACTCTATTTCGACTCTGTGAAGGGCAGCCGGACAAAAATTGTTGCCGGAGTGTGCGGAACTCGCCAGCGCCTATGCTGGGCTCTAGGAGTAACCCCAGCTACGCTGTACCAAAGAATAATCAACGCTTGGCGTGACCCGGTTCAACCTAAAATCGTGAGAGGCGGACCCGTAAACGAAGTCGTTGAAAAGGCTCGGCTTTCTAAACTTCCGATTCTCACGCATTTTGAACACGACGCAGGTGCCTATATCACGTCTTCAGTTATCTCTGCGCGGAGTCCATATGGAAAAATCGAAAACGTATCCATCCATCGTCTCCAAGTCTTAGACGACAATCATCTGGCAATCCGTTTAGTGCCACGCCACTTGTACAACATGTGGAAATTGGCGAAAGAAAAGAAAGAGAACGTTGACATCGCAATTACTATTGGCACACATCCAGCTGTCATGCTGGCTGCGGCGTCACCCGTGCCGTTCGGTGTCAGCGAATTCGGCATCGCAAACGCGTTCCTCAACAACAAGATGAGTTTGATCAAATGTGAACATATCAGCGCTTATGCGCCTGCTGAAGCTGAACTGGTGCTTGAAGGCAGATTACTTACAGACAGAGAGATAACAGAAGGCCCCCTGGTTGACATCACGGGCACATATGATGTCCAGCGCAAGCAGCCCGTAGTCGAACTCGTAAGCATGATGCATCGTCGAGACTACATGTATCAAGCGCTATTGCCCTCAGGCTCCGAGCACAAGTTGCTGATGGGTCTCCCGCATGAAACCTTGATCTGGGAAGCCGTCTCCAAGGTAGTGCCAACAGTCAAGGCAATAAACCTGTCAAATGGAGGCTGCGGCTGGCTTCACGCCATAATTTCAATCGACAAACTCGTGGACGGAGACGCCAAGAACGCTCTAACAGCCGCCTTCAGCGCTCATCCCAGCCTCAAACACGC
>Ga0315314_1002357_pt1 | contig 15675 bp, 18 predicted proteins | sample TDP9_MG_FD_203631 | JGI IMG/M metagenome (GOLD analysis project Ga0315314, IMG submission 203631) | Freshwater sediment microbial communities from Lake Towuti, South Sulawesi, Indonesia - TDP9 | ecosystem: Environmental > Aquatic > Freshwater > Lake > Sediment | place: Indonesia: South Sulawesi...
GTGCGAAGTCCGCTGGGGAATATGGCTCGGCCAGGATGTAGGTTAGCTCCTTGAGCTTCAAGGCGATCTCAAAGGCGGTTGAGTAGTTATAGCCGCGGCCGATGACCACACATTTATCCACGTAACGGTAGCGCTCAGCACTCCTCTGCACCGCCTCCTCTAAAGCCAAAATCTTCTCCAGGGCAGAAGGCAAGGCCTTAATAGCCGCAAACCTCCCCTCATCTTCAGCCAAGGCAGCCGAGAGCAATGCTAAAGCCACAAGTTGGGTAGTGTAGGTCTTGGTGGCGGCGACGCTGCGCTCCTCCCCGGCGTGGCAGAGGATGACGTATTCTGCTGTCTCAGCCAGGGGCGAGTCGGCTTCGTTGGTGATGGCCAGGGTAGGCGTTCCCTGGCGATGGGCCTCGGCTAGCACCTCGACGACATCCGGGGACTTGCCCGACTGGGAGATGCCCATAACCAATGCCCCACTTAAACGCGGCGGCATCCCATAGATGGTGTAGAGGGAGGGGGTAGCCAGGGCGACGGGGAAGCGATTGTGCGCAGCAAAGAGATACTTGCCATAGGTGGCGGCGTGATCTGAGGTTCCACGAGCGGCGATGACCATGTATTGAAATCCACGACGATTTATCTCCTTGGCAACGCTTTTGATGCCCTCCCATTCGGCTTCGATGAGCCCGGCAAGCACTTGGGGTTGTTCGAATATCTCTTCATGCAGATAGGACATCCTTCCCTCCTAAAATCAGGGTCCTGGCCAGATGCGATCCAATATGCCCTTGGCCTGATCTGCGCTGCTCACCAGGGAGCTAAGCAGGAGGGCACGCAAGGCTTTAGGGTAGGATCTCTCCACTATCGCCTCCACCATGAGCATCTCGTAGGCGCAATTGAGCTGCAACATGGCCACCACATCGGGCGGGATGGCCTCGACATCTACGGTCAGCGGGCGGATCTCGTTCAGCCCGACTATGGTCGGCACCTCCACGATGGCCTCCCCAGGGAGGAAGGGGATGGTGGAGTTGTTGACCACGTTAACGGTGAATTGTTCCCGACTGTCATTGATGATGGCCAGCAACACGGGCACGACTATCTCCTTGTACCACAGAGCGCCTCGCTTGGCGAGGCTCTCCGGCTTCTCAGCCGATGCCCATCCCTTATACTCCTCCAGCATGGCGGCATACATCTGCAGGAGCTCCTCAGCCCGCGGTTTGCGGCCCTGTTGCTTGGCCAGCATCCGGTCAGGGTGGAAGAAATACCGGAAGTAGGGGCAGGGGATGGCCCCAATGGCCTGGATGACCTCGGGGTCCACCCCAAATCTATCGCCCGCTTTCTCCAGCACCACCGGCATCATGTCCTCGCCTTTCCATCGCACCTTGGTCACCCAGCCGAAGTGGTGCATGCCCACATAGGAGATGGAGAGCTCCTCCAAGGGGGCGTCGAGGACCGCGGCGATGCCTTTGATCAGGTCAACGGGCGAGTTGCAGAGCCCTATGGCCGATACCTGCGTGTAGCGTGTGATGGCGTATTGGATGACGCTGCTGGGGTTGGTCTGGTTTAGAATGAGGGCCTTGGGCGCCAGCCTCTCCACAAGCCGGCAGTAATCCAACACCACCGGAACAGTGCGCAGGGCATTGGCAAAACCCCCAGGGCCGACTGTCTCCTCGCCGGGGATGCCGAATTCCTGGGGAAAGGACTCGTCGAAGGCGCGGGCCTTCAAATCGCCCACCCGAATCTGGTTGATTACGTAGTCGGCTCCGTCTAGGGCGGCCTCGATGTCTGTGGTGAAGGAGACTTTGAGCTCGGCGGTGGCCCGCTCAGCCATGCGCTGACAGAGCCTTCCCACTACCTCCAGCTTCTCCCTGGTTCGGCCAACCAACACTAGGTCGAGGGGAGGCCTCTGTCCCTCTTGAACGAGCACATCTACCAGCTCCGGGGTGACCACCCCGCTGCCGCCCAAAACGACGACCTTTATGTTCCTCGACATGCTGTCCTCCAAACGAAATGTCTCTCCGAAAGATATGAGGGTATGTATAAATAGCAAGAATGCAATACTCCCAACGAGAACTCTCTCTAAAAAATATGAGAGCAAACATAAATACCAAGAGTGCGATACTCCGACAGTAGACGGAGAGAGTTCTCGTTGCCGTGAGCAAACGGAGAGACATTTCGTTTTAGGATGTGTAATACTCTCGTATCGCCTCCCCCACTGTCCTAACCTCCTCCTCAGTCAGCTCGGGGAACATGGGCAGGCAGAGGAATTGTCGGGCGCACTTGGCGCCGATGGGGAAGTCTTCCTCCTTGTAGCCGAGATATTTATAGGCCTTGACCAGGGGCACGAGGTAGGGATACATGGCATAGGTGCCGATATCCCTATCGGCGAGCCATTCCATCAGGTCCTCCCGGTTCTCGCAGAGGATGGTGTAGGCATAGTAGACGTGCTTGGCGAAGTCGCTCTTCTTGGGGAGAACTATGGGCAAGCCCTCTAGCAGCTCATCGTACAGGTGCGCCCACCGGCGCCGGCGCTCATTCCACTGGTCAAGGCGGCGCAGCTTGACGCGCAGGATGGCAGCTTGTAGCTCGTCCAGACGTTCGTTGAAGCCAACCACCTCGTAAACGAACTTAACCTTCTGCCCTATGTAGCGCAGGATCTTAACCTTCTCATACAGCTCCTCATTGTCGGTGGTGATGGCTCCTCCATCACCATAGGCGCCGATGTTCTTGCCGGGGTAGAAGCTGAAGCAACCTATATCCCCCAAGGACCCGGTCTTACGCCCCTTGTATAGGGCCCCGGGGCTATGGGCTGCATCCTCGATCACCCACAGCCCGCGGCGCTTGGCTATCTCGTTGAGGGGGTCTATATCCACCGGCTGCCCGTAGAGGTGGACAGGGATGATGGCTTTCGTCTTCTTGGTGATCTTCTCCTCCACCTTCGAGACGTCCATGTTGTAGGAAACGGGATCAATGTCCACGAATATGGGGGTCGCGCCCACGTAGGACGCAGCAAAGGCGGTGGAGACATAAGTGCTGCAGGTGGTTATCACCTCGTCGCCCGGCCCGACGCCACAGGCGGCGACGGCCAGGTGAAGCGCCTCCGTGCCGGAGGACATCCCCACGCAGTACTTCGTCCCGCAGTAGACGGCGAACTCCTCCTCAAAGGCCTGGACATTTGGCCCCAGGGTGTATTGCCCGGCAGGCAGCACCTCGTCAATGGCAGCCCTGACCTCGTCCTTGATCTCCTGATACTGCCTCTCCAGAAAGCCTGAGCCTATCCTGGTGGGCCTTCGCCCTATCTCCAACCATCTGGGTATCTCCACCCTCTCCCTTACATCAATCTCTCCCACCGTCAAATACAGGCTAGCCACCTGCGATCGTTGAGAACGGCGGGTCGTCATTTCTTTTTCCTCCTTTATATCACCTTTCACCGCCTCTTTGCAAGCTTCTGGGGGGGAAGCGCATTGCAACCCCTCTTCTCAGAGAGTGCCGTATATCACGGAATACTAATCCTAGTCCTCGATAACCAGCATGACGTCGTCGAACCTCGTCACTTTACCCTTTATGTTGTGAAAGAGCGTTTGCCAGACCCGAGAACAAGTATCGGTGGGAGAAGGCATTGGTCTGCCTGCTGCCGCTTCCACTGAAGCGCGGCTTATCTCCAGCTTTGGCCTAGCGGTGACCTTTAATAAACTAGCTACGACCTTGTCCTCCTCCATGATGCCTTTGTTGTCTTCGGCGATGCGCTGGGCAATTCGCTCGGCAGCGCCTTGGCCAAAGGGTACTGGAGCAATGCTGATGCTGGCCATCTCCTCGCTTGCTCTCCGCTATCCTCTAGAGATCCTGCAACTTGCCTTTAGCAATGAACCGCTCGAAGTCCGCCAAGGTGCCACTGAAGTCCGCAGCGACGGCTGCCTCTTCTGCAATCATTGCCTTCCCGATGATCAGGAATGTTTTCATTCCCACCTTTGCTGCTGGCTCGATGTCATTTTTGATATCGTCGCCTATCATCATGCATTCCTCTGCTCGATGGCCGATCTTATCCAAGATCTCCTCATAATACTCAGTATGAGGCTTACAGAAGTGCATGTTCTCAAGAGCGGTAACTAGCTTGTAGTTAAAATGCCCGACCTCGGCCCACTCCAGCTGGTGAAGCCGTGCCACCAATGGACCGACTGGGTCGGTTGCGATAACTATCTCATAACCTTGAGCGAAGAGTTTCTCCATGATCCTTCGAGCTTCTAGCTTCGCCCTGGTGTAGATTCGCAGGCGGTCGTAATCTTTAGCCCAGAACTCGTCAGAAAGGGGCTTTAAGACCTCCTGAGGATAGCCCGCTCGACGGCAGAATTCCTCTGAGAAAACGTCGTCATTGGTCTGGGAGGGATTAATATTGCGCTTTACGGCCAATTCAGCTTGAAAGTAGCATTCGGTGAACTTCTCTGGAGGCATCAAGTGAGCGAAGCGTTCGGCTGCTATTTCCAAACCTTTCAAATCGAACTCTTCTCCGGATACTTCGTAGTCCAGCAGAACATTGTCCAGATCGAAAAGCAAAGCCTTAATCATAGCCTCCCTCCTTTGCCTCTGGCGAGGCTGACTTAGCGCCGCAGGGAGAGCGCCATGCGATGGTAGGTATGGCGGCGGCCCTTGATGGCGATGGAGAAGGCCATTATGTTCTCCGGGATGGCCATCCCACCGTAGCCGGCGTCGCCGATGTGGTGGACATCCGCCCCCGTCATCTTGCTCATCAGGGCGATCTGGCGGACCGTGTCCTCGTCCGCCCCCTCCTGCGAGGTCCCGATCGCCGTCAATGCCAACTTCCCACGTTCGTGAACTAGGTCAACCAGCCCTTTGATCTTCTCTAGGGTGGCTCCGGGAACAGTGCCTGGGGCTGGAACGAGGACCACATCGGCCCCCGTGGCGGCGAACTCCCCCACCTCGGCCTCCGTCACCACCTCCCCGACCACCCCAGCGCCGTGCATCTTCCCCGCGATGAGGATAACCCAGTCGCCGACCGCAGCCCCTATCTCTTCGATGGCCTTAAGTATGGTCGTGCCGGTCACCCCCGATCCGGGGTTGCCTGTGAGGACGAGGAAGTCTGCCCCAAGCTCGATGGCGCGCTGGGCATTCTCAATTGCGGCCACCCGGCCGCGATAGCCCTCGGTGATCCGCTCCTGGGGGACTGGCTCCAGGTTTATGCCCACTGGCCTCCCCACCAGCTCCTTGACCTCGTTGATGGTCACACCGACTCCGATGGGGAAGTCTTTGAGTTGGGCGTACTCAGGGGGAATAGGCATCTCGCCCTTGCGAAGGCCCATGACGATGGGGTTGAGGACGTCGTAAAGGTTGAGGGTGATCAGGTCTGCCCCGAAGGCGGCAGCCAGCTCAGCATTGGTCACCCCGCCGATGATGGGCACCGCGGTGCATACGACCTCGACGTCAACGGTTCGCCCCTCAGCCAAGCGGACGCTCTCCAGCAGCTCGGCCTTCCCCATCCCCTTGAAGTCGCTGGCGGTGGCGTCCAGAATCCTTTTAGTCGTCACTTCGCTTCCTCTAGCATAAACCAGGTACCTGGACCTATCATTTCCACCAGGTTACGATCCTCTTCCATAACGTGTCCGACAACGTTGATCTTATGGTCCCTGGGCAGATCCCTCTTCGCTATATGCAGATCCCCTGAGTACCTCAGGAGGCTGGTAATGTTGCTTATAGTGACCGAGTACTTGGGCCGCTCAACCGTGTTATGGGGGCTCACCTTTGTGCCTCTAAAGATGGTTGACCTAACGACATTATCGGCGAGGTCGTGCCGGTTGATGTGCGGCGAGGGGAAACCAAAAGCAGTCCCCTTCTCAAACAGGATCTTTCTCTCAACTTCGCTGACATCGGGTTCGAGTTTTACCCGAAGCTTGATCGCATCTCGACTGCACACTTCCCCGAGCGCTTTCAGCTCCTCAAGCGAGGCGATGTCCGCCACGAAGACCGTGTCTATCACCTTCGTGGCGAAGAGCTCTTCAGCCGCCCTTGCCGGGGATAGATACCTATGCCTCTCAACCGACGGCAACCCCTGGCATAGCGGTCCAACCCTGTACTTCTGACCGGCGACCATAGCGTTCACTTTTAGCCCATACTTTTTGAAGCCCTTTGCCCTCTCTGTGACATATTCCAGGGAGTGCCCTGTGTCTACATGCGGGTAGAGGTTGAACCAGCCGAGCAACTGCTCCAAATTCGCCTTGGCTTCGATGGTCTCCTCCAAGAATACATCAACAAATGAGTCCGAAGTGTTGATCGCTATCTTCAATCCATATTTATTCCTGGTCATCTCGGCGACTTCCGAAGGCGTGAAACCCCAGTCCAGCCTTAAGCCGCTCAGGCTCATGTCGGCATATGGTTTCAAATCGCCCGGTGTCGCGCCAGACTCTTTAAAGGTCTTCGGCCAAATCTCCAATATCGGCACGATCCCTAACTCCTTGGCCTTTGTTGAGATTTGAGCGACCTCCTTAGCTTCTATAGGCAAAAAGGGGAAACCGTAGTCCGGCAGGTTGCTCGGCATCTCTCTGGTCAGCCCGAGAAACATCATCGCCTCTTGGCAACCATGTTCACGGGCCTCCTCCAGATAGGTGAAGATCTCCGCGATGGATTCGAACCCACCTTCACCGATGATTACCCCAAAGGCGCGAGGTTTGAGAGTAAAATGTTTCTCAAACCATCTCTTCAGCTCTTCAAAGTCGTTCAAAACCGAACCCTCCTCACTGCTTCGCTAGGGGCTTGGTATCACCTCCGAGTCGCCTCCACAGGCGGGAAGAACTGCGGCAAGTAGTCCCGGTTGGCCTCAAGCATCTCATCCAGAATGGCCTTGGCCACGGGATAGGAAGGCACCAGGGGGTGGACAAGCAGGGCCTTGAGGGCCGCCTCCCGCGAGCCAGTGACGCCCGCCTCCACGGTGTACTCCTCGTAGGCCTTTACCGCCAGCACCAAGGGCTTGATCACCTCAGGGAGCCAGCCGCAGTTGAGCGGGCTGACGCCGTGCTTCCCCACCACACAGGGGATCTCCACCGAGACGTCATCCGGCAGGTCCTTGATGCTCCCCTCATTCTTCACGTTGAGTATCTGCACATCGCGCCTGTCCGTCACCAGGGAAAGGATCAGCCTAATAGCAGCCTCGGAGTAAAGGGCGCCGCCCCTCTCGCTCAGCTCCGGAGGCTTCGTCACCAGCTTTGGATCCGCATACTTCTGAAGGATGTCCCCTTCCAGCTCCTTGACAACCTCGCCTCTGGTCTTGCCTGCCTTCTTCACCTTCTCCACCGTGCGGTCGTGGTAGTAATAATACTCGAGGTAGCCGATGGGAAACATGCCGAGGGTCTGAATCAGCTCAGCATCGAAAGGGAAGCCGGGGGTATTGGCCAGCTGAGATAAAATTGGAGGCTTTAGCGCTCGAGGGAGCATGTCTTGGCCGCGGACGTAGATGCCCCGGATCCAGGCCAGGTGGTTCAACCCGATCCAATCGAGGAAGACCTCCTCATCTTTAACCCCTAGAACCTCAGCGATGCTTCGGATATAATTGATGGGGTTGTTGCAGAGCCCGACGACTTTGAGCGGGGTGTGCTTGATGAGGGTTTCGGTGATGATCCCGGAGGGGTTGGTGAAGTTCAGGTACCAGGCGTCTGGGGCGTGCTTTTCCACATCCCTGGCGATGTCCAGGGTGGCCGGGATGGTGCGCAGAGCCTTCATGAAGCCTCCGGGGCCGGTGGTCTCCTGGCCGATAACATTGTACTTGAGGGGCATCCTCTCGTCGCGGATGCGCGCCTCCATCCCACCCACCCGGATCTGAGAGATGACGAAGTCAGCCCCCTCCACCGCTGCCGGCCGGTTGGTGGTGAGGGTGACCTCGGTGGCCAAACCAGCATGCCCCACCATCCTCCTCGCCAGCCCGCCGACTATTTTCAGGCGCTCCTCGTTGATGTCGTAGAGGGCGATCTCGCCCACACTCAGCTCCTCCCTGTGCTGGATGAAGCCGTCAATGAACTCCGGGGTGTAGGTGCTCCCCCCGCCAATGACGGTAACCTTATCTATTCGGGTCACTTCCCAACCTCGCTTTCCAAAGCTGCTATCCGTTGCTGCAGCCTCAATAACTCCTTAACATTGTCAATATCGATCCAGGCTAGGATGACAAGGTCTAAAGCGTGGACCAGGAGTATTGAGAAGGGGACCTGCTCCCCTCGGGCCTCCATGTGCAGGACCTTGGCCTGCATCTGATGGGCCTTGACCTGCTCATCGTCGGCCTCCTTGAGCAGCCGTTCCGCCTCGTCCCACTCCCCTGCGGCAGCTCTCTCAGCCGCCTCCCTGGCCGCACAGCGGGCGTTCCCCGCATGGAGGATGATGGTGAAGAGGGTCTGTTCCCAATCGAGCCCCTCGGCTTCCTTCTCCAAGCTTATCGCCTCCCGCTCTCTCTCAGTTTAGGCCTATCTTTGGGTGCTACTGGCGCACCGAAACCCGATGAACTCGTTCCTGCGCTGGGGGACGTGCTTGCGGCGAGAGGCACAACGGGCTTCCCGACGCCCCTCGAGCCACGACCCCCCGCGCAGCGGCATTGCCGCCAGCCCAGAGCCATTGGCCGTCCACTCCCAGACGTTGCCCGCCATGTCGCCTACGCCGTAGGGGCTGTCGCCGGCTGGGGAGTACTTGCCCACGGGCGTCGTGTCCCAGATGCCAGATTCATTGGTGTTGCACTTATCCTTATCGAACTCGCTCCCCCACGGATATTCTCTTCCGTCGGTCCCGCGAGCCGCCTTCTCCCACTCCGCTTCAGTAGGCAAGCGCTTGCCGGCCCACTCAGCGTAGGCCGCCGCATCGCTCCAGCGAACATGCACCACTGGATGGTCGGCTTTCCCCTCAGGGTAGGTGCCTCTCCTCCAGTGCTGCGGGGGAGAATGCTTCGTCGCATCCACGAACCTCTTATACTCAGCGTTGGTCACAGGGTACCTATCTATGTAGAAGGCCTCGACGGAGACAGACTTCCTCTCCTCGCCCATTAGGAACTCCCCTGCTGGGATGTAGACCATCTCCTTCCCATCTTTGCCAGTGATCACCTCTGGTGGTTGCATTTTTCACGTCTCCTTCTGACTGATCATCTTCCTTCCTGACACCGTTTCCGCCATGAACAAGCCCCGCATGAGCCATTGGAAGGCAAGTATGGCCACGCCACCATCGAAGAGGAGGGCTAGGCCGTTGGAGAGGAGCACCCGCTGCCCCAGGCCGAGGCCGATGAGGCCATAGATCAATTCGAAACCGGCGTGGATGAGGACGGCATAGAGGAAGAGGGCCTTCCTCCCCTTGAGGATAGACTGAGCCACCAGGAAACCCAGGCAAGCGTTCAGGATCAATAGGGCCAAACGATCGGCCAGGGAGGCCAAGGCTTGTAAACTTAAGGCGGCCAGCGGCGTCGCAGCCACCTCTCGCAGGGTTGCCGTGGACACATCGCCGAAGGTCAGCCTCATCCCCGCCCCGACAAGGGCGATGCCCAGGAAGACCTTAGCGATGAAGCCGGCCCCTAAGCCGACGGCCGTCCCTCCCGCGAGCAGATCCTCGCCTCGAACCCTTTTCAGCCTCAGAACCGCCCACTTCGACATCTCCTCAAAGAAGCCGCTGAGCAGGGAGCTGATGAGGATGAGCATGAAGGGGATCCAGAAGGCCTCGACCTGAGGGAGCAAATGCCTGGAGAGGCTGAGCAGGAAGTTTGTGGGCCATAGAGCCACCAGGAGGGAGAGGGCGCCAAGCCAGAAAAGGCTCCTGTCTATTTCGTGCCACTTCCTGAGGAAAAAGGCAATGACATAGGCGGGGAGGAAGATGAAGAGGAATCCCTGGGCGGAGATGAGCAGCCCTCTGATTAACAAACCAGCCCCCTTCCTGTTGCGGGGACATCCTCGGTCACCAGAACCCCCGGCTCGATCTTAGCTCCCTCCCCCTGGGCCAGGATGGTAGCCGTCTTCAAGGCAGTGATTCCCCTTTTAATCCGGCTTCTTGACCGCCCGCGCGATCTGGGCGAAGAGCTTGTCGCCGTCTACCATCCCATAGGTGACCGGGTCTATGTCCTCCACCACTATGCCAAGGGGGTTAACCAGTTGGGCGATGGACCGCTTTTTGAACCTCACCTGGGGGGCAACCAGCACTATGTCCACGGGGCGGGCCTTGAAGTCGTAGATCCCCACCTCCGCAGTGGAGCAAGAGCTTATATCCAGCTCGGCCCCATTATTCTGCGCCGCCTCGACAGCCTTCGCCTCCAGCAGGCTGGAGGACATGCCGATAGCGCAAACGATTAAGGCGGTGTACTTCTTCACGCTTTCACCTCCATCACCTTCTAACCACTCGAGCTATCTGCTCGAAAAGCTTTTTCCCATCCACCATCCCGAAGGTGACCGTATCAATGTCCTCGACGGGTATGCCATAGGGCGCGCATGCCTTTGTGATAGACCGCTTCTTGAATCTCACCTGGGGGGCGATCAGCACCAGATCCACGGGATTTTCCTCAAAGTTATATATATTCGCCTCTGCTGCGGAGAGCAACGTCATTTGCAACTCGACCCCTGTATCCTTCGCTGCCTCCATAGTCTTCGTTGCCAATAGGCTGGAGGACATGCCCGCCGCGCAGAACATCAAAACCCGATACCTTTCCATCCCTCCCTCTCCCATAAGCGCTGCACCTCAACGCTCACCAAGGCCACGATTATGGCCACGGCGGGGCTCCCGCTGAGGAGGACAGCGTAATCGGCAGCAAACCCCTTGCTGATGCCTATCGTTATGAGTATCAACATCAGATAGGCGACGGCGGAGGAGAAGCCGGCCTTAGACTCCTTCATGCCGTAGCCCCTAGCCAGGTAATAGGCGACGGAAAAGGAGAGGGCGAGCCCCATGGCGGCCATGCTCAGGTTTGGGGCCACCGCCAGTCTCCGGCTGTAGGCCAAGCCGACATCGACGGGGATCAAGCCCAAAGTGACAAGGGTCTGAAGGAGAGCCACCGAGGCCGAGGCATAACTCCCCAGAATGATAATGGGCAGTGTCGCCGTGACCCCGCGGCCTATCGCTCGCATGTGCCGCTGCTGGGCCAACCGTTCCATCCACCGCATGAATCCCTGCACGATGCGTCTCCTCTCACTTCAATTCAGGGAACAGGTCCCCATGGGCCTCGATGTAGTCGTCAAGGATGCGCTTGGCCACCTCATAGGTCGGCACCAGAGGGTGCAGGGCCAGGGCCTTCAGGGCCAGGCGGTAGGATCCGAAAATGGCCGCCTCAATAGTGAGCCGCTCATACTCCTTGACCTGCTTCATGAGGCCCAAGGCGCTGTCGGGGACGGACGCCATGGCCATGGGCCTGATCAGGGACTTGTAGAGGTAGCAGGTGACCTCGACTACATCCCTCCCACCCATCCCCTCGATCGCCCCCCGGTTGGGCACGTTGAGGATGGCGACGCCTCTCCTGGCCCCGCTCAGGCATTCCACCACTCCCAGGGCTACCCCCTCGTAGCCCTCCTCCTCGATGGTCATCTCCACCAACCCCTCGGCGTGGGGCGCCGCTCCCGTCTCGATGGCCATGTAGGTCTCGCCGCGCCTCTGCAGATAGGCGTTGTAGAGTTGCCTGATCCCCTCTTCTGTGGCCCCTTCTTTCAATTTGCCCAACTCTTCGAAGAACCAATCGTTGAGCTCCTGAATCTGCTCCCCACGGCTCTTCCCAGCTTTGATGATGTTCTCCACTGCCTGGTCTGTATGATAGTAGAAGTGCAGGTACTCATTGGGGATCATGCCCAAGGTCTCCATGAAGCCCGGGTCGAAGGGCAATCCCTCCAGCCTCTCTCCTGAGGCCTTCAAGCCCTGAACGATCTCAGGAAGGATGTCCTTGCCGTCCAGGCAGACGGCCCGCACCCAACCTAGGTGGTTCAGTCCGAAGTATTCGAGGAAGAGGTCGTCGGCTGCGACCCCCAGGTAAGCAGCCAGCACCCTCTGCATAGACGAGGGGTTATCGCAGATGCCGACGATGCGCTCGAAGCCAGCATGATTAACTACGGCCTCGGTGATGATCCCTGAGGGATTGGTGAAGTTTACCAGCCAGGCCCTGGAGGCCAGCTTCTTGATCAGATCAACATACTCAAAGATGACAGGGATCGTCCGGAGGGCCATGGCGAAGCCGCCGGGGCCGGTGGTCTCCTGGCCCAGGACGTGGTACTTTAGGGGGACCTTCTCATCAATCACCCGGGAGCGGATCCCGCCGACCCTGAAGGTGGTCAAGATATAGTCGGCCCCTCGGATGGCTTCCTCGGCATCCGTCGTCCAGACCGTGTGGAGCCCGACCTCCCTCAACAGGGGCTCGGCCACCAGCATCATCAGCTCCAGGTGTTCGGCGTCTGTGTCCATCAGGTAGAGTTCCGCCAGGTCGAGCATCTCCTGGCGGCGCAGGATGCCCCTGAGCAAAAGTGGCGTCCTCACCCCTCCCACCCCGACGACGGCTAGTTTCATGGTAAAAACCTCTCTATAAACCCCTGGCCCATTTTAAGGCAACCTACTAAAGGGGAAGGGTAGCTGTAAAGCATACCCTTCCCCTAGTTTCACTGCTGGGCTCTGGTTCCCAGTTGCGAACTCTCTCCCCAGTGAGTGGACAAAGAACTTATGCGCAAAGCGGGGAGAGAGTTCGCAAGAGCCCGCCTATGCCCCCTCTCTCTCGAGGACGATCCTCTCCCAGGCTTTGAAGAAGGGCCACCAGATTATGCCTGGCAGGATGAACTCCGTGATGACGGCCAGGATCGCCGCCCGGATGTCGTAGGCGCACTGCAGGTACATTAAGATCGGAGTCGGCAGGGTCCAGGGCGCGGTGATGGCCGTGCGGGTAACCAGGTTGAGGGCGCAAGCGAGGTAGGAGATGGTGGCGTTGAGGAAGGTGATGACGATGAAGGGGATGGCCATGATGGGGTTGAAGATCACCGGCGTGCCGAAGGTGATGGGCTCGTTGATGTTGAAGATGCCCGGCCAAACCCCCAGCCATCCTACCCGCCGCAGGCGGGCCGACTTGGAGCGGAGCATGTAGATAGCCAGGGGAAGCGTGGCCCCCGACCCGCCGGGGACGACCCAGCTGCGGAACTCTGAGGTGTAGATCCAAGGGAGTGGGGATATGCCCTTAACCAGAGCCTCAGCGTTCTCCGCCAGGTGGGTCGTCCACAGGGGCGAGAGCACGATGCCGATGGTCAGGTCGCCATGGATGCCCAGCGTCCAGAGGAACCCATGGAAGCTCTCCGCCAGCGCCACGGCGAAGTAGGTATCGGCGGCGACCACCACCTTCGAGAGCGCCTGTACCACCGCTCCGGCGAAGTCGAAGTTCAGGATGTCCCGGATGATCCAGCCCCCGAAGAGCAGGACTATACAGGGCACCAGAGCTACAAAGGCCTGGACGATAGCCGGCGGCACCCCAGGGGGCATCGTGATCACCATCCCTCTCTTCAGGAAGAAGCGGTAGACCTCCACGGACAGCAGCCCCACAATGATAGCGGTGAAGAGGCCGCTATTGTCGAAGTATGTGCCCGGGATCCCCTGTTCTCCCCACTCGCCACGGATGGGGCTGGCTATGGTCCAGAAGGCCAGCATGGCGAGTATGGAGGGCATCAGGGGCTCCATGTCGTATCGCCGGGCCAGGTTGTAAGCGATGGCCAGCGAACAGAAGACGGACATCAGGAGGAAGGTCATGTTCCAAGGGGTCCAGATTATGGCCTTCCAGGGCTCGATGGTCGCCTTCCAAGCCTCGGAGGGGAACTCCAGGATCAGGAGGACGATGGCCCCTGTGATCAGGAACGGCATCAGAGCGGCCAACCCATCGCGGACGGAGGCCAGGTGTGGCTCGTCCAGCAGGGGCGCTATCCTCTCCATGGCATCGGTCATCCTGTCTGCCCAGCTTTTCGCCTCAGCTCTTTGGCTCATCTTTGAGTGCTCCTTTCATGAACTAGCAAAGCAAAAATACGGTTTGTAACAGACAATTCTCCCAGCCCTCACCCCCTATCGCATGGTAGACTTGGCCCAAAACAGATGGCAGAGACCATGCACCCTACCCTATCCGCGTCCATTTATATAATAGCACGAAAAGGGATCCTTGTCAAGCTTGAGCACTTCGCCCTCACATCTCCTCCCCGCATTCGACGATCATGATCACATCCACCCCCGCATTCGACGATCATGATCACATCCACCCCCGCCTTCACCGAACTGATGTCGCATTTCCTCAGGATGCAGCCCTCGGGCAGGTTGGGCAAGACGATGGGCGAGATCAGGGAGTAACCCTCTGCCCGCACCAACTCTATATCGAAGCGCAACATCTCCTGGCCAGCTTTTACCCGCTCGCCCACCTCAGCCAACTTAGTGAAACCCCGGCCCTTCAAATTGACCGTTTCCAAGCCCGCATGGACGATGACCTCCACCCCTTCATCGCTGCGCAGGGCGAAGGCATGGCCTCCGGCGAGGAAGACGGCCACCTCGCCAGCGAGGGGGGCTATGCCGACCCCTTCGCTGGCCTCCACTGCGATGCTGTCGCCAACCATCTTCTGGGCGAAGACGGGGTCAGGCACCTCCTCGATGGGCAATAGCCGTCCGGTGAAGGGGGAAAGTATAGGGACAATCATCCTACGATTCCCTCATGATCTTATTGATCTCGGTGGCGATCAACTCGGCGTAGGTCCCCACCACAATCTGGATGCCCGTCCCCATCCTCAACACCCCTATGGCCCCTGCCGCCCGCAGTTTCCGGTCGTCAACCTTCTTTGGATCTACCACCGTGGTTCGCATGCGGGTGATGCAGCCGTCAATTTCCTGGATGTTTTCCTTGCCGCCAAGGGCTTCGAGGAATTTCAGGGCCTTTTCGCGCATCTCCTCTCCTTCGCAAAAGGGTTTCTGGCTGGCGGCTAAACCGCTCGCAGAAACCCATATACTTTCAGGTATTCTGGGCAAGGGGAGGCCGGGCTTGTCAGGCCAAAGGCCTCCCCTCACCGCTACCTAAGCCCACCAACTCATAGTCCGGACATCCAAGGGTTTAAGTTGCCTCCTCCATCTTCTCCCGCCCTGGGGTGGGGAGATCCATCCTCTCGATGATGTAGACAAAGAGGAAGTAGTAGATCACCCCGAAGACCAGGCCGACGGGTATCATGAGGAGCGGCCTCGTGGCCAGACCCCAGTTGAGGACATAGTCAATCACACCAGAGGAAAAGGTGAAACCAAGCCGTATCCCCAACGAGGTGCAGACGAGGGCCGACAGGGCCGCCAGAAGGGCGTGGAGGACGTAGAGAACCGGGGTCACGAACATGAAAGCGAACTCCACCGGTTCGGTGATGCCCGTCACGAAGGAGGTCAATGCGGCCGTCCAGAGCACACCCGCCACCATCCTGCGCCCCTCACCCTTGGCAGTCTTCCACATGGCTAGGCAGGCAGCTGGCAACCCAAACATCATGATGGGGAACCATCCAGTCATGAAGAGACCGGCCGTTCTGTCGCCAGCGAAGAAGCGGTTAAGGTCGCCCACCACCTCTTGGCCTGTGGCCGGATCAATGTAATACCAATTGCCTATGGAAAAGCCATATTTCGAGATAACTCCACAAATGCTTGGTGAATCCAATCCCAGCCGGCCAGGTGCTTCACGTGCTCGGGCTCAGCAGCCAGTTCATGCAGGGCTTC
>Ga0315314_1002358_pt1 | contig 15673 bp, 13 predicted proteins | sample TDP9_MG_FD_203631 | JGI IMG/M metagenome (GOLD analysis project Ga0315314, IMG submission 203631) | Freshwater sediment microbial communities from Lake Towuti, South Sulawesi, Indonesia - TDP9 | ecosystem: Environmental > Aquatic > Freshwater > Lake > Sediment | place: Indonesia: South Sulawesi...
TTCCCTCTCTGCCTACGTATCAGGAAGGATATTTTTCCAAAGTTTCGACATCGCTCATGAGGGAGATGATTGAAAAGACCGTTTTCGCTGCCTCGAATGAGGAATCCCGATACCATCTCAACGGGGTCCTTCTTGTCCAGAGTAAGCAGGCAGGTAGAGAGTTATTGAGGATGGTGGCGACAGATGGCCACCGCCTTTCTCTCGTGGATCGAGAGGGACAGACCATCCGCGGGATCGAAAAAGGGATTATCATTCCAAAGAAAGGCGTGTTGGAGATCAGGAAGATAATCGGCGATCGCGATGGGGAGGAGGAGATGCAGATCTATTTTGATCAAACGCACGGTTTTTTTAAGATCCGAAGATCCCTGCTCATCATCCGGCTGATCGATGGTGAATTTCCGGAGTACGACCAGGTGATTCCAAAGATGAACGATAAGAAATTGGTGATGGAAAAAGAGAGGGTTTATGGATGCCTCAGGAGAGTCTCCACTATGGCGAGTGAAAGGGTAGAGGGGATCAAGCTTTCTCTCAAAAAAAATGCGATCGAGTTCTCCTCTTACCACCAGGACTTCGGAGATGCGAAGGAGGAGGTCGAAGCGGTCTACGAAGGACCTCCGCTTGAAATCGGATTTAACGCAAGATATCTGATGGAAGCCCTCAACGTCATCGATACGCAGCAGGTCCTGATGGAATTGAAGGATGAAGGAAGCCCCGGCGTCATCAAACCCATCTCCTCTATAGAACCCGCTGATCAAGTCTGCATCATCATGCCGATGAGGATTTAAATCGAAGGAGGAGTGAAGCAAAGGGTGGAACAACAGTACACAGCCGAACAGATTAAGATCCTGGAAGGATTGGCTGGCGTTCGGAAACGACCTGCCATGTACATCGGTAACACAGGGGTCGAAGGTCTTCACCATCTGGTTCAGGAGTTGGTGGATAACAGCATCGATGAAGCACTGGCGGGATATTGCCATCGCATCGACGCGATCATCCATATGGATAATAGCGTCACGGTGAGGGATGATGGGAGAGGCATCCCTGTGGATATCCATGAAAAGGAGAAGCGTCCTGCTGTGGAAGTCGTGATGATGAAACTCCACTCCGGAGGCAAATTTGACAACCGGAGCTATAAAATCTCCGGGGGCCTTCATGGCGTCGGTCTCTCGGTCGTCAACGCCCTCTCTGAGTTTATCGACCTCGAGATCAGGAGGGATGGGAAGGTCTATCATCAGATTTATGAACGGGGCGAAGTCAAAACCAAACTCGAGGTCACCGGAAAGACGAAACATACGGGAACGCAGATCCGTTTCAAACCGGACAGTGAGATCTTCGAAACGACAAATTTCAGTTTTGACCTTCTCTCTCAGCGTCTGAGGGAGCTCGCGTTCTTAAACAAAGGCCTCTCCATCAGCATCGAGGATGAACGGTCTGGGAAAAGACACGACTTCTTTTACAAGGGAGGGATCATCTCCTTCATCGAATATTTGAATAAGAATAAGAATTGTCTCCACTCCAAACCCATCTACATCCAGGGCATCAAAAACGGGATCGATGTGGAGATCGCCTTTCAGTATAACGATGGATATGCCGAAAGCCTTTTCTCCTTTGCCAACAACATCCACACGCATGAGGGCGGGACACACCTCGTTGGGTTCAAAACGGCCCTCACCCGGACGATCAATCAATATGCCACGAGCGCCAATCTCCTCAAGGGGGTCAAGGAGAATCTGACCGGAGAGGATATCCGGGAAGGTCTGGTCGGGGTGATCAGCGTCAAGCTTGCGGAACCTCAGTTTGAAGGTCAGACCAAGACGAAACTGGGCAACAGTGAGGTAAAAGGGTTGGTGGAGGCCCTCATCAATGAGAAACTTGGAAGTTACTTCGAAGAGAATCCTGCGGTCGCCAGAAAGATCATCTCTAAAGTCATCGATGCCGCAAGGGTGAGGGAAGCCGCACGAAAGGCGCGGGAACTGAGCCGACGAAAAGGGGCGCTCGAAGGAGACTTCCTTCCGGGCAAATTGGCCGATTGTCAGGAAAGAGACCCTCGGTTGAGCGAGATCTTCATCGTGGAGGGCGATTCGGCAGGAGGGTCGGCGAAACAGGGTCGGGACCGGTCGATTCAAGCCGTCCTTCCGATTAAGGGAAAGATCCTCAACGTGGAGAAGGCCCGCTTCGATAAGATGTTGGCGAATGAGGAGATCCGTCTTCTGATCTCAGCATTGGGCGCAGGGATTGGGAAGGATGACTACGACATCCATCGGCTTCGCTACCACCGTATTGTCATTATGACCGATGCGGATGTCGATGGATCCCATATCCGGACCTTACTTCTGACCTTCTTCTATCGCCATATGCCAGAGGTGATCGAGAGAGGACACCTCTACATTGCCCAGCCCCCTCTCTTTAAGGTGGCCGAAGGAAAGAACGAGATCTATATCAAGGACGAAGGGGCGTTTAATCGCTATTTGATGAATCGGGCTGTTCAGAAGAGCGAGGTGATCGTGGAGCGAACGGGCAAAAAACTGACCGAGAAGAAACTGAGTTCCCTTTTGGAAAAGATATTCGTTTATGACGAGTTGATCCAGAGGATCCAAAAAAAGGGCTATCCTCAATCCCTTCTCAGCTTCCTCCTTGAAAATGGGGTCCGAAGCAAATCGACGTTTGAGGAGAAGGAAAAGATCGCCGATCTTCAGAAGCGATTGAGGAAGAGTGGCTTCGACATCTTCGATCTTTACTGGGACGAAGAGCACAACCTCTATGGATTCGAAGTTCAAGAAACGGATGGAGGAAGGGAACAGCGAAGCAAGGTCCATTGGGATCTCATTGCCTCGGTCGAATATCGTCATCTCTCTCAGGTCTACCAGGAAATCAAAGAGATGGCACCGCCGCCTTATACGTTGATGGAGAAGGGGAGAAAGGTGACCATCGATCAGGAGGAGGGATTGCTTCAATCGCTCAATCACTTGGGCAGGGAAGGACTTTCCATCCAAAGATATAAAGGATTGGGCGAGATGAACCCTGAACAGCTCTGGGAGACCACGATGAATCCAGAGACACGGACCCTTCTCAAGGTGAAGGTGGAAGACGCCATTGAAGCCGACGAGATCTTTAGCATCTTGATGGGCGATGAGGTGGAAGAAAGGCGCCACTTCATCGAAGAGAACGCCCTCTTTGTTCACCGCCTCGATATTTAGGAGACTTCAGGAAGGATGCTCGTCGTCGGGTTGACGGGAGGGGTGGCAAGTGGAAAGACGGCCGTCTCGGAGATACTGAGAGAAGAGGGCGCTTACCTCATCGATGCAGATCAGATCGCCAGGGAATTGGTTCAACCGCAAACACCCGCCTGGAAGGAGTTGAGAAGGGTCTTCGGTACAGAAATCCTTCGAGAGGATGGATCCATTGATCGGAAGAGATTGGCTTCGAAGGTCTTTTCCGATTCGGAGCAGAGGAAGCTTCTGAACCAGATTCTCCATCCTCGAATCGAGGCGGAGATGAACCGAAGAGCCGAAGAGATCGGCCAAAAGGATCCCGATGCCATCGTGGTCATCGACGCCGCTCTGATCGTCGAAACGGGTCATTACAAGGAGATGGACCGATTGATTGTTGTCACCTCGACTGAAGAGCAGCAGATCGAGAGGCTGAAAAGCCGCGAAGGGGCGAGCGAGGAAGAGGCCCAAAGGATTCTTGCCTCGCAGATTCCTCTGGAGGAGAAAGTGAGATTGGCCGACTTCGTCATTCGAAATGAGGGTTCCTTTGAGGAGACACGGAGGAGGGCGAAAGAGGTCTTCGAGGAGTTAAAGAGGATTGCGATTCAGGCTCAAAAAATTGAACCATTAGCAGAAGAGTAGGGAGGATAAAGAGGGTTATGAATATCAAGGATCTAAAAAGGCTGAAGATCAGTGAACTGACGAAGATCGCCAGGGAGCTCAACGTGGAAGGTGCCAGCGGCATGAGGAAACAAGAATTGATGTTTGCCATCCTCCAAGCCCAGACAGAGAAGAATGGCCTCATCTTTGGAGAAGGGGTGCTGGAAATCCTTCCCGACGGGTTCGGTTTTCTAAGGGCGCCGGATTACAATTATCTGCCTGGGCCGGATGATATCTACATCTCTCCGTCACAGATTCGGAGGTTCAATCTTCGTACGGGTGACACCGTCTCCGGTCAAATTCGCCCACCCAAGGATAATGAACGATACTTTGCCATGCTCAAAGTGGAGATGGTCAACTACGAAGATCCGGAGGCGGCCCGGGATAAGATCCTCTTCGACAACCTGACTCCCCTCTATCCTCAAGAAAAGATTTGTTTGGAGATGGACGGCCAATCGGATAACTACTCTGCACGGGTCATGGACCTCCTCACCCCTATCGGAAAAGGCCAGCGAGGCCTCATCGTCGCTGCCCCGAGAACCGGTAAAACGATGCTTCTCCAGACGATCGCCCACAGCATTACCGCCAACCATAAAGATGTCGTTCTGATCGTCCTCCTCATCGATGAACGACCCGAGGAGGTGACCGATATGGAACGGTCTGTCGATGGAGAGGTGATCAGCTCCACCTTTGATGAACCGGCCCAGCGGCATGTCCAGGTCGCAGAGATGGTGATCGAGAAGGCCAAGCGATTGGTGGAACATCAGAAGGATGTGGTCATCCTTTTGGATAGCATTACTCGTCTTGCCAGGGCGTATAATACAGTCGTCCCGCCCAGCGGCAAGGTGCTCTCGGGTGGGATTGATGCAAATGCCCTCCAGCGGCCGAAGCGTTTCTTTGGTGCCGCAAGAAATATCGAAGAAGGGGGAAGTCTTACCATTATCGCCACGGCCATCATCGATACAGGGAGTCGCATGGATGAGGTGATCTTCGAAGAGTTCAAGGGGACAGGGAATATGGAAATCCATTTAGACCGCCGCTTGCTGGACCGAAGGGTCTTTCCCACCATCGATATTCAGCGCTCCGGTACCCGAAAAGAAGAGCTGTTATTGGACAAGAACGATCTGAATCGCATCTGGCTCTTGAGAAAGGTGCTCCAGCCCATGAACACCGTGGAGAGCATGGAATTTCTCTTGGAGAAGATGCACGCCACCAGGAACAATCGGGAGTTCCTCGACTCTATGAATCAGTAGATGTGTGAGTCTTAGTGATGGTGATGGGGTTTATGATACTATCACTATCGCTAATCACGATCACCATGTCTTAAAAAATATTTGAAAATTCACGAGAAATCAGTAAAATAGAACTTGGAGGCCATGACGATGAAGGAGGAGATTCATCCCAAACTTTTTGATACGGTGATCAAATGTGCCTGCGGAGCGACCTTCGAGACGAAGAGTACCCAGAAGGAGATCCATGTCGAGATCTGTTCCAACTGTCATCCTTTTTTTACCGGTAAACAGAAATTTTTGGATACCGCTGGAAGGATCGAGAGGTTTAAGAGAAAATATGGTGAGAAGAGTGATAAGCAGGATTGATTCAAGCCCATCCATTCCGTCTTCCCTTTTCCGATCAATATCCTTTGATCGACTGCTCTGCTCTACCCGAAAGGGTCCTGATCACATCCCTTCCATCCTGCCCCATCTTCTTTTGGAAGTGGGCATTCAGCATTAGTTCCTTTGGAGGGTTCTTATGTGCTTTGGGAGAAAGCTTCCCGACCAGGGGATTTCTCTATTTGATGCTCGTGGTGTAGCACAAAAATAAGGCTATATTTCATAACAATCTTTTGGAGGTTTTAAACAGGGGGTGCCATTTTAAACATAGCGTTAAATATGTGCAACACCACTGGTGTCTCTAAAAAGAAAGGGAGAACCCTTCGAGTGGGGGGGCAGGCCGTCATCGAAGGGGTGATGATGAGGTCTCCCAGATCGATGGCCGTGGCGGTCCGAAGGCTGAATGGCGAGATCGTTGTAAAAAAGGAGGGGCTGACCTTCTTTTCTGAAAAAACCTTTATCTTTAGGCTCCCTCTGGTCAGGGGAGTATTGGTTCTGCTTTCAGCTCTCGTCTTAGGGATCCAGGCCCTTAACTTCTCGGTGAATCAGGCCCTCTCCGACTCCAAAGGAGAGAAAGAAATGAGCCCTTGGGCCATGAGCCTCACGTTTACTGTTGCTCTCTCCTTCGGCCTCTTTCTCTTCTTCCTCGTCCCTCTTTTCTTAACGAAGTGGTTACGGTTTCTTTTTCCCATGGTGTCTGAAAGCGGGCTCGTCTTCAACCTGGTCGAGGGCACAATACGATTGATCATCTTCCTGGCATACCTCTGGGCCATCTCCTTTTTTGAGGAGATCCGTCGCGTTTTCCAATATCATGGTGCAGAGCACAAATCGATCTTTGCCTTCGAGGCCGGTGAGGCGCTGATGACGGATCGGGTGAAGGATTTCCCTTTCCTTCACCCCAGGTGTGGAACGAGCTTTCTGCTCATCGTGATGGTCGTGAGCATCCTGGTCTTTGGCCTCATCCCTCATCACCTCCCATTCGGATATAAGGTGGCGTCTCGGGTGATCTTCATCCCTTTTATTGCAGGAGTCTCTTATGAGATCATCCGATTTGCCGATGCAAGGCGGGGCAATCGAGGCATCCAGTATTTCATCAAGCCCGGGCTCTGGCTTCAAAGGTTGACCGCTCGCGAGCCCACGGAGGCCCAAATCGAGGTAGCGATACGGGCTCTCCAGGCAGTTTTGGAATTGGAGGGCCATCGAAAGTAAAAATGTCAAGGTTCGAAATGTTTTGTCTATAGAAACACAGTCATTGAGTCATTAAGTCATTGAATGACCTGATGACTGAATAACTTAATGACTAAAATTATATTTTGACATTGGAAATTGTTTTAAGGGGGTAGCAGATGTTCGAGAAATTGGATGACGTTGAACGTCGATACGAAACGCTTCACAACCTTCTCGGTCAACCAGAGGTGATCAACAACCAGGAGGAGCTTCAGAAGGTCGCCAAGGAGTATGCAGAATTGGGGAGAGTGGTGGACCTTTACCGGAGGCTCAAGAAATTGGAAGTGGAGATAAAGGGAAGCCAAGACCTCATCGTTCATGAGGAGGACGAGGAGATCAAACGATTAGCCAAAGAAGAACTGAATCGATTGTTGGACGAGAAGGCAAAGGTGGAAGGAGATCTGAAGATGGCGCTCCTCCCTAAGGACCCAAACGATGAAAAGAACATCTTGCTCGAGATCCGAGCAGGAACTGGAGGAGATGAGGCTGGGCTCTTTGCTGCTGATCTGTTCCGAATGTATGCGAAGTTTGCAGAGAAGCATCACTGGCGGATGGAGGTGTTGAGTCGTCACTACACCGGTGTCGGAGGGTTTAAAGAGATCATTGCTCTGGTCGAAGGGAAGGGAGCCTACAGCCAGCTGAAGTTTGAGAGCGGGGTTCACAGAGTCCAAAGGGTTCCGGCCACAGAGTCGCAGGGCCGAATTCATACCTCCACTGTAACCGTGGCCATTCTTCCGGAGGCTGAAGAGGTGGACGTTCAGATCGATTCAAACGACCTTCGGATTGACATCTTCCGATCCTCGGGACCAGGTGGCCAGAGCGTGAATACGACAGACTCTGCTGTTCGGATTACCCATCTTCCCACAGGAATGGTCGTCTCTTGCCAGGATGAAAAGTCCCAGCACAAGAATAAGGCAAAGGGGCTCAAAATCCTTCGGGCAAGGTTGATGGATAGAGCGAGACAAGAGCAACAGACAGAGATTTCAGAGAAGCGGAGAAGCCAGGTCGGGACTGGAGAGCGAAGCGAACGCATCCGGACCTATAACTTTCCTCAAGGGAGAGTCACCGACCACCGGATCGGATTGACTCTCTACCGGCTGGACAGTATCCTGGAAGGAGAGTTGGGTGAGATCATCGATGCCTTGGCGACCCATTACCAAGCAGAAGCGCTGAAAAGAGAAGGGGAAAATTTCAAATACCAAAGCTCAAATGTCAAATAATAAACAGCATAGCGCAGAGAGCATGGAGCATAGCGTTTTAGATTCAGAAGTCCTATAGTCTTTTGGTCTTATAGTTTTTTTATTATACGACTAAGCCAGCATCTGACTGTTGGATCTTTTCATCGCTATGCGCTCTGCCCCATGCCATTTGCGATTTTGGTAAAAAGATGACGGTTTTGGAAATTCTGAATTGGTCAACGAACTGTTTGAAGGATCACCGGATTGAGAATCCCCGGCTCAATGCAGAACTCCTCTTGGCACATTCTTTAAACCTAAGCAGGGAAGGGCTCTACGTTTACCTCCATGGCCAGGTGAAGAGGGAGGAACAGGAGACGTTGGAGAAGTTGATCAGAAGGAGGATTTTAGGGGAACCGCTCCAGTATCTCTTAGGCCATCAGGAATTTTGGTCGATCGATTTTAAAGTGGACGGCCGTGTCCTTATTCCAAGGCCGGAGACAGAGCTCTTGGTTGAACAAGCCCTTTCGATCCTTTCAGAGACTCCTGAAAGGAAAACTCCTTCGGTCTTAGAGATCGGAACGGGAAGCGGCGCTATTGCCATCTCCTTAGCGAAAGAAGTAAGGGATATCTTTCTTGTAGCGACAGATATCTCCAAAGAAGCTCTCCTGTTGGCGGAGAAGAATGCCAGATCTTCGGACGTGCTTCAGCAGATAGAGTTTGTCAATGGCAATCTCTTTGCACCATTTCGCCTTTTAAGAGGGGCAGAACCTTTTGACTTGATCCTTTCTAACCCTCCCTACATTGCGAGCTTAGACATGGATGGATTGGCCAGAGAAGTGAAGGATTATGAGCCGGCCATTGCCCTAAACGGAGGCGAGGATGGATTGGCCTTTTATCGAAGCATCGTCTCACAAGCTCCTTCTTATCTGAGAAGTGGAGGATGGCTCCTGTTGGAGGTTGGACAGGGGCAAAGAGAAAAGGTCTCTATCATGTTCGATAAGCAGGAGGACTTCTTTGCCCCTCAGTGGGTTCGAGATCTTTCAGGTATTGAGAGGGTGGTGAAGGCACAGAAGAAGGAAAGTGGAGAATAGAATGTGGAGAGTTGCAGATCGAGGGAAAAAGTGGGTTCTAGGCCATTCCACTTTCCACCCTCTACTCTCTAATAACGGAGTCGTTGATGGATAAGATCATTATCCGAGGAGGGGAGAGGCTGATCGGAGAAGTGGGGGTGAGTGGTTCAAAGAACGCTACCCTGCCTATCTTTACCGCGAGTCTTCTGAGCGAAGGAGGCAATCTCTTCCGCAATGTTCCCAACCTGAGGGATGTCCAGACCATTGTCAAGGTGCTCAAGAATCTGGGAGTTAAAGTGTCGCACGAAGGAGAGGTTTATCGAATCGATGCCAGAGACCTTTCAAACCATGAAGCCCCCTACGATCTGGTTAAGACGATGAGGGCATCCATCCTTGTCCTTGGACCCTTGGTCGCTCGGATGAAGAAGGCAACTGTCTCCCTGCCAGGAGGGTGCGCCATAGGGGCGCGGCCGATCAATTTTCATCTGATGGGGCTTGAGGCGATGGGCGCGCAGATCGACCTCTGCCGCGGCTACATCGAGGCCAAAGCCGATCGGTTGAAAGGGGCGGATATCAGCTTTGACATTCCGACCGTGACCGGAACAGAGAACCTGATGATGGCTGCGACATTGGCCAAGGGCACGACCACGTTGCAGAATGCCGCGATGGAACCAGAGGTCGTGGACTTGGCGAATGTCCTGATTAAAATGGGTGCAAAGATTGACGGTGCAGGGACCCGGTCGATTAAGATCGAAGGTGTCGAATCGCTTCAGCCGGTGGAGCATACTATCATCTCGGATCGAATTGAAGCAGGGACGCTGATGGTGGCTGCCGGACTGACGCGAGGGAACATCAAACTCCTCCATTGCCCAATTGAAAATATGGAGACGCTGGTGAGCAAGTTAAGAGAGTCAGGGATGGAGATCGATTCAGAAGATGATGGGGTGAGGGTGGTTGGAACGCGGAGGATCCGGAGTGTCGATGTGAAGACCCAACCCTATCCCGGATTTCCAACCGATATGCAAGCGCAGTTCATGGTCCTCATGTCACTGGCCAAAGGGTTGAGTGTGATAACTGAGACCATTTTTGAGAATAGATTCATCCACGTGAGTGAATTGAGAAGAATGGGGGCCAATATTCGGATTCAAGGGAATACCGCGCTGATCCAGGGTGTGGAGAACCTGAGCGGAGCCCAGGTGATGGCCACCGATCTGAGGGCCAGCGCCTCTCTGATTATGGCTGGGATGGCAGCAGATGGTGTGACAGAAGTATCCCGAGTCTATCACTTAGATCGGGGATATGAAGGGCTCGATAAGAAATTGGCCAAACTTGGAGCGGATATCAAGAGGGTAAAAGAGGGGGACTGAAGAGATCCTATTCTGTCACGCTGAATTCATTTCAGGGTCAAATCAAGCAGATGCTGAAATCGGAGATCCTGAATCAAGTTCAGGACCTGGTTCAGTATGACTTTTTTGACTATTTTTAAGGGTTTTGAAAAGTTTCAGAAGAGGGGGAAGAGTGAGACTCTTAAGAGCAGGAGAGAGAGGATTTGATCAATACCTCTCCCAGATAGAGAGAAGGATCGCTCAGGATGGCCTTCGTATAGAAAGAGAGGTTCGGTCCATCCTGAGAGACGTGAGACAGAAGGGAGATGAAGCAGTCCTCCAATATACTGAGCGCTTCGATGGCGTCCGAATTCCTGTTCAACGACTCGAGGTGAGGAGAGGCGAGATCGATCGTGGTTACGAAAAGGTTCCTCAGGAATTTTTAAGAACGTTGAAAAAAGCGGCTCAGCGCATCCAGAGGTTTCACCGCTCTGTGAGCAAGAGATTATTCCCGAGATACGTCGCAGGGACCGCAGGATTGGAGAAGGGTATCCGGCTTGGTCAGATGATCAGGCCTCTCGAGAGGGTAGGCATCTATGTCCCTGGTGGAAAGGCCTCTTACCCTTCAACGGTCCTGATGGCGGCTATCCCTGCAAAAGTGGCTGGTGTAGGAAAAATTGTCATGACGACTCCTCCTCAAAAGGAAGGGATCAGCCCTGCGATCCTCGTTGCAGCCGATTTGGCCGGAGTCGATCAAATCTATCGAGTGGGAGGGCCTCAAGCGATTGCAGCCCTGGCCTATGGGACCGCATCCATTCCCAACGTGGATAAGATTGTTGGACCAGGTAATCGATATGTGGCCACGGCCAAACGATTGGTCTATGGAGCCGTGGACGTGGACATGGTGGCCGGACCGAGTGAGATTGTGATCATCGCCGATGAGAGGACCCCAGCCTCCTTTGTGGCTTCTGATCTCATCTCCCAGGCTGAACATGATGAAATGGCACTGGCCATTTTGATCACCACCTCTGAGGCATTTGGCAAAGAAGTGAGGAGGGAGACGAAGAAACAACTCTCCTGTCTAAAGCGAGAGAAGATTGCCGATGCAAGTCTTAATCGGAGGGGTGCCATTCTCATTGTAAGAGACCTCGATCGAGCGATCGATCTGGCAAATCGGATTGCCCCAGAACATCTCGAGCTTTCTCTTTCGAATGCCCAATCCCTGCTCAAGGCCATAAAGCATGCAGGTGCTATCTTTCTTGGCACCTATACCCCTGAGGCCATAGGAGATTACATCGCCGGGCCAAACCACATCCTTCCCACAGCGGGTGCAGCTCGATTTTCGTCTCCTTTGGGCGTCGACGATTTTATCAAGAGGATAAACGTGATGAGTTTCACTCAGAGCGCGTTGAAACGGTTTGAGAAGGATGTGGAGAGGTTTGCGGAGTGGGAAGGATTGGAGGGACACTATCGATCCATTCAGATCAGAATGAAGAGGTCTTGATGGTTTTTGGGTTAAGGTTACGAAGCCAGTTTGGTATATCGTCAAAGGGTTAAGGTTTAAAGATTTTAAGACCAACAACATAACCCTACAACGAAACGGGCTTCGTCGTGAGCTCAGCCGAACGGCATCTTAACCTTTACCTTTCGACGATTGACTTTTTTTCCAAGTGAGGAGCGACGATGAGGAGACATCGAAAGGCAGAGGTGAAGCGGAAGACGAAGGAGACAGAGGTTTTCTTAAAGCTCGATCTGGATGGCTCTGGAAGGCATGCGATCGATACCGGCATACCCTTCTTCGATCACATGCTCAGTCTCTTGACATACCACAGCAAGGTGGACCTTACCCTCAAGGCAAGAGGTGATATCGGTGTGGATGCACACCACACCGTGGAGGATGTGGGCATCTGCTTGGGAGATGGGATCAGAAAGGCAATAGGAGAGGGCAGAGGAATCCGGAGATACGGAATGGCCATGATCCCCATGGACGAGACATTGGTCTCTGTGGCCATGGATTTCTCGATGAGACCCTGTCTCGTCTTCCATATGAAGCTGAGGAGATCGAGGATCGGGACCTTCGATCTCGAACTGGTGGATGAATTTTTTAGGGCCCTTTGCAACCACGCCGGGATCACGCTTCATATCAATCTCCTTTATGGAAAGAACAGCCATCATATGGTCGAGGCTGTTTTCAAAGGATTTGGAAGGGCGCTGAAAGAGGTGGTTTCTCTCGATCCCCCTTCGAGCCGCGTACCCTCAACGAAAGGGCTTTTATAATGCGGATTTCGGAATGCGGAACTCGGATTTCATTCCGCAATCCGAAATCTAAATTCCGCAATCGGAAGAGCGATGAAACCAAAGATCGTGATCATCGATTATGGGATGGGAAACCTGAGAAATGTCGAGAGGGGTTTTGAGAGGATTGGCTTCGAAGCCAAGGTGACGAGGAATAAGAGGGAGATTCAAAGGGCATGGGCAATTATCCTCCCGGGTGTGGGTGCCTTTAAAGACTGCATGCTAAATTTGGAAAGATACGGCCTGACTGAACCTCTGCTCCGATCGATTGAAGAAGGTAAGCCATACTTAGGGATCTGCCTTGGATTACAAGTCCTCTTCTCGGAGAGCGAAGAATTTGGTTCCCATAAGGGATTGGACCTGATCAAAGGGAAGGTGGTGAAATTCAGACCCGATCCAGAGCACAAGGTTCCCCATATGGGCTGGAATACGGTTGAAATAGAGAGAGACGTTCCCATGCTTGAAGGAATACGGGGTGGTGACTTCTTCTACTTCGTCCATTCGTACTATGTGATTCCAGAGGAGACGAAATGGATCTCAACCCGCACCAGCTACGGGATGCCTTTCGTTTCGAGCATCTTTAAGGAGAACATCTTTGCGACACAATTCCATCCGGAGAAGAGCCAGCAAAAGGGTTTGATGATTTTGGAGAACTTTGCTAGGTCCATCTAAGGATGGACATCCTTGACCTTTTGTCTGAAGGATCTACGGTTCACGAGACACGGCTGCCTGCCCTGTCTCCCGCAGGCAGGGACACGAAACACGATTTTTAGAAGGAGCTTTCGATGGAAGAGGTTCAGGTTGGAGAGATTCGAATCGGAAAAGGAAACCCTTTAGTGTTGATCGCGGGCCCGTGCGTTTTAGAGGGTGAGGCCTTGGCATTGGAGATCGCAAAGAGGCTGAAGGAGATTTGCGGCGCTCTGAAGATTCCACTGATCTTCAAGGCATCGTACGAAAAGGATAATCGTGGCTCTGAGACATCTTACAGAGGTCCAGGAATTGAAGAAGGCCTCAGGATCCTCGCCAAGGTGAAAGAGCAGGTGGGTATCCCCGTTCTCTCAGACGTTCATCGAATGGAGGATGTGGATCGGGCAAAGGAGGTTCTGGATATTATTCAAATCCCTGCCTTTCTCTGTCAACAGACGAGTCTTCTTCTCAAGGTGGGAGAGGCGGGAAGAGTGGTCAATGTTAAGAAAGGCCAATTTGTTGCCCCCGAAAATATGGCCGGCGCAGTCAAAAAAATCCACAGCACTGGAAATCGTCAGGTTCTTTTGACCGAGAGAGGGACATGCTTTGGTTATAATAAATTGATCTCAGACTTCTGCTCCATCCCTATCCTGCAGGAGATCGGCTGCCCGGTCATCTTTGACGCCACCCATGTGGTGAGAAATTACGGTATTCCGAGTGAAGACCCAAGAGGAGGGAGTCCCCAATTTGTTCCCCACCTCTCGAGGGCAGCAGTGGCCGTAGGGTGCAATGGTCTCTTTCTCGAAACCCACCTCGATCTGAGCAAGGCACTCTGCGATGCTTCGAGCATGATTCCCCTTCATGAGATGCAGGCGCTCCTTCGGCAGGCCAAATCGATTCACGATATGGTGAGAGAATGGGGAATCGTCTAAATGTGTCTATCTGGTTTGTTTAGTTTATTTGGTCTGTCTGGTTTTCTAACTAACTGAAGAGGCCAAATAAACAAAATAGACCAGAAAAACTAAATAGACTGAGATGGAGGAGGGACCCGTGAAGATCTTTATCGATACGGCGAATCTCAATGAGATCAGGAAGGCAAAGGCCCTTGGCTTGGTGGATGGAGTGACGACCAACCCTACGCTCCTTGCAAAGGAAGGAGAAGAAACAGAGGTTCTGGTCAGGAAGATCTCCAAAGAGATAAAAGGGCCTGTCAACGTAGAGGTCATTGGAACGACCTGTGAGGCGATGGTCAAAGAGGCGAAGGAGATGGCCACCTGGGGCGATGAGATCGTGATCAAGATTCCAATAAATCATGAAGGCCTAAAAACGGTGAAGATCCTCTCTTCAGAGGGGATCCAGACGAATGTAACGCTCGTCTTCTCTGCGAGCCAGGCCATTCTGGCTGCAAAGGCTGGAGCCACTTATGTCTGCCCCTTCTTGGGGAGGCTTGATGACATCAGTTTCAATGGCCTTGAACTGATCCGGCAGATCAAAGGGATTTATGAAAATTACGATGACCTTGAGACCCGTATCATTGTGGCCAGTGTCCGAAATCCCATTCATGTGATTGAGGCCGGCCTGATCGGTGCAGAGATCGTGACCATCCCGCCTGCGATCATCGAACAGATGGTGAAACATCCTCTGACCGAGAAAGGGATTGCACAATTTTTAGAAGATGCCAAGAAGATCCGCACTAAAAAATAAAAAAGGTCTTTGGGTTAAGGTTACGAAGCCAGTTTGGCATATAGGTTAAATGGTTACAGCTAAGAGATTTAAAGACCAATAAGATAACCCTTTAACGAAACAGGCATCCTTACCGTAACCTTTAGACTAATGATTTTTTTATAAAGAGTGGAGGAGAGATGAAGAGGGTTCTGAGAAGAAGGCGGATGTGGTGCCTTTTCTTTTTCATCTACACATTGGGTTTGACAATCCCATGGGTTTACGAAGCAAGGGCGGAGATGAAGCCTCATCTGGCCATTCTCCCTTTTTTCATTGAGAGAGAGGCTCTCTGTCCAATTTGTAAGAGGGTTTATAGTAGAGGAGAGATTTTACCTGGTTCTCAAAATATATTGACTCGTCTCCTCCACCAAAAGATGGAGGCCATTGGGACATTTAAAGTTCTTCCAATAGAGAAGATGGAAGAGGCCCTCTCGCTTTGGGATAAGAAGCAGTTTGAAGAGAAGCTCGTGCAATCGTCCATCCAGCTGGGAAAGGAATCGAACATGGATTTTATACTCATTGGAATTGTGTTCCGTTTTGAAGAGAGGATCGGATCTCATATTGGCGCAGAGAAGCCTGCCTCTGTGGCCTTCGATGTCCATTTCTTCAGGGTGAGGGATGGTACGGAGGTGTGGAGAGGGAGATTTGACGAGACCCAGAGACCCCTCAGCGAGAACCTCTTTAAGA
>Ga0315314_1002359_pt1 | contig 15668 bp, 5 predicted proteins | sample TDP9_MG_FD_203631 | JGI IMG/M metagenome (GOLD analysis project Ga0315314, IMG submission 203631) | Freshwater sediment microbial communities from Lake Towuti, South Sulawesi, Indonesia - TDP9 | ecosystem: Environmental > Aquatic > Freshwater > Lake > Sediment | place: Indonesia: South Sulawesi...
ACTTTCAAAGCGTATGTCAAAGTAACTGATATCGCTGACCTCTTTGCATGGCAAGCAGTGATCAACGTAGACTCCTCGCAACTAATTGTTGTTGACGCAGTTAGAGGAGACTTCTTGAAAGCAAAGGCTCCTGATGGCACGACATTCCAGTGGGCTGATGAAACGACCAACCCCGACACACCAAACATACTACTGGTCGGTGACAGCCTACTCGGGATGGACATTGAAGGAGTAAGCGGCACAGGAACATTAGCGATTATTACCTTTGGCTACAAGACAGAGAGCTATGCTCTTCCAGAAATACTCTACGGCTCAGACCATGTCTTTGAAACAGTCCTGCTGAACTCACATCTCGCATACATCCAAGGCTACACACTGACGCTTGAAATAGAAAAATAACCCAACTCCCCTCTCTTTTTTTAGAGCCCTCAAAGTCTGTTTCACTTCGCTTTGGCAGATACTTTGGCTCTAGATGTAACAGGGCATCGTTCGCCTTTTTTCGGGCGTCAAAGCCTTCATTATTAGAAAATTGTTGTAACCTTTGAAGCCATTTAACGTTACTTGCGTCGATGGGTTTCTCGTCTCTGCAATAAGTTCTGCTATCGTTAGGTTGCTTGCGGAAGAGGGATAAAACCTTATCTTGCTAGTGAGAGTTCCTTGAACGGTATAATACGTGTAGGAGCGTGTTTGAGCTACAGCCTCAGATAAAGTCTTGTTCTCATTCAGCAGCTTTCCTAAAAGTCTCAGAGTTTCAGTGTCTGTGTCGCCGACTAAGACGAGATCTGTCCAGCCGATATACGCCGTGGCTCCTTTACTAATGAAAGCGTTAGCCATCTGCTCAAGCCCAGGTTTCAAGCTCCAACAACCCATAGCGATGACTATGCTCTTGGCAAAGCGACCCTCCAAACTTTCCACGAACCGTGAGCTAATAGCGAGATAATATTTTCCAGGCGCCCAAAAGAATTCCCCCCGAACAAGAAGCTCTTTTTCCAGCTCCTCCTGATGCTTGTATTCTGAAAATTCTTCGGATGTAAAAATGTCAACCGTTGAGTTGTTTTCTCGTAGTGCAGAGTGAGCCCTTAAGATTATTATGCCAAAATCATTTTTGGCTAGTTCCTTGAAGAAATTCACATCGAGCGTCCTGTTGTAGTAGGTTACAGAAAAATTATAGTTCGTCAAGATGTTGGTAGCGTTTTCCACAAACGCGGGATTTCGCAGTGAGAGATCCGATTCTCCTAACTGATCGATTATGGCTGCATTCAGTGAAAAAGTAGTCTCAGACGGCTTGAAGAATGAAAACACAAGAATGTAACCTAAGCCAACCATTAAAAGAACGAGAACTATTGAAAACGCAACTAACCATTTCTTTGAAAATCCCTGCGTTTTTTCTTGCTGGATTTCTCTTCTCTTAGTCACTTGACACGTTCCTCAGAACAGCCTTTGATACGTTAAAATATAATGAGGTGGTGCGCCTCTATTTTCTTTTCCGTTTTATTAGGCTTAACATGGCGCTGAGAAAGTCAATCAGCACGGCATATGTTGCCATGTGAGATAGTGGAGTTTGCTTAACAAATGAAATTGAGCGTCCACCTACGGGAACTGCGGGAGGAGGTTGAGTAGGACTATAGTATGCTATGGCTGTGTGAGGAGCATTCATACTGACGGTAATTGGATTAACTCCGCTGCCCTTAGATACTGTGTCAACAGTCCAATAGTTGAACGTGTACTCCGAAACACTTTGAGCTGTCAAAGTGACGCTCGTAGAAACATCATACCACCAGCTGCTTGGGCCTGTTTCACCAGCTGGGTTTCTCGTGGGTTGCGGACTTAGTCCAGCGGGATCGGTTCGCACCGTTAAGAGATACTGCGTCTTGTACTCGGCTGTGAAGGTTTTCGGTGTGTTCATGACTTCAGTGGCTCTGGGATTGCTTGTTGAAGAGTCTTCAACCCACTTTATGAAAACGTAACGAGTGCCTGTTGCCCCTGAGACTACGCTATCCACGCCGATGGTTCCAGTTGAGGCTCCAGCGTCAAACCATTTAGTGTAGGGTGAAGCGTCTGATGCCGTGCCGACTTGCAATGCGGCGAGATAAACCTTTGACGGATAGGCTGAAGGGAGTCCGCTAGTTTTTATGGTTAGAAGGAATTGATGAACCCACGAAGCCGTTTGAGTGATAGGGCTGTTCATTTTAACAGTGGCGGGATTATCTATACCAGTGTAGGATACTGTTCCAATACCAGTCCACCCGTTCCATAAATAACGTTCACCCTCACCAGCGCTTGGAGGTGTTGCGCTAATTCCGACATCCGAACCAGCTTCATACCAGTGATCCCCTACAGATGGTGTTGTTGTTCCGTAGTTAGTAGCCATTCTTAATCGATACTCATGCCTCCATGCAGCTGTCTCTGTTATTGGGCTGTTCATCGTTACAGAGGCTGGGTTGTCCATGCCCGTATACGATATTGTTCCAGTTCCGGTCCATCCTAACCAGACATAGCTCTCGTCATCAATCACTGAGGGCGCAGTGGCAGATATTGATACCACTTCACCTGCATCATACCAGTGTTCACCGACCGAAGGATCAGTTGTGCCAAAGTTGGTTGACATAGTCAAGCGATACTGAGTTTTCCATTGTGCTATTGCAGTCTTTGGCCCGTCCATCAGAATAGGGTCACTTTGAGCATAATCCGTGCCAGAGGCGTCTCCACTCCAACTGGTGAAGACTCGGCGCGTGCCATTTCCATGGTCCACCACACCTGTGTTCAAATCGGCGTAGGCTGTGCTGTCTTTGTCATACCAGCCTTGTCCACTGGTAGTCCCATATGGAGATGTTACTGTAAGATAATATTGAGTCTTCCAAACAGCTATTATGGTCTTGGGACTGTCCACGTGAATGAGATCGCTTTGCGAATAGTTCGTTCCAGAAGTGTCACCGCTCCAGTAGAGAAACACTCTTCGAGTGCCATTCCCGTGATCCACGATTCCGGTATTTAAGGAAACATAAATTATCGAGCTATTGTCGTACCAGCCTTCGCCACTTACTATGCCGTAGGGCGAAATTACTGTCACATAATATTGCGTCTTCCATACAGCTATAGCAGTTTTGTTACTATCCATAAAGATAGGGTCACTCTGCGCATAATTTGTTCCAGAAGTGTCACCGCTCCAGTAGAGAAACACTCTTCGGGTTTGATTCCCATGATCGACAACACTTGTGTCAAGGGTGGCATATGCGGTGCTGCCACTAGTATACCAGCCTTGACCTCCAATAGTGCCGTGTGGAGAGACAGTAGTCAAATAATATTGAGCAACAGCTGGTGGAAAGAAGAGAACTGTGGAATCGCCGCTGAGCGGGTTATGTGTTATCTTGCCCACTACATCTGGAGGTGGCGGCACAGGGTCTTTACTTCCATAAGCGTCAAAATGTATTCTTGCATCTGTTGCATCTGATAACGTAACAGAAAGCGCTAAATCCTTGTAGGCTTTGGGGTTTATTGTGCCTATTATGTAGGTGTCTGCGAACCATGTCGGGTATACGTCGCCCGACGGCCAATCCCACATGTTATAAGGCTTGGGTTTGTCATATTGGAAGGCGCTCTTAGGAATCTCGGTGCCATTGACTGAGAGGCTTACAAAATTGCTGTAAGAGGCACTATTAAGAGCAATTACCAAATGCGTGTCGTATGATGTAATCGATGTGCTTGTGTCGTTTACTCTTAAAGTGAATGTTCCAGAGCCAGCGTTAATGTTGAGGAGCCAACCTTCGTTTAGCCATGGATCAGGGTCTACGCCGCTATAGGTGCCAGCAGGCAAGGAAACACGCAAAATAGCAGGGTTTGTAACAGACACATCTTGTGTTACGGAGTTGGTTGCGCCTTCATTGTCTGTGACTGTTAAGGTTACTGTATAGATTATTGTGGAATTCGCTTTTTTATAAACATGTGCGATAATTGGGTCAGTTACTGTCGTAATGTTGCCGTCTCCGAAATTCCACTGGTAACTGACAATGAAACCGTCTGGGTCATATGAGGCTGAGGCGTTGAAGGCCACGGTTTCATAAATCACGGGATCAGTTGGTGAGTAGGTAAAGGAAGCTACTGGGGCTTGATTAGGAAAAGTAAACATTATGTTTGCTATCTTGGTTTGGTCAGCTAGCGCCAATGAGTTATCATCAACTCTTAAGTAGACTGATTTGGAGTTTTGTGCCGTTGTAACTTCAATGTAATAGGCTACTTCCAAATGGTCTGTTTGATCAACAACTGCATAATCAGCCCAACCGTATGTTCCTGTTAATGTTTCCCAAGTGTTGACCAGAGTTAGTGGAGGCGAGTTTGCAACGTTTGTTGCTATCGTCGTCCTAATGGTGTTATCGTTTTTCCTAATCAATACATCTATATCTGCATGTGCAACAACTGATGACGCTGATCCACTTGTCTTCGCTCTATATGTAACTGCCCAAGTTGAGGCTGGAATTGAAACAACTCCGGTTAGTTGATAGACCCATCTACCCACCAGCTTTCTACCGGTTGATGCAGCCGAGACAGATAATGAGGTTGCGGGACCATCTGAGGATGATGATTTTTGCAGGTAATAACTTTGACCACTTATCGTTGTTGTTTCTACATGAGCGTATAATGTCTGAGATAGCGTGCTGCTATTACCGTGCATTATGATAAGGGGGAGAATGAATAAGAGAAGTAAAGAAATAGCGACAGCTAGCCGCAAACGTTTCAGTTTGAGCGCTCTCCTTCTCCCTTCAGCAATACGTTTTTACGCTATTGCTGCATTTAACGGTTATGGATGTAAGTTCTAGTTGTATCCGAAGAAAACTAGGAAGGCATAATGCCGTTTCAAAACGTACAATATTGCAAAAAAAATGAAAAAAAGCTTCAGAAGATTCTTGCCTCTGTTTTGTTGATGCGCAATTTGAAGATTAAAGAATGAAACCATGTTAAGGTTGTATTAATTCCGGTGGTTGCGGTTTGTGCTTTCTGAGTTTTTTGTAGTATGCGATTATTCCTATGGTTATTGTGACAATGATTATCGTTATCATGATGTATAGCAGAATCTCTGTTGGCTGTGCTTCTACCGTGAAAGTCTTCTCTGAGCTTTCGCTGGGTAACGCGTTCAAGTCTCCTTGCCAGCTCGCCCTAACTTCATACGTGCCTATTTCTGTTATTTTCCATGTTGTGGAGTAGCGGCTTTCATTGCTTGTCTTAACAACAGCCAAAATTTGCCATGGTCCATTAAGGCTTCTATAAAAGATGGTTACGTTAACTCCCTGTCTTATTGGCAAAACCTTTCCGTACACGCTTACATTAGACCCGGCTATTGCCTTAGATGGATACACGTAGATCTCTACTTTGCTAGTTTCCTTGTTTATGGTCAAAGTTGCAATCTGACTTTGTGTAGGACCAGCGTTCGCGTCACCAGTGAAATCAGTTCTGACTTCATAGATGCCAGCTTCCCTTGTTGTCCATGTATAGTTGTAGTTGCCGCTCGAGTTTGTTCTAACCGTCGTTAACGGCAGCCATACTCCGCCTCTTAATCTGTAAGTGATCGATACGTTAACGTTTCCCGACTGCATTGGGCTGAGGGTTCCGCTGATTGTTACTTTTGACCCAACATTTAGAGTTGAGGGGTTAAGATTGATGGTTAAGGTGCTTCTAGCCATTTTCACTTCTAACGTAGCCGTAGCTTGGGCGGATTCAGTGACTTCGTCGCCTAGCCAGCTGGCTCTCAACTCAAACGTGTCCGATAACTCTGCGGTTTCTTTGGTTGGTGTCCAAGTGAACGTGTACCGTCCTTGAGTGTCTGTAACCATTATCGCAAGTGTCCGCCATCCTAGTTCTCCTGCAAGTCGATATTGGATGTTGACGCTGGCTGTTGCTCGTTTAGGCGAAATCGTTCCGTTGATTGTCGTTGTTTGACTAAAATTGATTGTAGATGGTTTGATTTCCATTGACAACGCGCTGGTTAGTTTGAAAACCTCCAGAATTCTCACAGTGCTGTTGGTCTGTCCGTCATCGTCTGTCACTGTCAAGTTCACTGTGTAGGTTCCAGGCAACATGTAAACATGCTCTACAGCTGTGTCAGTTACAGTTGCGTTTGTGCCATCGTCAAAGTCCCATCTATAGTTCGCTATGTGACCAAGACCGAAATCGAAGCTATCCGAAGCGTTGAAAACAACTGGACTGGTTGCGTTAACCACGCTTGGTGAATGAGTGAATGCGACAATAGGCGATTTGTACGACCAGATTCCATAGTGACCGTGAATGGGCGTAGTGGCAATGGGGTTGTATTGGTCGTCTACGAGCAAGATATCAACAAGTTCTAAGGTGGCATTCATCATTTCGGGCGGATAGACACCGCGGTATATTCCTTGTAAAGTGACTGTGGCAAGAATTCCGCTACCGCTTGGAAAATTGTGGTACTGCCAAGTTGCGTTAGGAAACAAAACGATGCCCACTAATACATTTGGTCCGTAGACACCGATTGACTCATTGTACCAAGTGAATAAAGTATATGGCGGACTCGGACTGTTCGGAAACGAGGACAAAAATGAGCCTTCAGTTACGTTTAGAAACTTGAGTAAGGTGGCGTTGTACTTGAGTCTAAATTGGGCGCCAATTAGTCGTTTGTCAATTGTTAGCTCGTTCAGCCACACTTCCACACTAAAGGTTTCCAGCTTGTTCGTGATAAATTGATTCTGACCAAGTGCATGTGGTGGAAACCTAACCTCAAGGGTCATGCCTCTTATCACAAATTGGCCGTTAATCGCTGGGTTCTGAGGTATCAGCGCTGGTCCAGGGTCGTCTACTAACACATTTTCGATAAAGTCTATAGGGCTGATGATGTCGATTCCCCACGGGCCAAAATACACTACTGTAAATTTGACAGTTGCAACTAGCACGGTTCCGTTGGGAACCCATGGCGAAATAGGTTTAACGTAGATTGTTACGTTGTCTAAGGTTGGGTCTGCGTTATAGTTTACTGCAAGCTTAGTAACTGTCCACTTGCTCGCATCGACTGTTACGTTTGCCTCTTTTCCAACGATGTCAATAATTGAAGCGTTGTAGGCAATTGACACGTTGGCTTCAATCAAGCCCCATTCAGCGTCTAGGTTCTCTATCAAGACGTTGACATCAAAGGCCTGCCCTGTAGGTGTAGGCGACGACCCAAACTCCAAGGGCCAAGGTTGCCCGTCAGCTCGGCGCACCGCAACGTTTGGCTTGGTTGCTGGAGCAGACCAAATATACTCAAATGAGCCATCAACTTTAGTGGCTGAAATACTTCTCTGCTCAGAGTCTTGGAGAAACGTATCAATATTGTTAATGCTGAAGAACGCGGACAACGTCTCGAATTTGTCTGGAACGGAAGTTATTTTGAATTTAATTATTGCGAGTTTTCCTAACTGCCCAGTAAATGTGGCTCCACTAAGAATTGTATCACCGACTAAGACGTAACCTTTAACAGCATTTATTTCTGGAGACAACCCAACAGTACCTCGCCCATAGAAGACCCAGGAGGGGTCGTTTTTGGGCAATTGAGCGCCTACAGCGTTCACGTACGCTGGGTTAAAGTAAAGTTTTAAATTGTAGGAGTCAAGACCAGTGACATTTTTGACCCAAACCGTAACATTCCATTCATAACCTACCGAAGTGGTCGCTGTACTGAACGTGTTAATTGAAGGATCCACGTATACGCTTGTGGGTGGCGGCTTAGGGAACCAAGCATACCTAAACGAACCGTCATATTTTTTAGTAGTCAGAATCAGTTCTCCATTTTTATCTTTCAGGAATGTGTCTGGGTTGTTAATAGCGAAGGCGCTCGACAGTGCATTATCCTCTTTTGGAGGAGCATTCGTGATTCTGAATCGAATGGTTGCCAGTTTTCCTGTGCCACTGAACGGTTCTCCCGAAACTATCGAATCATTGATCAAGGTGTAGCCTGCGACATTGTCTATGACAGGAGATGGTAATGTTGTAGATTTTCCATAAAAGACCCAGGACGAATCAGTTTTCGGTATAGAGGCGCCTACAACATTAACATGAGATGAGTTGAAGTTGAGTTTCACTTGGTAAGAGGCGATGTCAGTTGCATTTTTGACCGAAACCGTAACGTTCCATTCATAGCCTACTGAAGTGGTCGTCGTACTGAACATATTTTGCGATGGGTACATGTCCACTCTGGCGGGTGGTGGATGTCCAACATATTTAAATGAACCGTTATACTTAAGACATGGAATTTGTGTTCCATCTCGATTACGCAAATATGTATCTGTGTTATTAATACTGAAGGGACTCGATAGTTCATCGTATTGTGGAGAGCTCCCCACAATTCTGAACGTAATTAGCAAGAGTTTTCCCGTGCCCGTGAAGGCTGTAGTTACCGAGCTATTGGTTCGCACATAACCTAAAGCATTATCTATGATAAGAGTAGGCAAAAGGGAAGTCTTTGAATAGAAGACCCAAGTTGTATCTCTATCCGCTCTCCACACAGATTTGAGCACCATCTCATAGGCTCCATTTTGTGCATTCCATATAATGGAACCTTTGACAACCCAAAAGACTTCAGCTTGTGTTTCAAGATTACGCATCTTTACGGCGTCGCCTTCACCAAGTCTTTCCGAGTTTGACCCGGTTTTATTGTCATCAGACCATACTGTTAAAATCCACCTCTGAGAAAGCAACGGCTCTTGCTCTAGCCACTCAGCTGACAGTGGTTGCGTGAAATTCAGAAAAGTGGTGTTAAACAACCTCATCTCTGTGAAGGCAATCACATGTGATGGGTTGAAGTAGAGCTTTACATGGTATGATGAGAGGTCTGTTACGTTCCTAACCCAAACTGACACATCCCAATTGTAGCCGACTGCAGTTTTGGCCGAACTGAATTCATTGTCTGATGGAGCCAAGTACATCCTTGTCGAGAGCAGCTTCGGGGGCCAAAAATATTTAAATGCGCCTTTAATCGGGTTAGATTCCATTACTACTCCATTTTTATCTTTCAAGACCGTGTCTGGGTTGTTAATTGCGAAATCGCTGGACAACTCGCCACCTTCAGGCGGAACCCCAACAATCTTGAACCTGATTATTGCCAATTTTCCAGTGCCTATGAATGCGTCTCCTGTAATTATTGAAGCGTTGATCAACACATAGCCAGCAAAATTGTCTATGACCGGAGTTAGCGATTTCGTTTCCTTTGTCTTGTTAAAGACCCATGACGGGTCAGTTTTAGGCAGCCAAGCGTCCATCACGATTACATGGGCAGGGTTAAAATACAGCTTTACTTGGTACGCGGCTATTCCTGTTTTTGTTGTGTTCTGAACTAGAATAGCAACATCCCATGTGTAACCTAATGGAGTGGTACTCGTGTCGAATGAGTTTTCACTGGGTTCTAAAAATATATTGTACACCGCAGAGTACACTGGCAAGATTGGTATCAGTGTTATACTTATCGTAAGCAAAAGCAAAATGGATAATGCAGTTCTTCTTCTAGAAGATAAAGGGACGTGATGCAAAGCTTTCACCCTTTAGACCTATGCATGTTAAAGAACTCATATTCTAATTTAACCGTTGCTAAAATACTTGATATATATCGGTAATCGCATGTCACAACATTACTTCCTTCGCATTTGAAATTCATTTTTCAATGCGTAATTTTGAATAAATAATAATCAACTGACCAGAAATAGGTATGTTTACAGTTTAACACGTTGTATCAAAAGTCTAAAGAAGTGAAGCTCTACGGGATAGTTTTTCCGTAGTTGCTCAGTCCCATAGCCAAGTCTACTAAGTCGATTTTGCCGTCGTGGTTCAAGTCTGCGTCTGGGTTCCATCTTGGATGACCAGGGTAAGAGCCGAAGGCCAATGAGATGATGTTCATGTCTTGGTCGTCCACTGTGCCGTCCCCAGTGACGTCGCCCATTATCTTTATTCTCAAGTAGCTGAACACAAACGTGTTATCTCTCAGGTCTATTTCGTTAGCTACTACCGTTGCTTGTGCGCTTATTTGATAGTTTTTGCCTTCCAACGCAGATGTGGTGCTCCAAATATAGACAAGTGTGATTTCTGCACTTGGAGTAAGGTTTGTAACTGTTTTCGCGCCTATCAGGTTTGTGCTATTGTAGTAAACCGAAACATCAAATGTTTCAGTTGTCATTCCTTCGTTTTTAACCGTGACGTTGATTTGTACTGACCAACCAGCGTAAATTGTTGTAGCATTGAGAGAAACGTTCTTTATGGCAATGTCGGCTAAGACGTTGACTGTTAATATGAATATGCTGCTTGATGCAGATTCTCTGATTCCGTCACCATCCCAGCTGGCTTTAAGCTCGTAGATTCCAGATTGAGTGGGAGCCCAAGCGTATTCATATCGCCCATCAGAGCCTGTGGGGGTTGTTGTTAGTGTCTGCCATTCTGTCGCTCCCTGAAGCCTGTTTTGAATAGTCACACTGACGCCTATGCGTGTAGGTTCAATCTTGCCTGAGATTGCTGTGTTCTGTGTTAAAATGATAGTTGATGGAGCAGCCGCAATTGAAATGGTGCTGGTCAGTTTGACAACAGTTATGGATTTTGTTGTGCTGTTGGTTTGCCCGTCGTCGTCTGTGACTGTTAGGTTTACTGTGTAAGTGATAGGCGCCATGTAAGCATGCTCTACTGTTGCGTCTGTTACTGTTGTGATGTTGCCGTCTCCGAAATTCCACGTGTAGTTTGCGATAAAGCCAAGGTTGAAGTCCATGCTAGCTGAGGCATCAAAAGTAATCGGAAGGGTAGCGTTGAGTATGCTAGGCGTGTAAGTGAATGCTGCTTCAGGTGGCCGGTAGGACAAGATTTCATAGTAACCGTTTACAGCGGAAGTCAAAATGAGGTTGTAACTGTCATCTAAGAGTAAGATGTCAGCTAATTCAAGTGTGCAATTGTTTTCTTCAGGGTGGAAACCACGGTATATACCCTCAAAAGTTATTGTGGCAACTGCTCCACTGCCGCTGGGAAAGTTGTGGTACTGCCAAGTTGCGTTGGGAAGTAGCATAACACCGACTAATACGTTTGACCCGTATGTTGGGTCTGATTCATCGTACCACACGAACCAAGTGTATGGTGGGTTTGGGCTGTTCGGAAACGAAGCCAGAAACGGACCTTCGGCAACACTCAAAACTTTGAGTAAGGTGGAATTGTATTTTAGTCTAAATTGAACGCCTATTAGTCTCTTTTCGGCTGAGAGGTCGTTCAGCCACACTTCCGCATTAAAGGTCATCAACTTGTTTGTGGTAAGATTGTTTTGGCCAGGCGTGAATGGTGGAAACCTAACCTCAATGGTCATGCCTCTTATCACAAATTGGCCGTTGACAGGCGGGTTTTGAGAAACTGGAATTGACTCTGCCATTAGCACGTTTTCGACAAAGTCTAAAGGGCTAATAATGTCTATTCCCCATGGACCTGGATACATGACTGTAAATTTAATAGCTGCAATCAATTCGTCTTTGGGCGGAGAACCACCCTTATCGCCTACAGATTCAACATGAATTGTTATGTTGTCTAATGCTGGGTCAGCATTGTAGTTGAACGCAAGTTTTGTTACCGTCCATCTGCTTGGGTCAATAGTTACGTTTGCTACGCCTCCAACGATGTCGATAACAGTGGCGTTAAAAGCGATTGTCACGTTGGCTTCGGTCAAGCCCCAATCGACATCCAAGTTTTCAATCATGACACTAACATTGAAAGCTTGCCCTGTTGGTGGGGGCGACGACCCAAACTCTATGGACGACGGTTGTACCGCAACGTTTGACTTGGTAGGCGGAGGCTGCCAAGCCCAAGTGTACGTGCCACCTGTCTTTATTGGGTCTCTGTAAATATTGTCGAAGTCACCAACAAATGTATCCACATTGTTGATGCTAAGCTCCGTCGACAAGGTTTGGTATTTTGCTGGAGCATTCAGTATTTGGAACTCAACTATAGCCAGTTTTGCCGGGTTTGGAGGCGTAGTTTCAGCAACACCGTCCCCCAGCAACGAGTCACCGACAAGAACTGTGCCAAGTGCAATTGCTGGAGGTAGATTGACTGAAGACCTCCCAGTGAATATGTAAGCTGCGTCCCATGTGGGGTTCCAAGCTCTGGTTAAGTCAATTCCTGCTGCTGGGTCGTAGTTGAGCCTTACCTGCCAAGAAAAGACGTTTGGATTATCATAGTCTTTTATCCAAATGGTGATGTTCCACTTATAACCTACATATGGTGATGCAGGGGGGTTAACTGCTGGCTCTATGTATATTTCTTCTACGGCATAAGCTGGCGACGTTGATGTTGTCCAAATTAATGTCAAACACAACGTGAACAAAAGAGTAATAGATGACGCTCCTCTCTTAGAAAGCAACGGCGAACTATGCAACGTCTCCACCTTACTCCGATATGTTAAGAGCTGAGCTTAACAATTTAAGCATTGCTTAAATAGCTGATATATATCATTGACCAACCACAACGCCATTATTTCCCATCAACTGAAGACTTGCAAAGACAAAAAACATTCATAACAGTGCATCCGCTCTGGGCAAACACGCTTCAAATTGAAAACTACAATGTAAGCATTTCCGACGCGAAAAGATTTCACATCAGGTGGGGTTAATGACCTCGAATTTTCAGGAAGTACACAGCCATGGCTATTACAATTATGGCTATTATTCCCGCTCCAAGCATAATGATTAGGGTAAAGTCAATAGAGGACGACGATTTAGGTAGAACTGTAACCGTCTTTATTTCGCTTTCAGCAGGGTTTGTTTCTTCATCACCAGCCCAGCTAGTCTTGATTTCAAACGTGCCATCGACTGTAGTTGTCCATGTGTACGTGTAGTTACTGAAGGAATTAGTTTTAGTCGTCGCAAGTTCTGACCAGACTCCACCTTGGAGGCGATAAGAGATTTCTACATCAACGTCAGCCTTTGTCTCGTTTGCCTTCACCGACCCACTTATGGTGATATTGGAGCCAGACTCCACCGAAGCTGGAATCACTTCAATTGTAACAATGCTGCTGCCTATCGGAAGAATACTGTAGACGCCGTTTAATGGAGGAGCAATAAGCATGCTCGTCCCGTTAGCATGCTTAAGTATGACATCAACAAACTCAAGCGAACTGTTGTTCACGCTGGAGTCTTGATACATGCCTTCGAATGTTATTGTAGCGATTTGCCCGCTTCCAAAGGGAAAATCATAGTAGGGAGGATTCATGAAATGCTTGAGAGCCACGCTTCCAACGCTAAAAGAGTAATCAAAGGTGAAGCCAAACCCCGCTAAAAAGGGTCCATCAAGAACCTGAACCGAATTTAAAAGCGTAACATTATAACGCAGCTTGAACTCAACACTGACCAGTTCTTTGTCAGCGCTGATGTTGTTAAGCCATATGGTCATGTTGAATGTTTCAGGCTTCACGGTGGTATATTTGGAGGGCTTAACCTCCAGAGTGGGCAGGCTCTCTGCCCAAACATATTGGTAATAGCCATTTGTCTTCGTAGAAGCAACTTCCTGGTTGTTAGAGTCAAGAATATACGTGTCGTCATTATCGATTGACAGGTTAGAAGACAAGCTTCCTCCAGTTGGCGGTTCTTCAAGGATTTTGAACTCAACTATGCCAAGCTTTCCTGTGCCATTAAACGTAGCGCCGGACAATATGGTGTCAGCTAACTGTACAAAATCAGTTCCATTGAGAGTCACTGGAAAGTTCTGCCGACCATTGAAGACGTAAGATGGATCTTTGGTTGGAATCGAAATTTTTGTGGCAACCAGTTGGCTGGTGTTGTAATATAGTTTAACCTGCCAAGCGAAAAGGTCAGCCACGTCTATGGCCATGAGAGTGGCGTTAAAGCGGCTTCCTTTGAAAAGTGTATTGGATAAAAACACGAAGCTGGTGTTTCCACTCAGTGGATTTATCACAGAGATTTCTGGGTGAACCAAGCCGTAGATCTTGACTGAACCATTACGAGAAACAAAAGGCACAGAACCCCCTGCATCATTCTTTAACCCGATATCTTGAAGGTTAAGAAAGCTTGTGTCTTCATCTCCAGATTCACCTTGATATTTAATTCTAAAGAAAACCTTGGCAATCACCCCTTGCCCATAAGGATATTGAGAGCCATATTGGGGAGCGATAGGCGGAGGATAAGGAGGTTTAATAGAGTAACTTACCGTTACGCGGTCATCCAGTGGAATGTAATTAAACGTAACGTTTCTTTCTTTCCCTCCGATAAGACCAGCGGAGCGCATAAAGCGTCCCTCAGTTGCATTTAGCACTTGAAGAAGGGTAGAGTTAAAAGCCAAAGTAAAGGTTACATTGACCAGCTTATGTGACTCAGACACATTTCTAATCTCCACATTAACAGAAAAATCTGTATCAAGCACGGGTGGAGGATTCGGCCCCTTCTTTGTCAAACTAGGTTCGACTGAAAGAATCGGGTTTCCCTCCTGTGCAAAGCCTAAAGGATGAGAAAACATCAATGCCAGCAATGTCACAAGAAGAAAAACAGGCAACCCGGCTCTCACAAAAATTGACACATCAGAAAACTTTTTCAAGCTTTCCACCCATTGACTCTTCCATAAAAAACTTCATGTCTTGCAATATATTTTAAGCTTTCTAACAACATTTCGAACAGAACGCAACTTCCAGAAACATAGGGCACCGCTGCACATTCTCAACTCATACCAAAACAGAAGACCTAGAAAGTTGACCATCCTACCCATTTAATTCATGTTCAATGCTTTCGGACTTTCACAAAATAAAGTAGGACGATTGCTGTTATAACAAGAGCCGCGATAACTATAGGCACTACGTTCATTAGCGGCTTAACAGTAACGGTTTCTGTGCGGCTTATTGAAGGGTTCACATCTTCGTCACCCGGCCAACTGGCTCTGACTTCATACGTACCTGCCTTCGTGGGTCTCCAAGTGTATGCAAAATTGCCATTCTGGTCTGTTACGACGTTGGCGAGGGTACCCCAAGCCTTGCTCACAAGCCTAAACTGAATTGCCACATCAACGTTTTTCATCGCTGGATTTATGCCCCCGCTTATTGCGACGTAACGCTCCAGTGACGTATCGGTTGGGCTTACATTAATGGACATTACACTATTGATTCCTCCATCGAACACCGTTAATAAAATCAGTTCTCCATTGAAATCTAGAAGAATGGTGTCTTTGCCCAGAGGTTTAGAAAAACGCAAGGTTGAAAACCCTTGAGCAACGCCTGCAAAGTTCATCTGACACAAAACTCCAGAGCCAGTGAAAGGCTGCTCATCTCCCTGTAAAGAAGCCCCAAACATGACGTAAGCTCCTCTTTCATCAGAAGATAAAACGGCGGAAAGAGGTACGAAATATCTGTTTGCAAAAACATGATCAGAAGGATATGAGATGTCACTCGCAGTTAAGTTGAGCACGGTTGCATTAAAGTATAGTTTGATTTGCCAAGCATAAAGCTCGGCGATGTTGGCGACGGCGACTTTTACAGTGATAGGCGAAGTTGGCATCGTAGTGTTTACAGCGTCAACCACAACTCTCGAGGGTGAAACCGTGAGTGTGGTCGGCATCACAGATGTATGGATTCTCTGAGGAGAACTATAGATGAACACCAAAAGCACTAGAACTAAGAGCATAAACCTTCGACTTTGCTTCATTAATCGTCTTCTCGA
>Ga0315314_1002360_pt1 | contig 15662 bp, 19 predicted proteins | sample TDP9_MG_FD_203631 | JGI IMG/M metagenome (GOLD analysis project Ga0315314, IMG submission 203631) | Freshwater sediment microbial communities from Lake Towuti, South Sulawesi, Indonesia - TDP9 | ecosystem: Environmental > Aquatic > Freshwater > Lake > Sediment | place: Indonesia: South Sulawesi...
ACGTATCGACCAGGCTCGACACAGAAGAAGGGCTCACCCAGATGATACCCCTCTACTCTTTGCCGGAAGAGACTTAGAACCCTGTCGGAGAAAAGGTTTAGATCCAGGTCCACCTCCTCCGGCTTGTAAGGAACCCCCAGTCCTCCTCCGACGTCGATGAACTCGAAATCCACGCCTATTTGATCATGAACCTCCTTGGCTATTTCAAGAAGTTTTTCGGCTGCTAGAATGAAGGGCTCCACGGTCAAGATGCCTGATCCGATGTGCATGTGTATGCCATACCTGCGCACGCCCGCTTTTTTCGCCCTTCTGTAAGCCTCCACGGCGTCCTCTTCCCACAACCCGAACTTTGAGTCCCTCCCAGCCGTGACGCAGTGGTCGTGATGCCCCGCCCCTATTTCGGGGTTTATCCTAACAGACAATAGATCGGGCGTTGCCGTTTCTAGTAGCCTGTTCAACTGCGACAGAGAATCAACGTTGATCATAACGTTCGAGTTTAGCAGGAACCTGAGTTCGTCGTTCCTCACGCTTGTTCCGGTGAACAGGATTCTATCAGGGGAAAAGCCGGCTTTCAGAGCCAGAAAAACTTCTCCTGGGCTGACGGCGTCTACGTATGCGCCTTCGCTCTCTAAAATTTTCAGTACGGATATGTTCGTGTTCGCCTTTGCGGCGTAGTGAACCCTGATCTTCCGGTAGTTGCGAGAAAGCGCACGGTAGATGTTCCGGTAGTTTTCCCTGATCCTCGTCTCGCTGATCACGTACAAAGGTGTGTCGAACTCTTTTGCCAGTTTCGCAGCTGAAACACCGTCGACGTACAACTCGCCGTCTCTGTTCTCTAACATTCTATGCACCATAATCTCTTTCACCACAAGGATTCTACCAGCCTCTAATACCTTGACTGTGATGGAACTAGATGATTCTCTTCGCGGCCATGAGTTCTGCGCTCAATATAGCCGCGCCTGCGGCACCTCTTATGGTGTTGTGTCCCAAGCACATGTATTTAAGGGTCATGACAGGGTCGCTGCGAACTCTGCCGACGACCACGCTCATCCCTCCGCCCTCATCCCTGTCGTACCTCGGCTGAGGCCTGTTCGCTTCCTCCCTGAGCACTATGGGCTTATCGGGGGCTGAGGGTAACCCCAGCGTTTGCGGTTCGCCTCTAAAGCTCCTGAAGGCATTTTTAACCTCCTCTACGCTTGGTTTGCCTTCCAGCTCCACAAAGACGGACTCCATGTGCCCGTCTTTGACGTCCACCCTGTTGCAGCTCGTGCTTATTGCGATCTTCGCCCACCGCACTTCAGAGCCGTCGAAAGCCCCTAGAATCTTCAGGGTTTCAGACTCCATCTTCTCCTCTTCCTTAGATATGAAGGGCACGACGTTGTCGATGATGTCGAGGGAAGCTACCCCGGGGTAGCCGGCTCCGCTCAAGGCCTGCATCGTCGACACGACGACCTTCCTGAGGCCGAAGGACATGAGGGGCTTCAGGGTGATCACCAACTGGATCGTCGAGCAGTTGGGGTCAGTGGAGATAAAGCCGCTCCAGCCTCTGTTCTTCCTCTGGATGGGAACGAGGGCTATATGGTCTGGGTTCACTTCGGGTATGATGAGCGGTACGTCCTCCTCCAGCCTATGAGCGGCGGCCTTGCTGAAGACAGGGTACTCAACGGCGAACTCTTCCTCGATTTTCCCGGCTATCTCGCCTGGCAGGGAAGAAAAGATCAGGTCGACGTTACCTGCCTTGCTCACCGACTTGACATCAGTGTTTACAACAGGCATTTCCCCGATTTCGGGGGGCATGTCGGACTCCAAGATCCAGTTGCAAGCGTCTCTATACCTCTTGCCCGCGGATCTCTCGGAGGCGGCGAGCACCCCTATCTTGAACCACGGATGACCCTGCAGCAGTTGAACGAATCTTTGACCGACGGCTCCCGTTGCACCCAAGATGGCGACTCTACGCTTCAAACAAACCACCTATCGCTTCAATCGCGTCTTCAAGTCTCCTTTCATCGATAAAAACGTTTATCGTTGCCTTGCTCGTTGTGACTTCGACGATGTTGATGCCCTTCGAGCTTAGGGCGCTAGAAATCTTTGCAACCCAGCCCGGCGAGTCTATGAAATTCGGTTGGTTCACCTCGATCATGCCAACCTTATCCCTGTGGCTGACAGCCTTAAGGCTTTCTAAGCCGTGCAGCCTCTGGATAGTCTCATTAACATCCTCAGGGGAGACGAAGATCGTGATGGATTTTTTGCCGGTGCTGACACCATAGATGGTTTTCTCGCGGAGCGCCGAAAAGATGCTGCTTAGACTCATCGGGCTGATCTCGCAAACTATGTTGAGGGCCACAAGGTTGTTGTGCTTGCTGATCTCTGCAGAGTTTGGGTTAAGGTATCCAGTGATCTCTGTCCCCCCGGTGGAGAGGTCGCCAGACGAGAAACTGACAACCCTCAGCTTCTGGTTTGGAAGCTTGTATCTCAGAGCCTCTGGTCTAACGACCTTTGCCCCTCCAAGGGCGAGAGCAAACATTTCGTGGATGTCGAGCTTGTTGAGGGTTCTCGCGTTAGGCACTATATCAGGGTCTGCTGAGAGGACGCCAGCGGTTTCCTTTACAAGGATCACTTCATCTGCCCTTAAACAGTTTGCAAGTAGCAAAGCAGTTATGTCGCTTCCCCCTCTTCCAAGGGTAGTGACGTTTCCACTTTCATCACGCCCCAGAAAACCGCAAACTACCGGAACGCTATCGGCTAGCAGAGGCTCTAAACACTTCTCAGCGAGTACCCTCGTTTTTTCGATAATCGGCTTTGCATCAGTGAAGTCTGAATCTGTGATTATGGGCCAGTTGTCCTGGGCTGGGTCGATGCATACGGCTTTTGCTCCGAAAGACCTTAGAGCGGAACAGAAGATGCGGGCGCTGGTCCTCTCTCCCATCGACACGATTTCGGCATAGTCACGGTCGCTTATCTTGCCTATTTTCGACAAGACTCTGATCAAGTCGTCTGTCGTCTTGCCCATAGCGGAAACGACCACGATAGCCTCCTTGTATGGGGATTTGACAACCATCTCGGCGGCCTTTCGAACCCTCTCGCCGGTGGAAAGGTCTGCGCCGCCGAACTTGATCACTACTCTACTGCCCATCGAATCGTCATCAACCTCTGCGTATAACGTCTTCCATGCTGTAAATTTTCGGCTCGCTCTGCTTGTAGACCCATTCAGCGGTATACAATGCGCCTTGGGCAAAAACGCTCCTCGAAAAGGCCACGTGCTCTATCCTTATCATCTCGTGGGGACCAGCCACTGTCAAGTCGTGTATCCCTGGGACGCCCCCAAGCCTCAGTGAGGAGACCTCGAGCTCTCCAGGCTTTCGTGGGCTTATGCCTTCTCTGCCGTGAACAACATTGGAATAGCCCCTTAGACTCGCCATTATCTCTGCGAGCTTTTTCGCCGTTCCGCTTGGAGCGTCCTTCTTTCCGGTGTGATGGACTTCCGTTATGCTAACGTCGTAGTCTGGCGGTAGAGCCTCTAGAACCTGAGCTAGCTTGAAAAGAACGTTTACACCCAGAGCAAAGTTCGGCGAAAAAACGGCTGGAACCCTGCCGGAGACAGCGTCCTCGACTTTTCTCATCTGCTCGGGGGTAAAGCCCGTTGTTCCCATGACGATTCTCTTCCCAAGCTCGGCGACTATGGGAAGGTTGGCCACCTCCGCCTCCGGCGTTGTGAAGGTTATGTAAACGTCGGCGTTCTTCACAGCCTCATCTAGTTTTGCAGGGCTGACCATCTCGATGTCTGTGTTGCATAGCCCTATCTCTTCCAAAGTCTTTCCTATGTTGACGTCGCTGTGGGAAGCCACTGCCCCAACGATCTGGAAACCCCTGCCAACAGCTTCTCTGATCGTTGTGCTTCCCATTCTGCCGGTGGCGCCGGCCACACAGATCTTAAGCATAGTGGAGCCCTTGCCAAAACCTCTTTTTATAGAGCCTTTCGCTCAGATCCACACCAAAGAATTCTTCGACAGGCCTTAGTATCTCCGGGTTGCTCTCATATACTTTCCTAGCCTTCGATAACACAACTTCTATACCCTTCTCCGTCATCTTTCCCAAGGGTTGTCTGCAGGGTCCAGAGGGCATGCCCAACACGTTCATCAAGGTCTTGAAAGGCAGGGGGTTTCTGGCTTTGCAGGACGCAGGACCGAAGGGCGTGTCCTCTTCTGTTTTAACCGTAACCATCGAGAAGAGGGGTTTTAGCGCCTCACTGAGCCTAGAGGCCTCATCTCCTTTTCTGCTGAGGATGCATTGAACCATGTTCTGCACGGCCTTGGGCGCAACGTTCGAAGCAACCGAGATAACACCGCTGGCCGCGATCTCCGGAGAGACCATCATGGCATACGTCATGTCGTCGTCGCCAGAGAGGATATCGAAGTCGTCGCCGCAGAGCCTTCTGGTCTGTTTCATGTTTTCGAGGTTGCCAGTGGCTTCCTTGACCGCCCTAACGTTGGTGAACTGGGAGTGGAGAACGGCGAGGTCTTGGGGCAGAAGCTGTGTCCCTGTTCTGCCTGGAATCACGTACGGGATGAATTGGGCTTCTGGAAAACGCCTGGCAAGGGGTTCCACGTATTCCTTCCTTATTTCAAGGGAGCTTGGACCGTTGTAATAGGGGTCTACGAGTAGAAAACATTTTACCCCGATGTCCCAAGAGTGCTCGGTGCCCTTCACAGCCTCTTCGGTGGAGTTGCTTCCAGTTCCAGCTATCGTTAAACATTTCTCATCAACGTGCTCATGTACCTTTTCAATGACCTGAACGTGGTCATCCCAGGACAACGTCGGGCTTTCCCCCGTGGTTCCAACGGCGAGAATTCCGCTTATGCCTTCCTCCACCTGAAACTCGACTAGGCTCCGCAAACCATCGAAGTCGATTTCACGATTCTCTTTCATGGGGGTAACCAGAGCAGTGTAACAACCGCTGAACGTTCTCATTTAGCTAGCCCTCGTTCAATTGGGGCTACAGTGTAGCGGAAAAGATATATAAGTTTTTCCGTTTTCTTGAAATTAATTACGAAAATCGTAAAAGAAAAACCACTTAACACGTTGAACAACACGAAGTTAAACACGAACGCGATTCCGCACAAGGTGTAAAAGCCCTGTTACGATTTTCGCAACGTTTTTATCCCTTAGAGCCCTAATAAGCAGCCATGGACGATCTGGACATGAAGATACTCGAGATACTCAAGGGAGACTCTCGAACCAAATACGTGAAGATCGCGAAGGCGGTCGGCATCACCGAGGGTGCCGTGAGGAGGAGGGTGAAGAAAATGGTGGAACAGGGGATAATAAGAAGGTTCACGATGGAGACGACGGCCGAGGTGGAGGGAATAATCCTGGTGAAAACAGACCCGACCAAAACCAAGGATGTGGCGCTCAGGATGAAGGAGCTTTCGGAAAGGGTCTTCGAGCTCTCGGGAGACTACGACGTAGCCGCCTTGGTGCAAGCGCACACGATGAAGGAGTTGAACAGGAAGGTCGACGAGATAAGAAGGCTTCCGGCCGTTCTGAACACGAACACCCTCGTCAAGCTCACAAGCGATTAGCACCGAACCTTCAGAGGACTCCACCCTTTAAGAGCAGAGGGATCTGGACGGGAGGAGCTTCTGAATCCCTCAGTCTCGATTGCTAGATAAATTTTAACCTATGGCGCGGAGGGTGGTTATCAAACCCGACTTGGCTCCGCATATGCTTTAAGGAACCGTTTCTAAAAGCTTCTCCACGTCCTCTACATATTCTCTGGATTTTAGGATGTCTTCCCTAACCTTCTCAGGTATGTATTCTCCGTCGTAGAAGCACCTTTCATGGAGGTGGTATTCCCTAGCCCCAAACCTGTCCCTAAAACCCCCATCCCTCACCTGGGGATCCTTCAATTCTAATGAGTCAAGGGCGAGCCTTCTATCCCTATGACTCCTGATCTTTTCCTCGGGAAAACCCCTTCCGAGGAGGAGGGCGTTAGTGGCTTGAAGGACGGCGTTCCAAGCCTTCTCGGCGGCGTCTCTGATAAAAACGTCGCCTTTCTCCTTCTCCCATCTCTCAAATTCAGCTGCCGCGGACTCGGCGAACTTCCTCGCCTCAGAAATATAGTGATCAACCCTCCCTTGCCTAGCCATTTTCGGCGCTCCAATTATTCACTACCCAAGAAATCGTAGGCACTCATTTAAAATTTTCTTGACTAGTACTTAATACCGCGGGCACGGAAGCCATGCGGCGTTCGGCGCGTGCGCGCGCTATTTCCTTATTGAAATCTCTATTCTCCTTTTGCAAATGGATAGAGGACAAAGCAGAAAAGGCGCATGTGACAATGATTATTAGCAGTGACTCGGTTTTATGCAAAAACCAATAAGGATATCTTCACATGCGGGAAGGAGAATGGTGAGGTATGGAATAGGCGAAGATTTCGTGATTCATACCTTAAGAGAGCCAGACACGTGGTTGCTGGTCATCTTGGAAGGAGGATTGCCCATAAGTTTATGAATGACCTTGTTTTAAGGGTTGTTTATGTGGAAGACGACGCGATAGTCGTAGTAACGGTTTATCCTGCGAGGCGTGAGAGATATGCGAAAGCTGTTTAAGAAAGTGGAGTACAGCCCAGACGTTGACGCCCTAGTGATCACTCTCAGCGAGGGAAGCCCCAAATACGGAGAAAGCGTTGGAGACAACCTCATAATTCATTTTGATAAAGACGGTAAACCTGTCGAAGTTGAAATATTAGACGCTAGCGAACTAGTAATATCTTCAATGGAAGCTATAGCCGTTAAAGCAAGGGAGAGAGCCTCCTGAAGAAATCAGAAACCGTTGAGAGTGACATCCATCAGGGTGATGCAGGGTGAACTCCATCACGGTTGTATTACCCGACAAGGCTTTAGAGGTCCTTGAGAAGAAGTCCAAGTCCGAGGGCAAGGCTGTGGAGGAGATGATCAGCGAAGCCGTTTTTGAGCAGCTTAACATTACTGACCCTGAGGTCAAGGCTGAGCTTCATCTGAAGCTATGCCAGAAGTACATGAGTGAAGCCAAGCAGTTACTGGTGGAGAAGGATTATGTTCAAGCCTCCGAGAAGGCTTGGGGCGCCGCCTCGCAGATGGTCAAAGCGACGGCGGCAAAGGAGGGGAAGGAGCTGAGAAGCCACGCTTCAATGTGGGAGTACGCGGATAAGCTGGCTGAAAAACTCGAAGACCCAGAGCTTAGGCATCTATGGGGTAGAGCAAACAACCTGCACCAGAACTTCTATGAGAACTGGATGCCAGCAAGAGAAGTTGAGCTTTCAGTAAAGGATGTCGAAAGCTTTCTGGAGAAGCTAAGAAAAGCCACTTGAACACAAGACCTTGTACAACGTCGTATTTTACACTACCTTAGCGCGCGCTTTAAGAAAAAAGGTTAGAACGAAGCGATTCATGTCTACACAATCAACCCTGATAAAAAATAAAAGGATATCTAGGCCTGGTTCTGTTGAATCTGACGGCGTTCGTTTCCGATGTTTCCATTTTGATGGTGGTGAATCTAGTTCTTCTAGGAGTAGTTTGGTTTTGTCTATGAGGAAGCGTGGGTTTTCTTTGAGCCCTTCAAGGCTACAACCCAGAAGATAGCCTTATTAAGCCTCGCTCCACGCCCCTTAAAGACTGAAAGCGCCCTATACTTTGATCATAGCAAAAGCGGTTAACATGAACCCTTTAACATTCTAAAACATGGGTTTTTCTTAGATAAACATTTATTTTGGAAGCGATGATTTAGTTATGGGTATGTGAGTTGACCACGCACGTAACGCTTGAAATGGTTTATAAGGAGATAGCGGATTTGAGGCGGTTGCTTGAGGAGTTTATGGAGAAGTTGATGGTGAGCTCACTACCTGAGGAGGAGTTGAGCGAGGAGGAGTTGAAAGAGATAGACAAGGCGCTATAGAAGAGATAAAGAAAGGCGAATATGTGACACTTAGAGAACTCGAAGAGAAGTATGTGGGAAAGCATGAATGAATACGAGGTAATTGTGCATAAGAAAGTTTACAAATTTTTGGAGAAGCTTAAAGAAAGGCCCAGAATGAGAGTTCTAGGAGTAATTAGAGGCTTAGGCAACCATCCATCTGCATTAAGACGCTATGACATAAGGAAGTTTTGCCAACCCATAAAAGCTTTAAAATGGCTCAATAATTTCAGCATTTAAAAACTTTTATGTACACGCGCTAAATCACGCATAGCATATACAAATTTTTCAGAAACTGCTAGCTAAAGCCATCAGGCTCGTGGACATACTAATAGACTTTCCTTCTATATCCAACGTTTGACACAATTATTCGACTTACAACTTTTACTTGCGAAGCAAAGAAGAACGAAGGTATCTTTAGCGATTAAGATGCTAGAGGGAGGGACTTAGACACAAAAAAGTCCAGAACCCCCTGCCCTATCTTCGAGTAGCCGATTTACCAGAGTCTTTCCAGCCTTTCTATTAACTCTTTGTTTACTATGATATTCTTGTTATACTCCTCCTGTAGAGACGGATACTTTGAGACACCTTCTTGGAAGTCTCGGTTGCTACGTTCAAGAAGAGCAATGAGTACTTTTCTTAACGCATTCCTGTTTATATTATATGCTTCCTCGAATGCTTTCTTGAATCCATAAGACCATATTATATAGCGATCAGTGATTATGTGGAACAGATTGCTTAACTCCTCCTCGGGAACCAGTATTTCATTAGAGAATTTTGCACTGGAGTAAACCTCAATGATAGCGTCAAGAGCCTCTGGACGCATCATCTATTCACCATACTTCCAGTTAGAGATATTTAATCTTCGATAGCATCACTGAAAAAGCAATACCGAGAAACTTACCTATTAATGTTTCCAAGGTTAGCTTACCTCGTATGGCTAAGAATAGCGGGCGCTGTTTTAGCGACACTTTAGCAAAAAAGGTATAGGGGGAGGGGGTAGGTCTTGAGCCTATAGCCATAGGCTAATGATCTGTACAGATCTTAGCGCGCACTATTTCCTTGTTGAAATGTTTATTCTCCTTTTGCACTCAGGACAATAGGTCTCACTACGTGGAGGTAGTTTAAACTCCTCCCATGTAAACCCACAATCCTCACATACGATATTCATTAATTCAATGTAAGATTCATCGTGCTCGCTTTCGCCTATAATTTTTCCATATTTCAATATTTGTGGGAAAAGAATCCTAACATGACCTCTCTCACCACCCAGCCACCTGAAGCGCCCGTGATAATGGGATATGCAGATGTACAAAGAAAAGTCAAAGGAGTATAAACGCCCGCCGTAGGACGCAGATTTAGATTTATACATCACGGTATAACAGAGGGGGCATCTGCCTTCTACCTCTAAAATAAGGCTTGAGGGTTTCCTAATATCCTTATAGGCGCGAGATGACATGATGCTATTCCTTCTATCCCTCTTTTTCCTTGACGTATTCTCTGAAGTTCTTTAATCTCATTCTTTTTATGGTAGCCTTCTTAGGGTGGTGAGCGCCTTCACCTTCCCAGCGTATTGTGGAAGCATGTTGCTTCTCCCGTGTGACACACGTTTCCTTTTTGTTCAACAACGTATAGAACCGCGTCGTGGTCGCAGTCGACAAATATCTCTTTGACCACCTGAGTGTTCCCCGAGGTCTCGCCCTTCATCCAGAGCTTGCACCTAGATCTGCTCCAGTAGTGGGCGTACCCGCTTTCGAGTGTTCTCTTCAGCGCCTCCTCGTTCGTGTAAGCCAGCATGAGCACGTTCTTCGATTTTGAGTCCTGAACGACGACTGGAATCAACCCCCCACCCTTCTTGAAGTCTAGGGCCTGAGCCTTGAGGTTTTTCAAAGCCTGATCGGCACCCCTTTCTCTTGCAAAAATTTTTTCACGACGGGTATCGGATACTTGCTGTAGTGAAAGACAGAAGCCGCTAGAGCGGCGTCAGCTTTTCCAGCGACGAAGGCTTCGAGGAAATGTTCGGGCTTCCCAGCCCCACCGCTCGCAATAACTGGGATGTCTACTCTCTCCGATATGCTTCGCGTCAGCTCTATGTCGTATCCGTTCTCGGTTCCGTCCCTGTCCATGGAGGTCACGAGGAGTTCACCGGCTCCCAGTTCGGCTGTCTGCATCGCCCAATGGATCGCGTCGAGCCCCGTGGGCTTCCTCCCCCCGTAAGTGTAGGCCTCGAACCAGCATGGTCCGTCGCCTGTTTCAATAACGATCTTGTCAGCTCTTCTTTCGTACCTCCTCTTGGCGTCGATGGCGACGACAACGCATTGTTGTCCAAAGGTCTGTGCGAGTTCCTTTATGACTGAAGGCTTCTCGATCGCCGCCGTGTTGATGGAGACTTTATCCGCCCCGTTGTGCAGCACGAGCCTAGCGTCTGAGACGTTCCGAATACCCCCTCCGACGGTGAACGGAATGTTCAGCTCCGACGCCACATCCCTGACGACTTTCCTCAGTATCTTCCTTTTCTCGGGGGAAGCCGTTATGTCGAGGAAGACGAGCTCGTCCGCTCCCTCATCAGAATATCGTTTGCCCAACTCAACGGGTTCTCCCGCGTCCCTGAGGTTTATGAAGTTGATCCCCTTTACGACTCTTCCGTGGTCCACATCCAGGCATGGGATGATCCTTTTCCCTAAAGCCATAAGATTTTACCCTTCCCTCGCGATTTTCACAGCTTCTCTTAGGTTGAAGACGCCCTCATAAAGGGCTTTCCCTATGACTACGGCCCAAACGCCTATACGCTTGAGGCTCATCAGGTCTTCCAAGCTACTGACTCCTCCTGCCGCAATCACGTGTATCCCAGGACAACTGCACGCTCCACTCAGCGTGTCATAGTCTAAACCTGCGAGCGTTCCGTCTTTTTCTATGGACGTTATCAAGAAAAGCTTAAAGCCGAGGCTTAGAAAACTTTGGATGGCTTCGTCTACACCGAGCCCTTTCCCTGTTCTCCAGCCGTGAACCATAACCTCGCCGCGGCGATGGTCCAGGGCGATGACTACGCGCTCGCTGCCGAAGTTTTTTGCGAGCCTCTTCAAGGCTTGGGTTTTCTCAAACGCCAAGGAGCCGACGATTATTCGATCTATTCCCGTCTTAAGCAGGTCTTCGGCAAGCCTCAAGCTTCTGATTCCCCCTCCCACTTGGACGGGAACGCTGACGACCTGGGCGATTTTCTTAACCAGCTCGAGGTTGCTTCCCTTATCTAGCGCCGCGTCCAAGTCGACGACATGAATGGCGTCGGCGCCGTCCTTTTCCCACGATTCTGCGACCTTTAAGGGGTCTCCAAAATTTTCGTACACCTTCACAGTGGAGGGGTCTCCTCTGGTTAGCCTAACGACTTTACCTCCCATCAGGTCTATGGCTGGAATTATCTCCATCCGCCCCTCACCTCTTGACTATCTCGACGAAGTTTTTGAGGATCGCGGACCCCGTTTCTCCCGACTTTTCTGGATGGAACTGGGTTCCATAAACGTTGCCCCTAGCTATGGCTGATGCGAAGGTCACTCCGTACGTGGTTTCAGTCACTGTTAGGTCCTTGTCAAGGGGAATCGGATAGTAGGAATGGACGAAGTAAACCCAGGATCCTTCCTCAACGCCTCTCAAGAGCTCGTTTTCTTTAACAACGTGAAGCGTGTTCCACCCCATGTGAGGCGTCTTGACGCTGTTGGGCAGCCTCGAAACCTTTCCCTGGAAAAGCGACAACCCGTTCCCTGCTCCTTCCTCGCTCCCTGGAAAGAACAACTGCATGCCGAGGCACAACCCTAGCAGAGGCACGCCGTTCCTAGTGAGCTCTAGGATTTCGGACCTGAAAAGTTTGAGGGTCCGCACTATGGCTGAAAAATTTCCAACACCCGGCATGACGATCGCGTCAGCGCCTTTAAGACCTGCCGGCGATGGAACGATGTTGGTTTTGAGACCCACCCTCTCTAAAGCGAATCTTATGCTGAGGAGGTTGCCCACTCCGTAATTTATGATGGATGCTTTGGCGATTTAGATCACCCCCTTAGAGCTTGGAACCCCCTTCCTCCGCGGGTCGATGGACACTGCCTGTTTAAGGGAGAGGGCGAGGGCTTTAAACGCTGCTTCAACCTTGTGGTGGTCGTTGGCTCCGTACTGAACCCACATGTGAATGTTCGCCTTCAGGGATGAGGCAAAAGTTTCTAGGAAGTGGTAGATGTCTTCGCAGGGCATGTCCTCGATGACGCTTCCCTCGAGCTTCAAGTCGATCTTGGCATATGGTCTTTTGGCAAGGTCTATGGCGGAGAAGGCTAGGGAGCAGTCCATCGGAACGATGGCGTAACCAAACCTGTTCAATCCTTCCCCATCACCCAGAGCCTTCCGTATGGCTTCACCCAGACAGATGGCTACGTCCTCAACGATGTGATGCCTCAGATCTCCCTTTATTCGAGCCACTATGTCAATCAAACTGTGCGTAGCCAACGAGGCGATCAGGTGATCGAAGAAAACTGTTCCCGTGCTGACATCCACTTCTCCCTTAGAATCCAGGTTTACTTCCAGCGAAATCTCGGTTTCTCGTGTCTTTCTAGAGACCTCCGCTGTCCTCATACAACTCTTCCCTCCCTTAAAGCCTCCAAAACAATCGGCAACTCGTTAACTGATGGAAGAATGATGTCGGATTCCATCCTCAAGAAGCCACGCAGAAGGCTGCCCTTACAGTCTGAATGGTCGTATGCGCCCGCGAAGAGGAAGCGAGGATCTGCCTCGTTGGCTTCCCTAACCATGATCACGTCCTCCGTCGAATCCCCAACGTATAACGCAAACTTGAAGGGTTCCAGCGCTCCAGAGGATTCAAGCAACGAAAAAGGGTTCGGCTTTTTGAGGTTGACACTCGAACCCTTAAACCGTAAGCTTTCGTTTTCTTTAGCCTCGACCTGATCCAGGAAAACCAGCGCCCTTTGGTTGAATTCATTTAACAACCCCTTTAACGTGTGTTTAGCAAGCTTCAAGGGTCTTCCAGAGGATATGCCGAGGTTTGCCCCACCGAGTATAGATCTTAGACTCTCGAGGGTCTCAGGCAGAGCGATAACTTTCTCGTTTTCGATTAAGCCTTGTCCCCTAAAGAATCTCGGTTCACGTTCATACGTGTCCCTGAAAAGATCGGAGCCCCAAAAAATCTCTTCAAACACCGTGGTTAAGAAGCTCTCACCGACTCCACCGGGATAAGACAAGAGACTTTTCACAGCCGAGTAGTATCCACTAAACCTAGTTGCAGCCAGGGTATTCGACAGCCTTTCTTCGACGGAAGCTATGCCACACGCATCCTGCGCCTTGGCGAATCGCTTTAACTCCTTCCTCAATTTTATTGCCAAGCTTTCCAGGTCGTGGAGACAACGCCCTCTTTCAACGCCATCCTTTATCGAGTGGAGAAAACATGACGGATCGCCTTGATGTTTACCCGCATGTCCCTCAAAAACCTCCGGAAATTCCTCCGGTAACCTGCTGAATATGAACATCAAAACAGCGTAGGCCAGATCCCAATCGTTGTTGAAGCCGCCTGTACTCTTGAAAAGGTAAACGGCTTCCCTAGAAACCGTGTTTTCCGGAAGCTGCAATCCCGTGGTTTCCTTAATCACGTAAGCGACGGTGCTGGGAATCGCTTTGTTACAGGACTCTCTGATGTCGATGAGTACACCGTCGCAATCGAAGACGACGGCGTCGACGTTTTCTAGCTTCGTTAAGCTATCCTTTCGAATGTATACCTTTTTTCTATTCATCTCCGTTTTTAAATAACCCTCGCTCAATCCCCTTCGCCACACGCTTGTTCTAACGCCCCAAGAAGTTTGTCGTTCATCTCCCGAAGCCCAACGGTGGTTCTCAAGCAATTGTTGATGTGAAGGATTCTGCCCAGATTCTTGACGAGGATCCCCCTTTTCATAAGCGCCTGAAAGACCTCTGAAGACTGCCTCCTTGTTTGGAACAGTACGAAGTTTGCTTGCGAGTCGAACGCGGAAACCCCCTTTAAGGAGTTGAGTTCCTCTACCAATCTCGCCCTCTCCCTTTTAAGCTGTTCAACCGCCCTGTTCACAACCTCTATGTTCTCTAAAAGTTTCAACCCAGCCTTTAACGCTATGGTGCTCACGCTGTAGGGCAGTTGAGCCTTCGACAACGACGAGACGACGTGTGGATTAGCTACAGCGTATCCAGACCTTAAACCAGCCAAGCCGAAAGCCTTCGAGAGCGTTCTTAAAACGATGAGGTTTTCAAATTCTTCGGCCAAACGGGTTATGGAGTGGTCGGCAAACTCCACGTAGGCTTCATCGACAACCACCACTCCCTTGAATTTCTCGATGAGAGCCTGAACTTCCTCCACGCCGAATTGGTTCGCGGTTGGGTTGTTCGGAGAGCAGAGGAAGAGGAGCCTTGTCTCAGGCGTAGCAGCGGCAAGGATTCCTTCCACATCCAGAGAGAAGTCGTCTTTCAGCGGAACGCCGACATAGCGTGCACCTTGAAGGCTCACACTCTGTCCATACATGGAGAAGGTCGGCGTGATCGAAAGGGCTACCTCGTCCTTCAGGAGAAAGAGGCGTGCGATAAGGTCTATTAGTTGATCGCCGCCATTCCCAACAACGATGCACTCCGGCGGCACTTCCAAATACTTGCTCAGAGCTCTTTTGAACTCTTTTTCTTCCTCTTGAGGGTAGATTCTAGGGTCGTATTCCTCTATAACATCTATGAGGAGCGCGTTCAGCCTCTCCTTGGGTATGAAGAAGTTCTCGTTGGAGTTGAGCTTCAGAATTTCGGAAGGACTCGTCTTCAACCTCTGTGCGAGGCTTTCAACGGTTTCGCCGATGGCGTATCCGCTGAGGGATTGGAGTGCGTTCAGCCGTTCCTTGAGCCATCTTCTACCTTGATTTTTCATGTAAACCTTCCCTCAACAGCTACGGAGTGGTTTGGAAGGTTCTCGGCATGGGCAAGAACCCTCACGTTCTCTTTTAGCTCCAGCAACCCTCTCCTCGAACACTCAACGAAGTTGATCCTCTTGACGAAATCCAGAACCGACAGACCGGAAAAGACGTGGCTAAACCCGCTCGTGGGGAGAACGTGGTTCGTTCCGACGCAGTAGTCGCTCGCCGACACGGGGGCATGTTTCCCCATAAGAACCAACCCCGCTGAGGCGACCTTCTCGGCAACATCCGCCGGGTTTTCTGTGATTATTTCTAGGTGCTCAGGCGCAAACGTGTTGACAAACTCAACCATGTCGTTCATCGAGTCGAAAACTATTATGAAACCATTTCTTGATAGAGCTTCGGTAATGGTATCGCCTCTGAACGAAGACGACGCTATTTTTCTGATCTCGTCAACGACTTCTCCAGCCGTTTTCTCAGACGTGGTAACCAGCCCCGCAACGCTGTCGACACCGTGCTCAGCCTGTGAAATCATATCGAGCGCGACTATGCTTGGGTCCGCTGTCTCATCAGCTAAGACGACTATTTCGCTCGGTCCCCCCGGCATGTCGATGGCGACATCGCGGGAGACCAAGATCTTAGCCATCGTAACGTATTTGTTTCCGGGTCCGACCACTTTTCTAACAGGCTTAATGGACTGTGTCCCGTAGGCTAACGCGGCGATCGCGTGGGCGCCACCAACTCTATAGACTTCATCGATGTCGCAGATGTCCGCAGCCACGAGGGCCAACGGATTAATCG
>Ga0315314_1002361_pt1 | contig 15657 bp, 12 predicted proteins | sample TDP9_MG_FD_203631 | JGI IMG/M metagenome (GOLD analysis project Ga0315314, IMG submission 203631) | Freshwater sediment microbial communities from Lake Towuti, South Sulawesi, Indonesia - TDP9 | ecosystem: Environmental > Aquatic > Freshwater > Lake > Sediment | place: Indonesia: South Sulawesi...
AGCGCCTTGACCTCCTTATCAGCACGTGAGAACTGCTATCATCGTGCGTTCGCTTCTAGTACGGTGGAGGTAGGCCGATGAGGTACGAAGCCGATACGAGTATGACCGCGCCCAGAGTTCTGAAGAAAGCATTGAAGCACTTCGGAGAGACGGATGCGGGGCTCAAAGTCACCGCGAGTGGCGGTGATTCAATATGCATGGAGGGCACGGATGGGTTCGTATCCATATCCGCGTGCAGGTCCAATGCGAAGGGGAAGAAGACGCACCTGGAGATCGAAACAAGGGAGTACGACAACCAGGTCACTGCCTTCCTGAGATCGCTTTAGGCCAGTGGGGAATCTAGCCAGTCCTTCTCTCGAACTCTGATTCCCACCACAAGGCGTATCTGCGGAGACCTGCTTGCCGGCGAGCGAGTGCTTCGACCGCGAGCTTGTGTGCTAGAGCAGCATGCGCAGTGTTCCACTTCTGTCTGATTCTATCAGGAACGACAAGATAGCTCGGGGAATCATCGATGTACCTCGGCGGCAGCCTTGCGAGCGCGTGCATGTCGCAGGCTCTCTCGCCGCCAGGAACGCTCTTGCTGTTGAACTGAGCAAGATGCATCAGCTCATGGGCGAGAGTCCAATAGGTCGGATATCTCCATCCGCCCTTTCGGGCCCTGTGGACATCGACCATCAGCTTCACGAAGCCTTCATTGGACTGAAAGACAAGCCCATCAAGGGACCGGGTTATTCCGACCTTCAGATGTGCCTTCATCTCGGGGAAGAATCTGTGGAGCTTTTCGAGCCTCTTTGAAAGCTCCCTCCGCACTTCCGGCGGAAGCTTCGTCGCCTTCCTGGTCCAGGAAATCTCTAGGGCCATTCTGAATCTGAATGACATGGGTGCTGAATAGCTTATCTCTCAACTACCCCGCCCTCAAGATGTCTCCCTTGATCCCGACCACGGTCGTCTTGATCGGGATCTTCTTTCCGGATCTTCGGACGGCCTCCTCGACGAGCTTCTGGAGCCCGTGGCAGCACGGGACCTCCATGTGCACGATGTTTATGCTCTTCAGGCCTGAGTTCTTGACGACATCCGTGAGCTTCTCGAGGTACTTGGGCTGATCGTCCAGCTTCGGGCATCCGATGATGACGGGCCTGTCTGCCAAGAACTTGCCATGGAAGTCCCTGAACGCGAATGGAACGCAGTCCGCAGCCATCAGCACCTCTGCATCCTTGAAGAACGGCATGTCGGGCCTCACTAGCTTCCACTGAATGGGCCAATTCGTGAGTTCGGGTGGGAGATAGTCGTGCGTCGCCTCGCGGTGCTTCGCGTGTTTCCCATACGCTTCAGCCTTCACGAGAATCGGGTTGTGCGACGGGCATCCGCAGGGCTCGAGCCCGATAGGCGCGTGCTCGTGATGCTCGTGTCCAACGCTCTTCAGGTGGTCCTTGACCGCCTCCTCGTCGAAGTCCGGAGCTTCCCTCTCGACAATTTTGAGCGCCCTCTCTGGACACTCGCCTGTGCACGCTCCGAGGCCGTCGCAGAACGCCTCGTTGACGACCTTTGCTTTCCCATCGACTATCGCAAGTGCGCCCTCTGCACATTTCGTGACACATGCACCGCAGCCAGTGCACATGTCCTCGTCAATCTCAATGATCTTTCTCTTCGCCATGTTCCATCGCCTCGTGCTGTCCTCAGGTTGGCAGTCCATTAACGCCCGGCTCGAATAATTCATTGCCTAACGTCTTAGGCTAGTGTTGCTAGAGGGGGCTCATCTTTTCACGATCTCAGGGAAAGTCAGTCTAGTTTCCTCCCGCCGCACTGAGTCCCTGACCATAGCGCCAAATACCGCCCCCATGAACCCTCCGAGGACGAACAGGAAGAGGAGGATTACCGTGAATCGGAAGAACATCGTGTAGTAGAAGCCAGGGACGAGCAGCTCAAGATTGAAAATAAGATATGGTGCAGAGTAGAACACCACCGCAAGGGAATACCCCACCGCGACATATAGAATCACAGTCAGCATCGCAGCATCGACCCTGCGAGAGAAGTAGCCAGAGGGCATGCCCGAGAGGATGGACAGCAGAAACACGACGAGCATGTTCTTGCCCAGGGAGGGCGTGGAGATGTTCGGGAAGAAGAAGTCGAAGGCCATGAATGCAATTGGTGGCGCACTCAGAACCGATATGAAACCCATTCTCATCAGGTCTTCTTTCTGGAATCTCATTGGCCCTCACCTGAGACGTATCTCTCATCGATCGTGACCAGATCGTTGAGATATCCTTCTCTGACGTAGTCATGCCTGAACTCTCCAATCCAAGCGATTGCTGCAAACTCGTGTTCGTACGGTATCGTGCTTAGCGTGTAGTGATGGCCCAGCGAAGAGCTGTAGTTGATGAACCCCTGAAGTTCGGACAGAAGGCTCGGGTCCGAAACTATCGTTGCAAAGTCGAAAGTCCTGTCGCTTCTCGCAGGGACAGTCAGTCCGATTGTTGGACCTATGTATTCGGTTGCAAGGGTAATCGACCGTCTGTCTTCACCCGTTATGTTCACGACTCTGACTGTCCAGGTAGTTGTGGACAGGTGAAGCGTGTATCTCGATGGGTTCGACAAGGTGATGCTGAATGCGATCTCGACAGAACCGTTGTCAAGCAGCTGCGCATCGTAAGATGCGCTTTCCAGCCCCACTTGCTCTTGCACTCTGACGACGGTCCCGTAGGTCAGTGCAGACACAATGCCAGCTACGAGAAAGAACAGGAAGAAAGCGAGATACATAGATGTGGAGAACCAGTGATTTCTCAGATCCTTGATGGAAACCATAAGCAGCCAACCTAGAGACGTTCTCGACCAGCACTCCCGGTCTGCATTATCCCGCAGCGGATTTGTAGAGGTAGCATGCTACCAGGTGTCCGCCACCAATGTCGATGAGCGGAGGCTCCTCGGCGATGACGAACCTCACAACCACGGTGTCCTTGGGCCCCTTCGCCGCGCCGGACCTTATCTCCTTAACCCCTCTTGCGTGGGTTCGGCCGGCTTCCTCCTGGGCTCTGAGGTACCCCTTTAGCTCCTTTTCGAGCTCTTCCCAGCGCCGCCTCTCACCAGGGGTCTTGACGACGAGACGATTGCCTTTTGCTTGGATTGGCAGGAGAGAATTGAAGAACGCAGAGCTAGGATTGTTCGTAATATCCTTGGTTATGGCATCTGCTATTTCCTGTGCAACTCTCTTCCCAGGAATCCTGGCGGACTTGCAATAGGCCACGACCTGTCTCGTCCCAGGCTCCCCTTTCACTTCGGCCACTCCCCTGAATTCCGCAAACCCAATTGCCTTGTGGTGCTTCACGAAGTCCTGAAGGAATCCAAGCGTGGTATCCACCTTGGATTTTCCCGCAGGAGCAACCTGTTTTTCCTCCTTGCTGATGGCCAGCAGGACTTTCGCGCCCTCCCGTCTTGCGTCCAGGATTGTGCCAAACATCGGATGATCCCTATCTCTGAAATCAACGATTGCCGTCAACCTGTCGAGCAGTTCCTGGGCGAGCTCGTCACCAGAGATGTTGACGGACGAGCATCTGATGGTCATCTCCCAGTTTCCAAGGGATTCCTCAGCGGACCAGATAGCCTGAAACATCGGGTTCTTGTCCTTCAGCTCGGCAATCTTCGAGATGAAGAAATCCTTCACCTTCGATGCGCTTCCTCCAGGCTTTATCATGATGACCAGGCTGAAACCATCTGGATGAAGCTCGCCTATGTGCCGGGACATCGGGTGCTTCTGATCGTTGAACTTCTCCTCTCCCATGAGCCAGTCGACAAGATCGTTGCCTTGGAACCCGCACTCATTGAAAGCCTTTGGACACCTAGGCCTGAACCTGCAGCCCAGAGGCACGTCGATTGCGCTCGGAATCTCGCCTTTGATAGAAACCCTGCCGTGCTTATGCGTCGGATCAGGAACCGGAACGGCTGAAAGCAGTGCCTGAGTATAGGGATGCTTCGACTTGAACACGACCTCGTCTGTCTCGGCAAGCTCGACGATCTTGCCGAGGTACATCACACCCAGTCTGTCGCTTACATACCTCGCGACAGCGATGTCGTGGGTGATGAAAAGGTAGGGAATGTGATACTTGTCCCTGAGGTCGAGCATAAGGTTGAGGACGCCAGCCCTTATCGAGACATCGAGCATCGAAACTGGCTCATCCGCCACAATGACCCTCGGGTTCATGACCAAAGCGCGGGCAATTGACACTCTCTGTCTCTGCCCTCCACTGAGCTCATGAGGGAACCGCGCAAGGTATTCCTTCGCGGGCGCAAGGCCCGCGTCCTCGAGAGCTTTCGTGACTATCATGACTCTGTTCTCGAACGAATCTCCAATGTTGTGGTTGACCAACGGTTCCATGACTGTCTGCAGAACGGTGTTCCTGGGGTTCAGCGACTCATACGGGTCCTGGAACACCATCTGAATGTTCCGTCTGAATATCTTCAGATCTTCCGCCTCGAGCAGCGCAATGTCTCTGCCCTGGAAAAACACGTTGCCAGCAGTCGGATATTCCAGCCTCGTCAGCAATCGACCGGTTGTTGTCTTCCCGCATCCGCTCTCTCCGACGAGGCCAAGGATCTCTCCTTCGTGAATAACGAAGTCCACATCGTCCACTGCCTTGACGATGACAGGCTCGGTCATGAAGCTGAAGAATCCTTTCCTAAGCTCGAAGTACTTTTTCAGGCCATGGACCTTGATCACCGGCACTCCGGGCATCTAGCCACCCCTCCTCAGTTTGTGCCAGAGCTCCCGAGAGAAGTGGCAGTAGGCAACATGCCCTGTTTCGATCTCAATGCCCTTGGGCACTTCGGCCGAACACTTGTCCTGAGCATATTGACATCTCGGGTGGAAAGGGCATCCTGTTGGCGGATTCACGAGGTCCGGAGGGAAGCCCGGAATGGAGATGAGACGTCTCTTGGGCCCCATGATTGAAGGGAAAGAACCCAGTAGGCCCGCCGTGTAAGGATGAGCCGTGTTCTTGAACACGAAGGATGTGGGGCCAATCTCCATGATCTTGCCGGCATACATGACCGCAATCTTGTCCGAGACCTCTGCGACAACGGAAACATCGTGCGTTATGATCATCATGGCCATGCGCCACTGCTCCTGAAGCTTTCTGATCTCGTAGAGGATGCGGTCCTGCGTGATTACATCTAGGGCGGTGGTTGGCTCGTCGGCTATGATGAACGAGGGCGATAAGGCAAGGGCAAGGGCAATCATCGCCCTCTGTTTCATGCCCCCGCTGAATTCGTGCGGGAAGTTGCTTATTCGATCTTCGGGGATGCCCACGAAGTTGAAGAGCTCCTTAACCCTCTTCCTGGCCTTCTCATCGTCGACCTTCTCATGGAGCTGTATCGCCTCTACGATCTGGTCCCCAACCCTGAAGACTGGGTTGAAAGCATTCATCGCGCCCTGGAAGATCATCGAGATCTCCTTCCAGCGTATCTTTCTGATCTCCTCGTTGAATTCCTCGAGCCTCCCATCTCTGTACTTTGAGTTCTTCAGCAGGTCCTTGCCCTTGAAGTGGATGCTTCCGCCCTTAACATATCCGTTAGATGGCAGCAGCTGGGTTATCGCGTAAGCCGCAGTTGTCTTGCCGCACCCGCTCTCTCCGACGAGGCCGAGGGTCTCTCCTTTGTCTATGCTGAACGACACTCCATCAACGGCCTTGACCCACCCGTCCTGAATCTTGAAATGCACCTTGAGGTCCTTGACTTCCAGCAGGGCCATTCGATCACCTCTTCCTCAGGCGCGGGTTGACAACCTCGTCGAACGCCCTGCCAATCAGGTAGAACGAAAGCGAGAGCAGCGTGATTGCTATGCCAGGCGGCAGGAGCCACCAGGGGGCGTCGAGCGAGTGTCCGCTTATCTGCAGGAACTGCAGCATCATGCCCCAGGTGATCTTGGTGACGTCGCCGAAGCCAAGGAACGCAAGAATCGCTTCCGTGACGATCGCACCACTTATGTTGAAAGTCATGTAGAGGAAGGTGTAAGGTAGCACGTTAGGAGCGATGTGCCTGAATATCAGGCGCGCATCGGACGCTCCGGCGATTATTGCGGCATCGACAAAAGCTCTCTCTTTGAGCGACAGCGTCACTGACCTGATCACCCTGGCGATGCCCGCCCACGAGAGTATCGCGATGATGATTATGATGTTCATCAGAGACGGTCCGAAGACCGCTGCGAAGAGAAGCAGTATCACAAGGCCAGGGAGGCTGAGCACAACGTCTGTTGCCCTCATCAGCAGGTCGTCGATGATGCCAGAATAGAAACCCGCCACAAGGCCAACCACTGTCCCTATCACAACGGCAAAGAAGGCGGCCGTCACACCTACCAAGAGTTCCGCTCGAGTGCCGTACACGAGCCAGGCTAAGATATCATGGCCTTCGTAGTCAGTCCCGAGAATGTAGTGGTTTCCTGATGGGTAGGTTCCCGGTGGCAGCGGGGCTATGTTCACACCTGAGAGAGTCTCGACAAACATGCTGTTATTGCGCGTTATCACCGCGAAGTAGTTGCCTCCAACGATATCTGCTGTGTATATGTTCCCCACGTAGGAGACAGGAGTTGCCGACCCTCCCCCAGGAACAGAGAAAGTTGCATTGACCTTCAACAGCAAATTCAGAAGGTAGATCTTTTCAGCCGATGTGCTGAAGATAAAGGTGTACATCCCGGAGATGTACTGAGGCTGGCTGTTCACCTGTCCCTCAATGCTAGTGTATTGGCTGTTGTTCTCTCCTATCCTGCCGTTCCTTGGGTCTATCCCCGCGACGAAGCCTCTATCGCCCGTCTTCCCGGTTACAATGACGCATTCAGGTGATGGATGTAGGGCCGTGATAGAGTAGTCGCCAATGGTCGGCATCACCAATTTGCTCGCGAATACCACCGTACCGTTCTCCCTGTCGTATCCAATCACTCGTCCATCGGTTGACGCCATGACCACCACTGTTTTCCCGTCCTCGCCAGTCGATCCGTACGGGTAGGGGAAGGTGATCATGTTCTTGGAGACCACGGGATCGAACGCTTCGCCGTTCACTGCGTACGGCTTGGTCCATTTCAGCTCGCCTATTCCAACATGCGTCACATATCCTGTTATCAGGCTCCTGGTGATAGTTATGTTGTACGCCATTAGCCCGATGTCCGTTGGCAGTATGATCATGCTGCCATTCTCGAAGCTACCATCTACCACCAATGGGTTGCCTATGACCGTGGCGTTGGAGAGAGTGATGTTGGTAAGATAGGTTCTCACGATCCCATCGACCGCATTCGGAGGCCTTTTCGAAATCAACGTCACGTTGTGTTCATTGGCGAAGACAATCGCCATCCTTGCTTGGTTCAAGATTATCGAGTAACCGTTCCACAGGTTTGAGACGAACTTTGGAGCAAAGCTGAGATTCCATGAGACTTCAGAGTCCACGAGGTCGTACGTGTATTCGTAGAGGGTGTCATTCACAAGTATGAACATGATCGTCCTGGTGAAGTGAGCGTAGTTGATGTAATCAGCATTCGGAGGAAGTGACTTCATCTCGCGCAGGCCAACTATGATTCCGGGCTTGCCCGTTGTAGGACTCGTTCCCGAAGTAACTGGAACGACCATAGTCTCGCCTTCGGCTGAATATATCATGATTCTCGTGAGCTGGGATTCTCTCGTCGCAGCCGTCAGCCCCATGGGAGCCGTCCAATTGAGTTGCGATTCCAGGTTGACTACCGCGTTATCTGCGATGAAGATGTCAATCGATGGTGCTGTGAAATTTGGCCCGAAAGGAGCGATTATTGGAGCGAAGACCGCCATGACAAGGAATCCTACGACTATCCCCAGGCCCGCAAGCCCGGTCTTCGAGTTCTTGTAGAGCTTCCATGTTGCACGAAAGCTCCTCAGCATCTTCCGCAGGAATTCCTGGCTCTGCTCCTGAAGCTGTGCTGTGTCCGCAATCTTCCTGAACTCACGCTTCTTCTTTCCCTTTTCGCTCAAATCCGTACCCTCGGGTCTAGATATCCGTATATAAGGTCCGCAACGAAGTTGCCGATCAGAACCAGTAGAGTTATGATGTACAAAGTGGCCTCAGCCACGGGAAAATCCAGTCGAGTAAGGCTCTCTATGTAGAGAGCGCCCATGCCGGGGAACGTGAAAACGTTCTCCAGCACTACAGCACCGCTGATTGCGAATACAATCGAAATGATGAACGACGTGACGACAGGGAGCATCGCATTTCTCGCGCCGTGTTTGAACAGCACTCTCCGCTCAGTAAGGCCTATGGCTTTCGCGGTGACCATGTAATTCTCGCCGATTATGTCCAGCATCGCCGTCCGCATGAGCAGGATCGTACCTGCGAGTTCAAGCAGCAGAAGTACAACGAGCGGAAGCGTCATGTGCCACAGGATGTTAAGCCACTTGTCCATGTTGTACGTCGGATCGTACCATCCCGTCAGCGGGAACCATTTCAGTTCGGAGGCAAATACGACCAGAAAAATGAGCCCTATCCAGAAGGATGGCATGTTGTAGAATGCAAGACTAATGACAACCGAGCCGCCGTCGAGTACGCCTCCGCGCTTCCAGGCGATTAGCGCTCCAAGATATATGCCGATGACATACGCGAGTATTGTGGCGAGGCCAAATAGGAGAAGGGTTCTGGGAATGCGTTCTTGCAAGAGCTGCGAGACAGACTGCGCATGCATGAAGGAAAGTCCGAAGTCGAACGTGAGCATGTTCTTCATGTACACGAAGTACCGCTCGCTAACGGGCCTGTCGAACCCAAAGAGGTGCGTCAGATACTCGATCTGTGATGGTTTGAGGTTCGGGTTTGTCCTCAGGAGATCTTGAGGTCTTGCGGGGAGCGACTCGAACATTATGAAAATCAGCGTGAGGATTATCAGAAGCGTGATGAAGGTCTGAATGCTCCTGGCAACCACATACCGAGCCATTCCGGCCATCTAGTTTACCTCTCCCCTCGCGAGGCGCCTTAGGCAAAGTGAGCAAATCTCTTGCTAATAAAACTTTGGTAGCTAGACGTGTCGCGTGTTGAACTGGTCTGCAGGCTCTCGGCGCAAATGGCCGCAACAGAGAAATGAGAAACCAAAGATTGGGAAGAGGTTTGACAAAAGGGTTTTGCGCGGGCCAATTACAGCTTCGGTTCTCCCTTCTCGACCTCGGCCTCTGCGGGCGCCATTGTCTCGGGCTCCTTCCGTCTCCTCATGAGCATCATTACGATGGCGACCACTGCGACAATCCAGCCGGCGATCGCGGCTCCGACAAGCGCCCAGTCCGTGCCCTTCTTCTCGACCTTCTGAGGCTCCGAAATCGTGAAGGTAATCGTCACCTCATTCGAGACGCCCAGGCCATCTGTCGCGTTTATCCGAACCCTGTGCTCACCAGCTGTCAGCTCCCCGAGGTTGCGAGACACATCTCTCGATTCGCTGCCCTGAGCGCCAGGAGCAGGTCCAGGCACGGCCTGCGCTGTACCACCGTCTACCGATACGCTGACGGACTCGAGTCCATTCAGGTCGAAGACGGTGCCCTCCAGAGATATGTTGACGCCGGTGACCATAGAACCGCCCTCTGCCGTCACGCTGGCAGCGATCTCGGGCGCCTTGTTCTGCAATGCCACCTTCATAGATGCGAGGGACATATCATAGCCGGGCCCCGCTGTTTTCGTCTGAAGAGTCATGTACGTGGCCCTCGTGCCCTCCAACGCCGGTGTGTCGACGATGAACGTCACATCTCCGTTGTCGTCGGAGACGCCGCTGCCAATCACCAAGGTGCCCATATCGCTGGTCAGGTCAACGGTGAAACCAGGCAACGGGTCGCCGGCCCAATTGACAACCGTAGCTGTTATCCTCAGGCCATTGGTCCCAATCGACTCGACGACTTCCATCGCATCAAAGGTCAGGAACGTCCGGTTCGTGAAGATCATCACCTGGGTTTGTCCGAAGGTGCTTACTGCGCCTGTGAGGCTCGCTTTCACATACAAGTCTGCTCGTATGCTCGCACTCGTCACGCCCGTCTTCGGAATCGCCTCTACCGTCGCGGAAGCCTCTCCGTTCACGTCTGTCAGGATCGGATATATCCGATACGGCTTACCACCGGTCGGGATCGGGTGCACAATGTAGTTGGTGTCGCCTCTCATGCCGTTCTCGTACACGAAAGCGTCAGCGCCCTCGACCGTGCTGTTGTCCTGATCCTTGACGAGGATGTTTACCGAGGTGGTGTCGTAGAGGCCCTCAGAGGGCTCTGGCCACGCAACCATCACGGGCTTCTCGATGTCGTAGGTCGGGGTCACAGCTTGGTATGATCTCCCGACGACATACCCGCTCGAAATCGTGGTCTGGCCATCAACTTGGTAGTTGTAAGTTGTCTCGTTCATGTAGGCGAATCCCTCAGGAACGACCATTATGCTGCTGATCGCGTCTGCGTGCGCAACGTCGACGCCGTACAGGTTGAAGGTGAACGAGCCGGCCGTTATCGGCACGCCCGTCATGTCGCCCCAGTACCACGAGAAGTACCATTGCCCCTCCTCTGTGGGTCCAGGTCCCCAGAACGCCCAGCTGTCGTAATCGAACCACGAGTTGAATGGGCCTCCTGTCGAACCGCCGAAGCCGTCTGCGAATGTGCTCACGGCGATTCCCATGTAGTCCCAGAGCGAGTCATAGTTGACGGCGTCTGTCCATGTCAACGAGCCATACGGAACAGCTCCAATCATGAGGCTGGCGTTGATTCCATCTGCCGGGTTACCAGCGCTGTCCCATACCCACACAGTCACGTCAAGCGAGCCCAACGGGCCCATGTATTGGGCTGCCTGAGTGTAGGTGATGTAGCCTCCGTACATCTCAGCTGCAGGTGGTGTCGTGCCAACATAAGTCAACGTCACCGTCGTGCCGACAGCGTTCGTTACTGAGGTGTTGAGGAAAGTCACTCTCAGAGCCTTGGAGTCCGCCATGTCTTTCAGCTGAAGGTTCAACGTCGCTATTCCGGTTCCATCGGTGGTCACCGAGGAGACTGATGCCAGATCGAACACCATCGACTCGTTACTATAGGTGACGCTGAGCGTATGGTCGGCCTGAGGTGTGCCCTCATCGTCGACCACCTGGACAGTTATCGTCGTCTGGTTGGAAGTGCTGTCCAACGCAGTTGTTGTTACGCTGTCCACTCTCGCCATCGTCCAGTCTGGCGGGTCGTAGGTCATTACGATGAGTGTTGCGGCTGCTGCGTTCGCCCAGGAGTATCCTTCGAGCGCAACGCTGTACGACAGAGTCAACATCATGTGGGCGTTCTTCTCAGGAGCCGTCGCTGGCGCGTGGTATACGGTCATCGCATGACCGTTCGCATCTGTGAGCGAATACAAATCCTCGACGTAACCGTAGCCGACCAAGTTCTGGTCAATGGTCAGGTTCGCCCCCTCGACGGGATCTCCATTCTCGTCCGTGACGTACAGATGGACATTGGTCGTCTCGCCTAGACCAAGTGCCGGCTTGTCAGGCTTGACAGCCATGTAGAGCGTCTTCGGATATTCTGTTACCGCTTGCACGGTTGCCGTGTCATTAGCAGAAACGCCTCCTTTCGTGACGGTGGCCTTCAGGAACGAGTATCCACTCGTCTCTCCTGTAATGGTGAACTCAAAAACGCCAGTGGCGCTAGTCGTGCCGGAAGTCGGACTGACGCTCACGGTCTCCGTCGTTCCGGAAACAGGAGTCACAGTCATCGCAACCGTGGCTTCGGACACCGGGTTTCCGTCGTTGTCCACTGCTATCACATAGCCACTCGCGGTCTCACCGACGCCGACGTTCCCAGGAGCGGATAATCCGGTGTTCACCGTTGCCGTGGCACCACCTGGCGTCACAGCACCGGTCCGTTGCAGGTTCGCCAAAGTGTAGATGTTACCTCCGGCGATGAGGAGCGATCCGTAGTATGGCAGCCAGCCAGTCCAAGTGTTTCTGTACGCTTCGATGTTGACCTTGGAGTACAGGATGTTGCATGGGACCGCGTCGGCAATGACTCCCTGTCCCCATCTCGTGTAGAAGATCTGGTCCTCTATGTCAAAGGTACCAGTTGCAAGCTCTCCAAGCCTACCAACCTCTACAGCCAGTGCTTGGCTCTCCGCGTCAGCGAGGGTGTTCACACCGAGAAGGTCCTTGTAAAGCGGATTCGGATCGTCCACGTCCCAGAATCCCCAGTTGTTGCTCGTCCCCATCGGTCCGTAGATATCAAACACCGCGTTCATCGGATCGGTGCCCAAAGACCAGCCAAGTTCCAGCATCTGGTAATCGTACGAGTAAGCTTTTGCGACGAGTGTGCTGAAGTCTATTGCCTTCGCCTCACAGTTGATTCCGACCTCTCTCAGGTTCTTTGCGATCATCTGGCCGGCCCTGATTCTGATTGGGTCATAGTCTGCAGGCGGCGTGATCAGAATGATTTTCTCCATTGGTGTGCCATCCGGCAGCTCTCTCCAGCCATCGCTGTTCACGTCGACGAATCCAGACGCGGTAAGGAGGTCCTCAGGAATCGTGGTCGTGTCGTCAAAGGGGTCATCGTATGGATACTTCTCCACGCTCTCATTCATCCAGTCGCCCCAGAATGGAGGCAAGGCAGCGTCTCCTTTCGCTCCGAATCCTCCCATGTAGACATTGACAATCTGATCTTTGTCTATGAGATAGCTGACAGCTTTTCTGAAGGCAAGGCTGTTCATCGGCTGCCTCTTCTCGTTGAATGCGAGGTAGTAGTAGCCATTCTCAGCAAGGTAGCTCAGCCGGATGTTCGGATCCTGCTGCAGACCTGCGACCCTGCCCGCAGGTATTGCCCATTCGATGAAGTCCACATCGCCTGCTTGCAGGGCGAGGACCGCGGTATCTAGGCTCGCGTAGATCTTGAAGTACAGAGTCTTGACGTTTGGCGGGTAGATCTTGTAGCCCATCGGGGTCAGGAAGTCCTTTCCCCAGTAGTCCTCATTTCTAATCATAACTCTGTATATGTCCGGCTCGCCCTCCTTGTACTTGTACGGGCCTGTGCTTATTGCGGCCTTCGGGTCGTCCCATAGCGTATCGATCCTGCCTTGGTCATCAACGTGATCGGGTTTGCCATCACCGTTGTCGTCAGCAGTCCATATGTGCTTGGGTACTATTCGTATGCCAAGCCCGCTTGAGAAGAAGTTCCCGTAAGTCTTGGCCATTACCATCTTGACCGTGTAATCGTCGACGAGCTGGACGCCAGCTTCTATCTCCGCCTTCTCGACCGTCCCATTGCCATCGGCATCGAAGGCATTGATCAATGTACCCGTGTAAGTCGTATCTTCCCTTTCTGCGTGATACGAGAACACAACGTCCTCCGCCTTGAGCTCCGTGCCATCATGGAATAGCACGCCGTGTCTGACGTGTATCGTGACCGTCAGATTCGGCTCATCGAAATCCCAGCTCTCAGCAAGCAGTGGGAACGGTACCGAGTTGTAGTCCAAACCTGCCAGAGCCTCGAAGCCCCACCCGATGACGTTCTCCTTCCAGACACTGTTCGACGCAAGATTGAAAGTATTGAAGTCCTCCATGTCTGACTGCATAGCCAGATACAGTGTTCCTTCTTCTGCTGCCGCTGCTCTCGCCGTCGTTGCGGGCATCACCGCGAACGCTGAGAGAACGGTCACGAGCATCACAAGTCCTGCTAGAATAGCTCTACTTTTCATGCCCCCTCATCCTCCGTTAAACCCCTACGGGATAACAAGTTCGGCAACGTTAAAGCTTTATAAGGTATATGAATCTTATGAAAATGTCGTTTTGAGCCAAAATAGCCAGTGTCTTTCTGGCCAGTGTTATGCAGATTCAAGAATTTCCGGAGATGAAAGTCCTCTGAAGACTTCTCTATTCATTGCGTCCGTGCCTTGAAGAATCCAAAAGATCCTTTTCTCGGTGCAAGTGACCCAGAGAGACTACCCTTTGTGCTTTGCCCGTTTCTTCGCGTCTCCCACAATGTCTTCGACTGCTGTCGGATCCGCGCAGTTCCACTCGCCGCAGAACGGGCATCGTGATTGGTTCTCTTCGAACTCGATATCCTCGATGTGGCCAGCATAGTTGATTGTGGCTTCGTAGGCATTCTTGCACTTCTTGCATATGTACTCGAGCTCTATCTTGGGCATGGCCGGTGGACAGGCAGACTGATTGATAAACGTTTTCGAGCCCTCTTCGTCGAATCATCGGCAAGCTTTTGATATTCGATGGTGCTGCGGTTGTCGAACGGTTTCATTAGGAAGAGCGGCGATGCCAAGGAAGGCCAGTATCTCGGGTTTGAAGGAAGTGTCCGCTTCGGGGAGCCACCATCAGATAGGCCTTTCGATCGGGAAGCAATGCAGAGACTTGGCCCAGCGCATGGAGAAGCGTTTCAGGTCGACCGTCGCTTCCACCCCGGGGCTGACCGTTCAGAAGGCGCTGGCACACGCACGGAAGAGCCTGCCCCTGACCAGAGAGTATTTCCCGGAGTATGTCGAAGAGCTGGAGGGATATGCTGAGGGGGCCGGAATACCCTGGGACGTCGTGTACTTCACGTTGCACGAGATCCCGATGTTCGGAACAGGTAGAGGCTGTACTGACATAGCCGTCAACGCTGAGTGGACCAAGGACGATTGTGTGTTTGCAGCACATAGCGACGACGTCTCGCCGTATCTTGCCCAGCACCTTGCCATCTCCAGGATCAAACCGAATGACGAACCCGGTTTCGTCGCCTTGTGCTACGGAGGCATTCAACCGACCTCAGGGATGAACGCTGCTGGGATAAGCCTGACGGGGAATGCCCTCGTCCACAATGACGACCGCATGGGCATTCCCAAGGAGGTCGCCGTCAGGAACGTCCTGCGACAGAGCAACATCTACGATGCCCTCGTCGCGTCGATGCCTCCGAAGAGGGGGAACAGCTACAACAACATCGTCTGCGATTCGAACGGGGAGATATACAGCGTCGAGGGATCCGCGACAGCCTTTGACGCCGTCTACGCATCAGAGGGATGGCTCGTGCACACGAACCACTATCTTTCCCCGCGTATGTGGGGGTTCGAGAGGGACCTTCACACCAGGTGGTCATCCATCATCAGATACAATCGCGCGACAAAGCTGTTCAAGAAGGAACTCGGGAAGGTCGAGGTGTCGACCTTCAGGAGGATACTCTCGGACCATGTGGGATACCCCCAGTCGATATGTCGCCATGCTGACCCGGCCCTCCCGGAGGAAGAGCAGACTCAGACGATATTCTCTGAGGTTTTCGACCTCACGAACAAGGTCGCGTGGATTCTTCAGGGCAATCCGTGCAAGGGAGAGTACAGGAAGTACGAGCTCTGAGCGCTCTGGCTACAGGGCTCCGTGTCTCAAGACCTCTCCTGCCCGCGCCTTGGTCTGCTTGCCATTGTCGATCGCGATCTTGCCATTGACGATCACATACGGCACGCCCTCAGCGTACTTGGGCGGGTAGTTCTCGAAAGGATACGTGTGCGGCCATCTGTTCGTTGCCCTGTCCTTGATCCTCGCAAGGTTTATTATCGCAATGTCCGCCCGCATTCCGGGCCTCAACACCCCCCGGTCGTGGAGGCCGATCTTCTGTGCTGGGAAACTGGTCATCTTCCTGATGCATTCCTGCAGCGTCAGCAGTGGCTCGTCCCTGACATAGCGTTCGATTATGCCCGGGT
>Ga0315314_1002362_pt1 | contig 15655 bp, 17 predicted proteins | sample TDP9_MG_FD_203631 | JGI IMG/M metagenome (GOLD analysis project Ga0315314, IMG submission 203631) | Freshwater sediment microbial communities from Lake Towuti, South Sulawesi, Indonesia - TDP9 | ecosystem: Environmental > Aquatic > Freshwater > Lake > Sediment | place: Indonesia: South Sulawesi...
CCCAAAAAGATTAGAAGAGGGTGTTCCTCTTCACGCATTTTTTCCAAAAACCTTGCGTCCTGAAGAATCTGCGCCAAAGTTTCTATATCGCCGTGGATGTCTCCCACCACAGTTGCCTCGCCCTTTGGCTGAGCCTCAACCAGTCTGCCTGTAATTGTAAGGCTTCCAACATGTCCCTCTTCTTTGTTTAACAACTCGCCAACGTTTTCGGTCAACTGCACGAAGTCTTGAAGGTTCGTCTTAAATGCTGACGTAACCAGTTGCCTCAGGTCTTCAGGTTGACTAGTCATCAACTGCACCCATGCTGATACTGTATGTAGCGTCAACAGTCCTTTATTCTGTGTTGTGCCACAAAAGATTTCCTTTGTCACACAAAACTCTACTGTGGTTAGAAGCCTCAAAGCATTTTTATAATCGCTTAAGCCTAGTTAATGCTTCACCTTACGGTGCCCCTCACATGTCTAAAAAGCAAGTCGTCTCCTCTGAGAGCTTAATAGAATGGCTTTTGGAGAAAGACAACCCTTCTGTTCGTTATTTCACCCTACGAGACATATTGGGCAAAGACGAAATCGATTCTGAAGTGAAAGAAACAAGGGCAGCCATCCCTGCTTACAAGGTTATTGAAAAGATGCTTTCAAAACAGAAACATGAAGGTTACTGGGAAGACTCTGATAGTCCCTACCTTCCAAAATACAAGTCCACATATTGGCAAGTCATGATACTGGGACAGTTGGGAATGGACAAAAGCGATAAAAGAGTTCAAAGAGCTTGTGAATTCATTCTAAATCTACAATTGGATGAAGGCGGGTTCTCATCGTACACCGAAAAAAGAGCCTTAGCTGAATATGACTGGATGAGAAGCAGAGCAGCCTTGAAAGAAAAGTTGCAACCCAGCTCTGAATCGTGGGCGCAATCCCTTGTCATCGAACATCAATATTCATGCTTGACTGGCAATGTCTGCGCAGCTATGCTTCGAATAGGCTATGGCACAGACCCGAGAGTAATTAAAGCGTTAAACTGGTTGGTTAAAGTTCAAAACAGAGACGGTGGATGGCTCTGCCCCTACTGGAAAGCCCACATCAGAGACAAGCACAGCTGCTTCTACGGAACAATCTGTCCACTCGAAGCGTTCTCAGAAGTACCCAAAGAAAAGCGGACAGTCGAGATGAAACAGGCAATCGCTAAGGGCGTCGAATTCTTGCTGATGCATCGCTTGTTCAGGGCAGACCATCACGGCTATAAGGTGATTAACCGTAATTGGCTCAGGTTTAGTTTTCCATGGTTCTATGGATACAACGTCTTGAGGGGGCTATCTGTTCTCACCAAGTTAGGCTACATTCAAGACGAACGCCTAAAAGACGCCCAAGAACTACTGCTTCAAAAAAGGCGCTCAGATGGAACATGGCTACTCGAAAACGCTCCGACTGGAAGAATGCATGCTAACATTGAAACTGTTGGTAAACCGAGCAAGTGGATCACGCTAAACGCTCTTAAAGTGTTAAAACGCATGCACAAAACCAACAACATACAGTTGAAAAAGGTTTTAGTCAAGTTTAAGCGAGAGTAAAACGCATGAGCGCTCCAAAACTAAGCTTTGAAGAAAGCCTTCTACAAAACGTGATCCAAAAAGAAATCTGCGCAGGCTGCGGCGCCTGCATCCTAGTCTGTCCATTCGCCTGCTTGGAATACGCTGAAGAAAAACCAAGTTTGATAAAAAAATGTGAAATCTGCGGAATCTGTCCCAAAGTCTGCCCAAGATATGATTTTTCTCGGTCAACTTTGGAAAAACTTGTGTTCCAGCGAGAGCGCAAGCCTGAGGAAGACTTTGGAGTTTACAGACGCTTAGTCATTGCACAGGCGAGCGACAACGACATTCTCGGAAGTTGTCAGGATGGTGGAGTGGTTTCAGCTTTGCTCACGTTTGCGCTAAAAAATGGATTGATTGATGCAGCCGTTGTTTCGGCAACTAGCCAAGAGAAGCCACTGTTTCCAACTCCAAGATTGGCGTCCACCCCTCAAGAGGTTTTAGAATGCGCAGGAACCAGGTACACTTATTCACCCAACCTCTTAACTCTGCAGGAAGCGGTGAAGCAGAAGAAAAAGAGTCTGGCGTTCGTGGGCACTCCTTGTCAAATACAAGCTGTGCGAAAGGTCGAGGCTGTTCCCTTAAAGAAATACTCAAGCATGCTGAACTTCACTGTTGGGCTTATGTGCACCGAAAGCTTCACCTACAAGGGTTTGATACAGGGGCACATTCAAGGACAACTTGGCATTAACCCTGGGGAAATAAGAAAGGTCAATATTAAAGGGAAGGTTTTGGTCACAACAAAGACTGGAGAGGTCAAGACTATTCCTTTGTTGGAGGCTAAGCAGTACACGCGTAAAGGTTGCGTTCCCTGTACTGACTTTTCAGCTGAGCTTGCCGACATATCCACGGGCGGTTTGGGATTAAGCAACTGGACGTTTACGGTTATACGCACTCAAAAGGGTGAAGAAATCTTTAACAGAGCAGAAAGAGCAGGAGCGCTGCGAACGAAGCCCGTAGAGGAAGAAAGAGCGTCGTTAGATTTATTGGTTAAACTTTCAAAGAAGAAAAGCAAAGCGGCTTAAGCCTGAAGAATAACTTGAATGTTCTTATCCGTTAGTTGGAAAATGGTTTTCTCCAGCTCTTTTTTCTCGTTTTCGATTTTTTGATGCAGTTTTCTGTGTTCCTCTTCTAGGGCTTTGACTCTTGAGCTTGTGAACTCGTTCTCCTTCTGGAGTTGTTTCAGTCTTTCTTGAAGTTCGACCAGCTTGTTCTGGAACTTTGCGACAACATCAGAAGTTAGCAGTTGGTTTTTGTGTGAACGTGCTTCTGTGCAACTTTTTTGCAGATTACTTAATGAAGCCTTGTTGAGCACACTGTCGATTTGTTCCCGAGCCTTTCTGAGGCGGGTGCTCTTCAGCTTAAGTTTGCCTTGACTTATTGCTTCGTCCACTTTTTTTAGTATGTTCTTCAACGTTGGGTATCCGTCTTCTTCGCTTGCCAGTGCTTCAAACGGGTCACTGAGGTAGTCGCCCAGTTTTTTGGCTTCGTCGACTGGGATGGCTATGTTTCCGCTTTGGGCTAGGCTTTGAAGCTTGAAGAAGGGTTTTTGTAGGTAGCGCAGGTTGTGCTTGACGTCTTCTCTCAGCCCTCGGATTCTCTCTTCTGCTTTGTTGAGCTCGGTTAATTCGGCTCTGCTTAGAATGTTTGCGATTTCCTGCTGTGTTTTCATCAGTTCTTGTTGTAGCGATTTTTCTCTTTCCTCCACTCTCAGTCGTTGCTTCTGAGCTTCATCAACCAAGGTTATTGTGTGCAACAGTCTATCTCTCATCGACGACGTGTCTTCAGCCATTCTAGCCTTGGCGTATTTGTTGGTCAAGAAGTCACGAAGTTCTTTTTGTATGTCGACCAGTCTCTTTAGCATGACGTCGAGTTTGCGGCGGTCAAAGATGAAGTAGGGCGTTATGTAAGGGTACGCTTCTGCCCTCATCTGCAAGGTTGCAGTTAACGTCTTTTCCAAGTCGTTGCTCAACACTTGAAGGCCCTTGTAATCGACTTGTTCTGGAACCTTGACCGTCTTGAGTGTTTCCGAGAGGCTATGAGCAAACTTGTTTGCGTTTCTGGCGAAACGGTATGTTTTGGGGTTGGTCTTCTGCATTTCTCTCTCGCTGTTTTCAAAGATTTTTTCGCTGCTCTCAAGGGCGTAGTTGAGTCTTTCTTGAATTTCCTTGAGAACACTGGCTCCTTTGTTTCTTAAGGGTTCAACTATTGACCTGGTTTCCTTGCTTATCCATTCTTTTAGGTCGGTGAGCGTTATCTGCTTGGGCTGAGACAAGGCTGTTGCACTAAATCTGAGTTAATGCTAATGGTTATTTTAATCTTGTTTTCGGGTCCCAATTGAAATCCTTTGGGTCCCAACTAGAGTAGATTATTGTTCATCACTAGGAATTCTTTGTTGAACGAACAAAACGGCCTCCTCTGTTTTGTCCGCTACTGGATTTTATTCGTCCGACAATGTTAACTTACTAGTGGATTATTGTGGCACAACAGAAAAATCTTTGTTACACAAAGAAAAATGCTGATTTTGCCAGTTCTATGATAGGGATATATACTTGCTCTACAAACATTTTTTGGATAATTGTGGTTGAGAGGCTGAGTTCTTTGAGCAACGTTCAGGTGATTGGTGTAAAGAGTTTGCCCATTATAAAGAAGGGAGACGACTTGGCTGAGCTCATTTGCAAGGCTGCGAAGAAGCAACGAACCCCAATAAAAGACGGCGACGTAGTCGTAATTACTCATGTGGTTGCGTCGAGGGCTGAGGGCAACACAGTCAACCTAAACGAAATTGTTCCGTCAGACTTTGCAGAGACCGTGGCCAGACAGGTTGGCAAGGACCCAGCCTTGGTTGAGGTCATTCTCAGAGAGTCGAGGAGCATCGTTCGAATGGGCAACGGTCACCTCATAACTGAAACAAAGCATGGTCTTGTGTGCGCCAACTCAGGCGTAGACCAATCAAACGTTCCAGGAGAAAGAATAGTGGCGCCCTTGCCAAGGAACCCCGACCGCACAGCTCGAACCCTACGCAAAAGGATAAAGAAGTTGAATGGCAAAAACGTGGCTGTCATCATCTCCGACACACATGGTCGTCCATTGCGCGAAGGCGAGATAAACATAGCCGTGGGAGTGGCGGGTATCAACCCTATCCGCGACCGAAGGGGCGAAACAGACCTCTTTGGATACCAGTTGAGAGTGAAGCAAACAGCGATTGCCGATGAGTTGGCTTCAGCCGCTGAATTAGTAATTGGACAGGCTAAAGAAGGCATACCAGTCGCAATTATCCGAGGTTACTCATATCCCCAGTCTGAAAAGGCAACAGCAAAAATGCTCATAAGAAAAAGAAAAAAAGACCTCTTTATTTAACGCTTCAAAAAACTCGGAGGTTGTCATAGTTCGCATAACTTGGGAAAGGTATTATTCAACACTGAAACAGTTACCAAGAAGACTGAAGAAGCCTGTTCCATTCGTGGTTGAGGCGGTGCCAACCTTCAGACATCGCAAGATTAAGAGTGTGCTCGACCTAGGCTGTGGAGTGGGTAGGCATTGCGTCTATTTGGCTGCAAAAGGCTTCGATGTCATCGGTGTAGACGTTTCTAAGAGTGCATTAGAAATTGCAAAACAATGGGTTCGAAAAGAAGGGCTGAAAAAAATTGTATTTATGCAAGGAACCATGACCCACATTCCATTGGGTAACGGACATTTGGACGCCGTCATCAGTGTTAGCGTCGTTCACCATGCCGTTAAGAGAGACATCAAGAAAACCATAGCTGAAATTAACAGAATCCTTAAGAAAAACGGCGTTTTCGTGGCAAATCTTGCTTCAGTGAAAGACCCAAGATACGGTGAAGGCAAGAAAGTGGAAAACAACACGTTCATGATTTTGGAGGCTTTTGAAGAAAAACACTTCGACGAACTACACCATTTCTTTACAGAACGAGAAGTTTCCGAGGCTTTTGCGAGTTTCGCCAAGACGGAAATAGAACTACTAGAAGATAAACCGCATTATTGGAAAATAACAGCCATCAAGTAGGTTAGAATTAAACTTTCAGGCTTTCCTTTATTTTCTGTGCCACGTGCTTGCCTAAGCCAACTGCCTTCTCCAAGTCTTCCTTTTTGGGTGGTCCACGCACTTCCAATGTTTCTAGAATTTCGAAGCCCGACTGTTGTAAGCGGTCATTCATCATTTTCAGGGCGCCTCTTCCCCAACCGTAAGAACCGAAAAGAGCCACAAGCTTTGCTCTTGGCTTAATTGCTCTGATGATTTCAGTCATCATTATGGCGAGGGGATGAGCACCATTCAAGACAGTTGGCGCTCCAATCACAATTGCACTTGCGTCCACCAAATCCCTCATAACATGCGAAACATCAGCGACCAAAAGGTTGTAAGGAACAGTTTCTACACCCTTGGTGGAAATCGACTCCACAATGGTCTTCTCCAAAGTTTCAGTAGAACCCCACATAGTGACGTAAATCACCACGGCTTTGGATAGCAGAGGACCGCGAGCCCACATTTCATAGGCGCCCAAAATTTTTTTCGGGTTTCTGTAAATCGGACCGTGACTCGGTGCAATCATCTCCAAATCCAGATTTTTAACCTTGTCAAGTGCTCTTTCAATGGCTATGGGAAACGGCATCATGATTTCGGCGTAATACCGCTTGGCTTCGGGCAAAACAATATCGCCCAACTCATCGTCGAAAAGCTTGCTCTTAGCCAAGTGTGCTCCAAAAAAATCACACGGAAACAGAATCCTATCTTCCACACAGTAGGTAAACATGGTCTCTGGCCAATGAAGCCAAGGCGCATCAATGAATCTGAGCGTCTTGCCGCCCAAATCCAAGGTGTCGCCTTCCTTAACCATTATAGTTCTTTCAGTCGGCACATCGTAGAAGACCTTAGCCATCTCAACGCCAATCTTTGACACAACCAACTTGGCGTTTTTGGCACAAGTCATAACCCTCGATATAGCGCCCGCATGGTCGGGTTCAGCGTGATTCATAACGACGTAGTCAATTTTTTCTGTGTCCACGATCTGCGCGATTTTTTGGAGCATCTCGTTTGCAAAGTTGTTCTGAACAGTGTCAACAAGCACTGTTTTCGTCTTTCCAACTATCATGTAGGCATTGTATGATGTGCCCATGGGCAGCGGAATCAATGCGTCAAATATTCGACGATTCCAATCCTCAACCCCAACCCAATAGATGCCAGTCATCAACTCGTTGACGGCTCTAGTGGTGCTCATGCTTCACTTTGCCTCCAGTAACACCCAATTCCTTTTCCAACTCCGCAATCATGTGCAGGTAATACTCGTGCTTTCCCTCGCCGATTATTTCCCTCTCAATCTTTTCAAATTTTTCCAAAAGCTCCTTGTTGTCAGACTGAGAGAGAACCCTGCCACCCATCGGATAGAGAATGTTGTCCTCCTTGTAGATGTGCTGATCAAGAAGTGCAGCGTAACCGCGAGCGTTCTCCACAATGAGACTCTTAGCCGCTTTATTGCCTCCCTCATACTGAGCCACAGCATCAGCCAAGCCTCTAACAAACTGACGCCCTTGCTCATGTTCCATCAACATCACCGCAATTGGACCGCCTTGCGTTGGAATGCCTCTCTCGCCCAAGGCTGGAAAAAGCGTGTCCTGCTCTTTCCCGTGATGACAACGATCCGCGAAGGTCTGGATGAAACCCACAGCCTTTTTGAAAACTTCAATAGAAACGTCTTCGCCCTTACCAAGCCTGTTAGAAGCCACGTTCAGGACCTTAATCATTCGTAAGATAACCTGATGCTCTTCCTTCAGGTTTTCGGTAGCCAACATAATTTTTATCACCTTTTACATAGAAATTCTTAGAAGGCAATAATTTTTCACTGGTCTTTTAAATACCCTTCGGTTTCCTTCAACAGTTTTTCTAGGTCAGCTTTATAATGCGCCGTGCTCAACGACCCAGTCTTGGTTGGCAGGAAAAATACCCCGTTCTCAATGAGATGAGCGTGATAACTGACCAATTTTTCTTTGTCAGCCCTTTCCGCAGCGTTTGCGTCCCTAACATCCTCTTTAGTGAAGTGAGTGTGCAAGAGCGAACCCACACCCGTAACCTGAACCGCTTCTTTTCTGCTTTCAAAAATTTCACTCAGTTGCCGTCGCAAACGATTGCCACGCTTATTCAGTTGATTGAGCATTCTTCCGTCTTCCAACATCCTGAGAGTAGTTAAGCCAGCAGTCATTGTTATGGGATTGGCACAGAAGGTTCCGCCGTGAAAACAGAACTTAGGTCGTTCGTAGAGAAGCGAGTCCATGCGCTCCATGATTTCTCGTGGTCCAGCCACAGCGCCTATTGGAAAACCTCCTCCCAAGATTTTGCCCAAAACCGTAACGTCAGCCTTGACACCAAAGAATTGTTGTGCCCCACCTGGCGCCAGTCTGAAGCCTGTGATGACCTCGTCAAATATTAGGAGAGTTCCGTTTTCAGTGCAAAGTTCTCTCAGTTCTCGCAAAAAGTCTTTTTCAGCCGGTATGCAGCCAGCCGCTCCAAGCACGGGCTCTATGACAACACCAGCCAGCCGTTCTTTCTTTATGATTCTCCTTACTTCGTCAACGTTGTTGAATGGGAGCACAACCGTGTCCTTCAATGTTGCCTGCGTCAGCCCACCCGATTCGGGAACATCAAACGGGGGCTTTACCGCTTTGTGAAGTGCGTCGTAGCCGCCGTGCCAGCCGCCCTCAAATTTGGCTATTTTTTCCTGACCCGTGTAGGTTCTCGCCAGCCTAACTGCATACATGTTAGCTTCTGTTCCAGAGTTGGTAAAACGAATCATCTTGACGCTTGGAATCATCTTCACAACCTGCTCAGCTAGGGCTATTTCCAACTCGTGGCAGGTGCCGAAGTGTGTTCCTCGGTCCAGTTGCTGCCTAACTTCTCTCATTACTTTAGGTGGGTTGTGACCAAAAATAAGTGCGTGGTGTCCCATCCAGAAGTCGATGTATTCATTTCCGTCCACATCCACGAGTTTGCTTCCTCTCGCCTGAGTCGTGTAGAATGGATATGGTTCCATGAAACGTATTATGTAGGAAACGCCTGCTGGAAGAACACGCCTAGCTCTTTCATACAACCTCTCTGACTTTTTTGTTTTCGACGAGTATAATTTCGTCAAAGCGTGAAGCCTCTCCTCTTTATTATTGAATAACGCTGAATGTTTAAGCGTGACGCAAAATAAACCTATTCTACATTCTACTAAACACAGTCGCCGAAGACGCAGAAAGGCTTATCCGTTTATTTTTGATGACTGTCTTTTTTTATCTCACCAATTCATACTTTGTAGCCTTTTCAAGTCGCCACTTGCCCAAAATGTCTTTTTTATAGTAATGCAGCAAGCCGCAGTGCTCGCACCTCATGACCTTCATGCTCCTCTTGACATCCATTTCATAAAGCTCTAAGCCATAGCCGCAGTTCTGACACTTTGCAGTGTGCACTTTAGGCGGTGGACTAAGCAATGACGACCCCTGTACAGGTCTTCCCATTTCGGTCATTTTCTTTTCTTCCTCAACATTGTTTGTGCATTGTCTGATGAGTGCTTCTGTTTTAAAAAGTTCATAATATCCAGACGTATTTCAACAAATTATGCTGTGCATGTTGTTTGCAACAAAATAGCATCGTATCTTCATCTTTTGCCCGGCTCAACGCAGAAGATTGCAATCTTTGTGTTAATGACAAAGCCATGGTTAACGGAGAAATTTGCTGTAGAATATTAGGTCGAGGCCAAAGGAGTGCTGTCTCATAAAGCCCTCCGGCACGAATCCTGTCTTAACGTAAAGTTTTATTGCAGAATGCAGATTGGGCGCTGTGAACAACCAGACCTTGTGGGCGTTTCTTTTCTCGGCTTCTTTTAGGTACTCTTGTAACAGGCTTGAACCCACACCTTTTCCTCTATACTCAGGTTTTACTCCAAAAAATCCGAGGTGCCCCACGCCATCTTCCCGAACTCTTCCGCTTGCAACACCCATGATTTTGTCGTTTTCGAGGGCTATCAAATAGATGGCTTCTTTGCTTTCCAGAAAGCGCTTGTAGTTTTCTGGGGTTTCTGGTCGATGAAGCCACTCGATGTTTGGGTTAACAAACGAGTCGGGTAGAAATTCACGTAGACTTTCCCAAATTTGTTTTTCGCATGAAAGCAGTTTTTCCACGTCCTCAACTGTAGCGGGGCTTATCTTGACCATGAGCATCACTCTCTTACGATATTGTTCAATATGTGTGTGTAAGTTAAAATATAGATTCCCTCTAAATTGTGCTTGATATCAATGGCTGCCGAGAGAAGCGTCATCTCGTCCGTGCTCAAACTAACTGGAACGGGATGCGTGCCGAAAGAACTTATCCAAAGAGACGCCAAAGTCACCCAATCTGTGGTAGAAGAAAATTTAAGGAAACTCTTGGAAGGCGGATTCATTCGACAGCAGCGCGGCTTGATTGCGGCTTCGCCTGACCAACGCGTAAGCTTGGCTGTTCAAGCCGTCAAACTGGGCGCTGACTTCGAGCGCATCTGCAAGTTTCTCGAATGGTCAGAATTTGAGGGCATTGTAGCTGAGGCTTTTCTTGCAAGCGGGTTTAAGGTGTTGAAGAATTTTCGTTTTAAGCGCGCTGGGAAACGTTGGGAAATCGATGTTCTGGGTTGCCGAGAACCATTAGTTGTGTGTGTTGACTGCAAGCATTGGCGTCGCGGCTGGAGTCAAGCGGCGACTATTAAGGCTGTTGAGGCACAGGTTGAAAGGACTCGTGCCTTCGCTGAGGCTCTCTCCAACTATTATGAAAAAGCAGGGCTGACTAGGTGGAAGAGCGCCACACTTGTTCCAATAGTCTTGTCACTGGTTCCAAGCCCATTCAAGTTTCACAGAAACGTGCCTATCGTGCCTGTGCTGCAACTGCCAGATTTTTTATACCAAATGCCAGGTGAAGTCGATTCGTTGACATATTTTAAGAAAAAACTCCAACCTATTCAAACAAAATTTAACAGATTATCTAAATAATGTTCGAAAAAAGATTTTTTGTATGTCATATTTTTAGGATTTTTGTTAAAAAACCAAATAATTTTTATTTTTCTTCATTGCAAATTGCTTAAAAAGATGCAAGTTTTTAAAAGTTATTTAAGTTTTTTCTCAGACTATTGTTTAATTCTTTCTCCTTGCTGTCACTATCATTCTTGGGCTGTCTAAGCTGAATTCTTTTTTGTCGTAGCCTCCGTTGATTTTTTTAATCTTTAGTCTTGTCTTGTTTAACATTTGTTTGACTGCTTGAAGGCTATAGAGGCGCAGGTTATGTTGAAGCGATATAATCTCTTTCGAGTCTTTTCTAATTATTGTCCATTGGCTCATCAGCCGAGATGCTTGGAGGTCGAGAGAGCGTTTTTCTAGCATGTAGAAGGGTTCGTATTCAGCCCATTCTCTTTCTTGAAAAACCCTGACAAGATGGTCCTTGTTCACTAGGTCGAGTAAAAACTCGCCGTCTTTTCTAAGGGTTCGTCGAATCTCCTTGAAGCTTTTAATATCTTCATTCTCAGACGGAAGGTAGCCGAAACTCGTAAACATGCAGATGACAGCGTCGAAAATCTGCTTTCTCAAAGGAAAATGACGCATATCGGCTCGCACCAAGGGAAACTCTGCCCCTTCTTCTTTCATTCTTTGTTTCGCTATTGTAAGCAGGTTCTTGGAGATGTCAAGCCCAACTATGTTCCAGCCTCTTTTGCAGAGAATGATGGAGTGTCGTCCTGTGCCGCAACATAGGTCTAGGATTGTTCCTTTCTTAGACAGCGCTCTCTCGATGAAGTCTGCTTCTCTTTCTGTGTCTCGCACGTTTACGATTGCTTCCCAATCCATTCCTATGTCGTTGAATATGTTGGCATAAGGTTGTTTCTCGATTTTGTGGATAGGCAACCATTAACCTCACTCTCTTCATAAAGCGGGCTTTTCAGAAATAGATTTCGCGTTCATTGACTATATATCAAGAAGATAAAATCCCACTCCACTACTTTTATGAGAAAAAAGTAAACATTCTTTCTATGTGGAATGGTTTGTGTCATCAGTTCCGAGAATTATTGCTGATTTACGCGAAAGCGGGTTCGTGATTCAAGTCCTACAGAAAATGAAAGCCGACGTTGTTGAGAAAACCATCAGCCCAGGCGATTACGTTGTTGGCGAAGGGTTTGCGGTTGAGAGAAAAACCTTTCGAGACTTTGTGAGTTCAATTTTCAAGAAGCGTTTGTTCGAGCAGTTGGAGAGACTTCGCAAGACATACGAGCGCTGCTGTCTAATAGTCGAGGGCGACATCGGCTATGGCTTAGCTGGTCTCACTAATCCGTTGATGTTCTGGGGTGCTTTGGCACACATAACAGCTGAATGGCACATCCCCGTGGTTTTCACACTGAACGAAGAGCAGACAGCTCAGTTTCTCTTCAGCGTTGCAAAGAAACTGCAGATAGCCAAGGAAGTCTCGGTTGAGGCGGTTTACAAGCCCAAGCGCTACAGCCTCGCCGACCAACAACTTTTTGCGGTTCAGGGTTTGCCAACTGTTGGACCTAAGTCTGCAGCGAAACTCCTCAAAAGGTTTGGCAACGTGAGACGGGTCTTTTTGGCAAAGGAGTACGAGCTGAAGAGGGTTGAAGGCTTTGGGGAGAAGCGTTCTCGTGAAATCACTCAGTTTTTGGACAAGCAATATAGAGAAGTGATTGGTGTAAGAAAAGGCGCATGAACTAAAGCTTTCACTTCAAGAACATCATTAAGCGTCGTTTTAGATTCTTGTTTCTCTCTTTATTCTGCGCCTTCACCTGTTCAACCATGTTGTCTACGAGCTTTACTAACGTGTCAGCCTGCGCCTTAGTGAATCGCCAGCCTCTTCCATCGTCTATCTGATTCATAAGGTTCAAAAGCTTGGCATCGATGTCCATGCCTCTTTCGTTTTGGTCGCGGTTGTCTTTGGGCAAAATCAACCATTCATTCTTCATGTCTTGGCTACACCGAGATTCAAAATGATTTTTTCTCTATAAGTATGATACTTCAGCGAGGGAAATATATCGAAAATCGATATATGAAAAAGAACATTTCTCACTGCGAGTATCTGTCGTTCATCCATGGGTCGGCTGTGTCACTGTATCCCCGCTTTTCCCAGTAGCCGAGTTCTCGCTTAGAGGTTAAAGCTATTCTTCTCAGCCACATCGCACTCTTGTAGGCGTACTTATTTGGCACAATAAGACGAAGGGGCGCACCGTTTTCAGGCTTAAGCGGTTTGTCGTTAAGCTTGTAGGCCAAGAGGACATCATCGCTGAGCAATTCAGCAAGAGGCAGAGAAGTCGTGTAACCGTCGTCGCACCTGAAAAATACATTTTTTGCATTGTCTTTTGGAGACACAATTTTAACTAATGTCTTAAAGGCGACTCCTTCCCATTTGTTGCCGAGGACACTCCAGCCTTCAACACAGTGGAAATCCGAGACGCTGACACCTGTTGGAAGAGATAATAAATTGTTCCAATTCAAGACCACGGGTTTTTCAACCTCACCGTCAATGGTAAGGCTCCATTTTTGAAGGTCAAATTTAGGAACAGAACCTATGTGACGTGGAATAATTCTCTTGACAGCTTTCTGCCCGGGCGGAAGCCTCTCCCTCAACGTGGAGCCCTCCTGAATGCGAATACCTTTTTCACTTATTATTTCAATGTTTTGACTCCTCTAGAATCCTTTGAGCTTTTATTTGAGTAACAACTTACTTAGGTTTGCCGCCACAAGGAGAGTGTGAAAAACCTTGAAAGAGAGCGACCTCAAAGCGCTTCGCAAGTGGCGCAGACGCGGCTTCTACAGTGAAAACGTGCTAGTCAAACTGCTGCATAAAAACGGATACAAAGCAGTGCGCGTTCCCGTGAGCAATCCAAGCCTCAATCCCTTGCCCGACATCATCGCCAGACGCGAATCCCACGTTTACGCCATCGAGGTTAAAAACGCCAGCTACTACGCATATTTTCCAAGGCAGCAGGTTCAGAAACTTTTCGAGTTTCTCGACCAAATGGTGCCGTTGCCAGAAGAACAGAAACACCCGGTTTTGGCAGCGCATTTGGGCAAGAGATGGATCTTCCGCGAAATCGACTGGAAGACATGGAGAGACGCAAAACTGCTCGAACAGGAACGGATAATCAAGAGGGACAAGGGCAACTTTGACATGGAAAGCGGAAAAAAGAAATAAAAAGAAGCGCGTGAAAGCCTTGTTAAATTTTTAGCTTTCCGTTTTTCATGAGAGTTTTTCCATCAACAATAACGGTTGGGCGTGTCATAATCATGTCCCAGTGGATGCTGCTGTTGTTTTTGCCTCCGTAGGCGGGACCCTTGTTGTCTCCGATGGCTATGTGAACCGTGCCTAAAACCTTCTCGTCTACGAGGATGTCGTTTATGAACTGTGCTTTAGGGTTCAATCCAATGGCAAATTCAGCTATACGGTCTTTGTCTCCAGTAGCAGAGTCCAACACTCCTTTGAAGTCTCCCTTTCCAAACTCAGCATCGAAGTCTACCACTTTTCCTCCTTTGAACTTCAACTTTACGCCAGAGATTCTGTGACCCCAGAAGTTTGTTGGGACATCAAAGAAAACCGTTCCATCCCCGCTGGTTTCGATTGGGCAGACGAAGACCTCTCCGCAGGGAAGGTTAAGTCCCACATCTCCCATTTGGATGTCTTCCTCGCTTATTATGCCGTCGTCGAAAATCCACTTCCTGCCCCTCACCTGAAACTCGACGTCTGTTCCCTTGATGGATGTGAGGTGCACGCTTTCAGAATCTGACACCGCCTCAACGATGCTGCGTCCTCTTTTGGCAAGTTCTTCATAGTCTATATCCAAGGCAGAAAGTAATACATTCTTAAACTTAGTTAATGTAACACCAGATTCTTTTGCTCTCTTAGACGTGGGATAGCCTATTCCAACCCACCTGACGCCTTTCTTATCCATCGTGTCACTAATTGGTTTTCGTGCTCTCCTCCACGCTCCGATTCTGGCGACAGGAACCGTAGCCAACGCGGGTCTGCCAATCGCTATGTAAGCGTCTGTTGCCTCCATAGCCCTAAGCCAATGTTTAGGTGTCGATTCAACGAATCTTTCGCTCGGCTTTGTCAACGACGCTTTCATGTATTCATCTGAGAATGTTACAACTAAAGGTTTGGCGCCGACCAAATCGCATTCAAGAGCCATTTCCTCAGCCAAGTCGAGGGCTTCGCGGATGGTGTAGATGAAGACGCTTTCACCCTCGGATATGCGCATGGACTTAACAACAACCTGCCTTGCAAATCTCTCGTTGAACGAGTCGTCCAAAAATTTTCCTCCACTAAGTTGAAGTAAAACATAATATGAACGAATGCTTTTAAACACTATCCTTGAATCGAGCTTGGAGGTTCAGACGAGTTTTTCATCTTCTCCTTTTTTCAAGCAACTTCCTGATTATGTCATCGTAAGAATCGCCCTTGCGTCCACGTTCCTTCAACAGTTCAACTGTTTCTTTGCTCACCCTTATGCTAGTGTAACGTTTCTGTTCGGTTTCGCTCACTTCAATTCACCACGCATTACTGTTATGCATTTGCATTAATGCTATGCACATTGCATATAAAAATATAACCGTGCAGCAACCACTTCGATTGCTGTGGCCTCATTAAATAGAGTCTACGAAAATCTATGGACATTGCAAAAAACAGCATTAAATGCCCAAAAAACGCACAACCGCGCAAAACCGTGCAGAAGGGACAATTTGTAACATCTCGCGCACTCTAGTGCGTTTTAGTGCACATTTCCCCCTTTTACTTGCCTTCGCAAAGTTTCTATGACTTTGTTAAATACACTTATATCCTGATCAACTGTACAGAATGAAACTCGCGTTAGGCTTAGAGTTATGGAAGGTATCTGTCTGCACTGCTGAAGAGAGAGAAAGGAGATTCCCAAAAAAGCAGTGCTTCATCCGAAGTGTTCTATAACATAGTTCTATTTATAAATCTTAAGGAAAGAATGAGAATTTGGTATATTTTAAAACATCATGACCATGCATTTGACTCAAACCACGTAATAATCG
>Ga0315314_1002363_pt1 | contig 15647 bp, 15 predicted proteins | sample TDP9_MG_FD_203631 | JGI IMG/M metagenome (GOLD analysis project Ga0315314, IMG submission 203631) | Freshwater sediment microbial communities from Lake Towuti, South Sulawesi, Indonesia - TDP9 | ecosystem: Environmental > Aquatic > Freshwater > Lake > Sediment | place: Indonesia: South Sulawesi...
TTAACTGGCGGTGTTGTTGGGCATCTTTTCATGACGGCTAAGGGCATAAACTTGGGCAAACCTAACATGGACTTCTTAAAAACTAAAGAGCTAATGGGATTTGTGCCTGGCATACAGGAGTTGATGAAGGCATTTCCGAAAAAGATAGATATTCCAAGCGATGTAGCGATTGAAGAGCATGGAAAGAGAAAAGAAATTGCAGTTAAAGAGCTTCCAATAGACTATCCGATTTACGACATCGGAGAAGAAACTGTCAAGAAATATAGTGAGATTATACGAAAGGCCAAGTCAATCGTGATTAGTGGTCCAATGGGGGTCTTCGAAAACAAGGATTTTGCAAAAGGAACAAGAAGCATCTTTGAGGCTATAGCGGCTTCTAAAGGGTTTTCTCTAGTGGGCGGAGGACACACAGTAGCAGCTGTTGGAGAGTTGAGGTTGACAGATAAAATGTCTTATGTGAGCACTGCAGGCGGAGCCTTGATAGAGTTTCTTATGGGAGAAAAACTGCCAGGTGTAGCTGCCTTAGAAAAAGCGGCTAGAAAATAGTCTCTGTAATCTGGGTGAGAACGAGTTATCTGCTCTCTCTACTGTCTAGCAAAAGATGACCTACCCCCCTTATATATAGGTTCTTTATATAGTCGGCTTAAGATGCTGTCTTCTTTACTTTATTTCTCTGTTTATTTGCTTATGTAGTTGTCCTTCGGCAAAATACTTAATAGGCTTCTTTCTCTATTTGGATAATGGTCTTATCCGACGCCAAGGCTACACTATGACTAGCTACAATAAGGAGTCTTGGAACAGACGCCGAAAAGAACGTTAAGAAGCAAGATGTCGTGAATTATTGTAGAGGTTGAGTGAAAAATGCAACCAAAGATTCTTTCAAAAATTGAGAAACCTCTCTTGAGACAGTTTGCTGAGTGGTTCCTCTTGATTATAATTGTAGCAGCAGTTTTTGGATCTGTTGGCTACGTCAATGGCTATACGACCTCTTGCTCCAAAACGCTGAGACTACCCATCTTCCATGTAGGCGACTATTGGGTCTATAAGGTCACTTATAATGGGGCTGTCTACACTTGGACGAAGAGAATAGTAAGCGAAGAGATCGTCAATGGCATATATTGCTACGTCGAAGTGACCACGAGCAAACCGCTGCTTGAAGACATGATTATGATGAAGGAATGGATAAGCAAATCTGACCTTAACATCGTTAAACAGATGTGGATATTTCAGGACTCTAGCGTCTATGTCAAAGAATCTACCCACATGTACGATAAGGAAATGTGGCCAAAAGCAGTGGGCAAAAAAGTGAACGTAACGTCGAAGGTAAGCTCATATATCATTATTGGAGGCATTACGCATCATCTAGGCAATACAAATCAAAACTATGAAATTGTGATGGACAGCTTCGAGACAATCGCTGTGCCAGCTGGCACATTTCTATCTCTCAAAATTTACGCCTACTTGGATGGCAGACTCGATTGGATTGAATGGTATTCAGACAGAGCAAAAATGTGGGTTAGGGTTGGTGGCTCTGATTCTTCAGGAACAATAGTTGAGCTTTTACACTACCGTCTTACAAGTAAAACTATAAGTCGAAGAGACTATGCGTCAGGAACAACTAAGCCTTAAGCCTCAGGTAAACATCCGACATCTTACAACTGAGATAAATGAAAGCAAAACGTGACAGTATTATGAGGAACGAATAAAGGAACGTGAACACAACTAGATCACGAACTCGTTCTGCAAATTCGGGTTGCTGGTTTCCCAATGAAGCTGGGTGAAATCTCGATCGTCAATTTGTCGACATGAAAAAAGCAAAAACTGAGCTTGTCCATCCACGATGCAACCAAAAGCCAGCTTGGAATGTAGGCTAGCAAAATACTTAATAGGCTTCTTAAGATGGTAGGTTTCGAACATGGGCGGGTAGAGCAGTTTGGAATGATCGCAGCGTTGGCATCGTTTCATTTATGACCATAAATATTTAGTATGAAGCAATCTTATATAATAGACGGTTGCAAATGAAGCGGTTCTCCAAAGACGAAATCAATGAAATTCAGAAACTTATCGGAAAAGGTGCTAGTCTTAGGGATATTAGCTCTCATTTGGGTCGTTGCAAATCTGCTGTACAATATCATGTTGCAAAGTTTAGGGGAAAGCGGGCAAGAGAAAAGAAACTTCTTGTTGAAAACTTGACTGACAAGGAATTAGGGTGGTTGATCGGGTGTTACGCAGGCGATGGAAGCCGCTACTTTAGAAGGGAAGCATACTCTTATGAGGTAAAGCTCGCTCTCAGTGAAAAAGAACATTCTATCGCCAGTTTTGCCGAAGCAATCTTGTCTAGATGTGGAATGAAGATTAGACTGACGACCGAAGGAAAACGACTGTATGTAAGATGCCAAAGTAAAAAACTTTACAAGTTCGTTGAGAAATATCTTCTTTGGGATGGCACAAAGAAGTCAAACTCCGTTAGGCTGGCTAATCCAACATCTTATTCAGATAATTTCTTGTTTGGATTTCTATGTGGCATAATAGATGCAGACGGAGGAACGAAAAGACTTTACATTTCAACTTCATCGGCAAGACTTGCAGATAATATATTGGATATTTGCGAAACGTTGGATATTGGCACTAACAAACATGAATATGATGTTTTTCATATATACTTGAGTAAACCTGATTACATCAAAACCTGTAGGAAATACGGATTCTCCTCTATCAAGCATAAAATGAATGATGATGGGCCGGGAAGGGTCTCCCCTTCCGTTAGTGGACCGGGCGGGATTTGAATTCGCGAGTTCAATGTTTCACACGTTGAGCTTCCCGCGTCCTCCACGATGCCAACGTGGCGATCATTCCAAACTGATCTACCGGCCCTCGACACAGTAAGCACAATCAGAAAACTATTAAGGATTTTGCATGATTTTAACAGAGAAAAATATACACCCAAACAATGAGCTTAGCAGGTTTATAGGTATCTTCTCAAAAGAGGAAATTGCGGACATTTTAATTGGCGTGCTCATTGTTATTTGCGATAGTGTTGACGATATTGCAGGGTGGTTTGTAGCGGATTAACTCTTTATAAAGGTTTAACGTTTATTTATCCATAGATTTGAATCCCAGTTGTGGGAGTTGATGGAATTTGCCTGTTGAGATTGGTTTGGAGATGTATGGTGAGAAGGAGGTTGTTTTGCCTTTTTTTACGGGTCATGTGGCTAGAGGCTTATTATTGCATGTTGTTAGGCAAGTTGACCCGAGCGCTTCTGGCTTGCTGCATGAGTTGAACACTGCTAAGCCTTATTCTGTTACGCCTATGCGATTTAAGAGTAAGGCGCGGAGTGAGAAGGGTTATGTTTTGGATCCGCAGTTTCCTTGCCGTGTACGTTTTAGGTTTTTGAAGGACGAGTATGCTACCTTTATACTTAATTTTTTTCAGAAGCAGAATAGTGTGTTGGTTTTTGATACAACTTTTCGTATTGCTTCTTTGAGTGTGAACTGTAAGAGTTATGAAGAGTTGGAGAAGGAAGCGCAGGTAGTTGATGCGTTTAGGTTGTTTTTTTGGACGCCTACTTATTTGGCTAGTTTGGGTAGTGGTTTTCATTGGATGTTTCCTGATGCTGTGAAGGTTTTTTCCAGTTTAATGCGTACATGGAATTTGTTTAGTGATGGTAGGCGGTTTGGTAAGGAGGAGTATTTAGGCTATAAGGAGTGGTTGACTAAGAATGTGGGTGTGAGTGAGTATGAGTTGTGGACTCGGTTGGTGGTTATGAGGCGGAAGAAAGCAACGGGATTTGTAGGCTGGATAACATATGAGCTGAAGGATAAGGATAGCGAATGGAACAAAATAACGTGTATGTTAGCCAAGTTTGCGGAATACGCCAACATAGGAGGAAACAAAACAGGAGGATTCGGAGTAACAAAATTCGTTCCTAGGGGCGAAGAGCAAAAGAAGGGATATGCTTGACAAATGAGTGCGTGATTTGAGTGATAGTGCGTGAGTCCAGACCTAGACTTGCTGAGTCAACGATTCCAAACTTTCCATTTCCAAGACCATTTGTGCACCAATATACGTTCTTTGAGAATCGAAACCACGATATCATTCTGAAAAGCCCTACAGCTTCTGGAAAGACTTTCTGTTTTCTCTTCAGTTTCATAAACGAATATCTGAAGGTGAAGCAGAATGGCAAAAGAATAAAGTGTCTTTACCTTGTTCCCACAAGACTTCTTATTCAATCTCAGTTTGAAAATTTGACAAGTTTTTTGGAGCAATTTAACATACCTCATAGAATTCTTGAGGGCGGATATTCATTTGCCGAACTATTCAAGCATCTTTGGGAAAACGATTTCATTATAGCTTCACCTGACATCGTTTTCTATATTTTGCTAAGGAAAAAGAAAACCCAACACATTGAGTTTGAATACACGCAACTGTTGAAAAGCTTGTACTGCATCATTTTTGACGAGCTTCACCTTTTCGATACTTACACTACGATAAATATCAAGAATCTGATCAGCGTTATGAAAGCCCAGAATCCAGATCTGTGTATTTATCTTCTCAGTGCAACGATGGATCTTAAAGACGTTATTGATCCCTCATTGTTTTTTGTTATTGATGGAGAAAGTTATACATACCCTATCATGGTTTCAGCAGCCACTCTAAACTACTATGATACTGAAGAAGTAGCCGCATTTCTCGAAAAGAGCAACTTTCAAAAAGATACGGTTTATGTCTGCAATTCTGTTGATCGTGCTATGAGATTGCATTCTTGTTTCCAAGATTCCGCCTTGTTGGTTGGAAAAGCATGGTATGAAGCTAATGAAGAGACTAGAGAGGAGCAGATAAAGAGAAACCTTGACAAGTGTAGGAATGGCTCGCTCACATTTGCAACAACAGTCTTTCGTCAAGGTGTTGATATTGATGTAAAACGTTTAGTTGTCGAAGAACCATTAAACTCTCAAGATGCTATTCAAACCTTTGGAAGATGTGGGAGATACAGCCAAAGTGAATTCATATTGCTGACGAACAAGAGTCAAGTTCTGAACACACTGAATTCTGATAGGCAAGTTTCTCGAGGAGAGTTTGAGCTGGCTCTTTCGGATCTGTTTAGACCTGCGGAATTTGAACAACAAAAACGTATGATGAACGCAATGTGGTATAAATTGTATGAGACGACACGGTTGAAAGATCAAGTCGGTGTAGTTGTTACAGAACAAATGAAAAAAGACTATGAAGAGTTCAAAGATTTTCTTCCTGACTTGGGGTTCAGAGAACCTTCGCCTTCTGTCAAATATGAAGACATTGCTTTCTCCATCTTTGAGATACTAGCATTCAAAGATGCCTATCTGCATATTGAGCCCACTGATGACTCCTTCTTTGTTGGAGAACTTCGAGATGGAGGTAGGTTCATTAGAAGAGAGTATGGGAGAGCGAAGAAAGAAGATTTGCCAATATTTACAGTTGTGGAAAAGGAAAGATACAAAGAGACACCATATTACATCCTGCGATTGAAGTTGCGGGGCATTTGCTTTTCGGTGAATGCAAAGGTTGGACAACTTGGGGATTACCCTTATATTTTCAACGATAAGACAAAACTAATACCAACGCGCAATTCGTTCGAACCATGTAATTTCTTTGAGTGATGGATATGGAATCAAATTGGCTGATGAGAAAAGTAAAATACGATGATCCTGCAGCAAGTCAGACTTTTATTGAACATGCTATTAGAACTTTCCATGTTGGAAAATATATCTTCGATCAGTTAAGGCTGAACTTCAAAGAAAAAGACTTTCTCTATGGCTGTTTCTTTCATGATGTTGGAAAACTTTTGGCTGAACCCGGTGAATCGCACACTCCTAAAACGAAGGAAGGTTTGGCCTCAATAAAGAATACCAAAGAATACCAAACAGTCATCAGGGCTTTTGGTCTTGACGACTTGTCGCAGGACGAACACGTTACTCGTGCAATAGAGAGACACCATGATTCTCCTGATGAATTCAGCGCATATATATCGATAGCTGATCAGATTGCTTCATCCGAGAGTGATGAAAATCTCAAGAATAGATTGAAGAAAGCCCCGATTTCAACTTTGATAACCTACCTAAACGAGATGCATGGATTTTCTGACTTCCACTTCTACTACGTAAGATTCTATTCCTTTTCTAAAAATGAACTAAACGCCATCGGTAGGCTCTTTCTTCTAAAACTGCTTTATGAAACTATCGAGCAGATGCAAGAAGTCAAACTTCTGTATGAGACCTTTGACGGTTGCAGAATAGTGACAAAACTAGATTCCATCAGTCTAAAGCAGCTCTTAGTTACTAAGTTTGAAGCAAACCTTGTAAAATTCATGGAGAACCAAAACCTTGAAGGCATACTTGGTGGCGCCCCTGACAATTATGCCCAATTTACAAATATGCCTAAAGAACTAAAACCCAAATTAGTTGAGCTGACCATCCGAAAATATGCTCAAGACATAATTGATTCGTTGAAAAAGAAGCATATTCAAAAGCTAGAAGATGTTGGGCTGAGCTTGGAAATTTTGTCCAATTTAGCGAGACTTAACGAGGTATCTGAACTTACTAAAAAAGGGATCAAAGGGATTAGCACAACCAAATATTATCTCTTCGCAGATGAAAGCGATCAGTTTCCAGACTGGGTCGTGGAAACTTTTCTGAAAGACAAGAAAGATAGATTGGAGAAAAAAATTATTCACGGCGGCATGCCTCGAATTGAAAAGCTACTCTCTAAGGCTGGTGCAGACGTAACTAGAATAACGTGCAAAGAACAGGTCTACAATAAGCTATTCCCATTGGTGATTGCAGTCAATTCAGTAAACGGGTCTGAAGTCGACTTTCGATTTGATGTAGGAAGTTACCTCGCAGTCGACGACGAAGTGTCACTCGCAAGAATTGCTAAGAAAAGCCCCTGTGCAAATTGTGGTGTTTTTGAAGGCGAGGTTGAACTCACTCCATTTGCATTTGAGTATAAGCAACATGCTAAGGAAACATTGTTTAAAGAAACAGAAAAAGAGTTTAGAGATCGAATCAAAGTAGTTTGTGGTCTTTGCCAGATTGAAGCAATTCTGAACACGCTACTTTGTGGAACAAAACTTGAGGGTATGCAGTCACGGATTGATACTCGGACGCATTTGATCATTTGTGGATTGGGAATTGATGAAACTTTGTTTGAAAACTTATCTCCCGAAGAACCTATCAAAAGGTTGATTGATAGATTCTGGATAACCAAACAATCCGTGTACATCAAGAAGCGCAATGATCTTCAATTTCTGGTCATGTCAATTGCGGACATCCAAGCAGGGTCTGGAAACATTACCTTTCAGCAACTTCTGTTCTCGTTACTTGCAACAAAATTGAAACATAATTGTTTGGTTCTCTCCCTAGGCGTCAACAAAATTCCAACGACAATCGATAATAGCATTGTCCAGTTTGGCGACGGAGAAACTCATATTATTGATGATGTCAGGACGGATTTCTTCGAATACGTATTTACAGAGTCTAATTTGCCCTTCAAGCAACAAAGAGACATTATACTTCAATACGTGAAGAACCCCTTTATCGGGATTGCACAAATACTTAAGAAGAGTAAATACACTAATCAAACTGAAGAGTTGGTTCAAAAAATGTCGAAAGACGATGAACTTTTTAACATAACTGATCAAATATGGGAAATGGCCAAAATCGGAGGTTCCCTTGAAACTCGGAAAAACGTTGGTTCATTTTTAGTAGGTTTTAATGCTACTCCTAGGTCTATCGATCTGATAGCAAATAGATTGCTCAAGAATACGATGTTAAGTTCTGAAAAAAGGGCAGAGATAATCAAAATCCATGAAAAATTAAGAAGTACTTTGGAGAATTTGAGGGATAAACAAAGGGCACAATTGAAAGACTATGTCCAAAGAACTAAATATCTCTTCAATTCAAAGAAGTTTTACGAACTCAAACTAAAAGGAGAATCTGAGAAAGATGAGTCAGCAGAATGAATCTAAAATAATTGCTAATCTGCCAGAATTCAAAAATCTCGGCGAGGAATTGAAACTCGCAAGCGGTGAAAGCCTCAAAAAAGTATATGTCCAGAAAAACGACTATGTCGCAATAGTAGGCTACAAGGTCCTCAAGGATTTTGCCAGATTTACGAGCCATGAAGACTTATCAAACGACAAGATAGACTATGCAGGCAAATCTAGAATCTATCTGACAGGATTGAAACGCAGAGGAGTTTACCGACGCGCCAGCGAAGCCATCTTGAGACAGTACAATGAAAACTATAACTGCGCCACTCCAGACCATCAATGTATGAACTGCTACAATTGCTTTACCTATGGAGGAGTTATTGCAATCAAAGACAAAACCCAAGCGATAAAGGCAAGATTGAAGCCTACCACATCATTTTCAATTCAAAGCGACGAGGAAGCCCTCATCGATGAAGAAGAATTCCATAACATTGTACACACAGATTTTCGAATGGAACAAGCTGAAAAAGGCGAACAAAAGAAGCCCAGCATATACAATCTGCTCCTTCTTAAACCTGGAACAATTTTTCCTTTTATTGACATAATCTTTAACCCAACCAAGTTTGATTTGGCTATATACCTTGAAACGCTCAGAAGAGCAGACGCTATGGGGTATGGTTCAAGAAGCTCCTTGCTCGGCACTATGGAAACTAAGATACTAGCTATAACCGATAACTTGAAGATATCTCACAAAGACTTGCTTAGCAAAATCAAAGTTGACGATTCAGGCAACGTAGATGTCAAGGAACTAAAGGCTGAATTCGGTGCTGAAGCTGTTGATGAAAAACAATTAGAGACTCTTCGAGCCAAACTACCAGAATTAATCAAGACATACAAAGCGGAAATCTATGGTGCTACGTCCTCAAAAAAGACTACAAAAAGCTGAGGCTAGTGTTTGTGCCTCCCCAAAAGACTAACTCTTCGACGCTCTACGCCATAAAATTTGAGCTTGAGGAATTTGGGCAAAACGTTTCTCACTTGACTCGAAAAACCTATTACACTCATGATTTCTTTACCGACAGACAAGTCTACGCAGCAATTACACATTCTTTCGAATTCTTTGGAACTAGTCAATACAAATTTGAAAAAGTACCATGCACTTTCGCTATCCCGTTAGACGTAAAAAAGCACAAAACCTTCTTCTCTATCAATAACGCAAATCTTCAGAAAGAGCAGATTACAGCGGTTCTTAGATATATTACTGAAGGCCGCCAAGAACTCATAGTCCCAGGTTCGAAATTCCTTGCATTTTCTTTTGTTGAGCCACCTTATGATAAACTGTTCATCGGGAAGAAAAGTGCACTAGCCACCGTCGAAAAGAAGGAGAAGGTGATCTTTGAAAAGAAGAAAGACGAGTGGACTACTGAAGATATGATTTACCTACAAGAGTATGAAGCCGAAAAGAACAAGGAAATATTCGGAGTACGATTGGTAGATGCATCAACAAGGTTTTTGGTTGGTAGATTCAAAGTCTCCAATCTGCTGGAAGTTGAATTCGAGGATCGTGTTTACAGGTTTTACTCTCTTTGGAAAAGATATAGCGAAATCCAGTCTAATTTGAAATAGATTAGCCTGTTCTCCAGATGCTTTGCTATTGTTGGCATGTTTGTTTGTGTCCGCATCCTCCTGTGCATTTCTGTTTAGCCACTCGTATGGGCGGCAATTCTTCATCTTTAATGATCCGTTTGATGTGTCCCAGAACTCTCTTCACATAACTCTTCATAGTCGGTGTGATTTCTACCTGCAAGATCAGCGTTTCAGGGATGTAATTCACAAACCCACGCTTGACAATGGTTTTGTAATTCTCTTCAACAAGCAACGCATACCCGACCAATTGATACTTATGGTCCATGCAGACTTTGCCCTTATCGGAATTCATATTCTTGTATTCTACTGGAATATATTCCTCTTTGGCTGTTTTGATAATACAGTCCACATTTCCTTGCAGCCCTAGCACACCAGAGCCAAGTGGAGTGAACAACAATTTCTCAGCTCCAACAAGCTCGGATGAGTAGTAGATAGCGTCTTTTCTCCTCAGCTCCTTCTTAACGTAATCCTCATGCAACTCCTTACTGTCTTCTTGCTGCGAACCAAAAATGGGCGTTGCATGCAAAACCTTGTCAAAATAGATTAGCCTCGGGCAATAAATGTAATGCTTAATATCAGTAACAGAAACGGAAGGTTCAGCAATATCAGAAATAGGCAACCTCTGTTTTTTCTTTAACCAGTCTGATGCTTTACGTGTTTTGTCCATAATGCCAAACTACTGGTGAATGTGTTCTGCTTTTACGTCGATTAAGCCAAATCCTTTGGAAATGTAGCCACCAAGACTTTTGATATTTTGCAGTCGATTGACAATTAGTTCTTTTTCAATTTTGTCTCTATTCCATTCGTCTGTTTCTAGCCATTTGTCTCCTATCGATTCGGCGAGGTTTCTCTTTTGACCAAGGTTCCATTTAATTACATCATCTTGAAGGAGGATGTTCATTGTTCCTTCAAAGGTACTACCTTCAGCTATAGCTTCAAACTTAGCAAGTGCCCCATGCGTTCCACGGGCTGAGGTTCCAATGACTCTATCTTTTCTAATGAAAGCTAACGGCTCTGCGCTTCCTTTTGTCAAATTAAGAAATGGAACATGGACAAATCCAACTAGTCCTCGGGCACCAAGGAGATAGCAGACTGGGCAAATGTATTCTTGGGTTGATGGATATGCACATGAATATTTGTAGAAACCTTCATTGATGAGTTTTCTTTCGTCGGGCGAAATAGTATTTTCATCTGCTGGGATGCATGGTTTTAACCATTCATTTTTCCATTTTTTGCTAGTTTTGTCAAAATACGTGTCGATGAAATGTCTTTCGAGTTCTGCTCGGTATGCTCCTTTGAGAGAGGTTCCTTGCACAACGATTTTATCTCCTAATTTGACCACAGGACTGTCGACATCAGTAGTTCCAGGAATAGGTTTTACTCCTCCAATTCTGAATGGTGTTTTAGTGGTTAACGTTATCTTAATTTGTTTCCATTGACGCATGTTAAATTCCTCTTACGAACTTTATAGCGTTCAATTTTCTCAACACGAACGCCCCCAATTCCTTAGGAACTCCTTTATCTTCAATCTTATTTAAAACTTTCAAGAGAATGCTTGATTCGTCTTCCTCTTTGCCTAGAAGATAAAGACGCACTGCACCATAACCATATCTACTGCAGATGTCGCCTATAGTCGAGAGCGATTTATTGGAGAAACGGGCTTGCCTAATTTCGTTATCTTTCTGTATTTCTTCTATTAATTTATCAATAAAGTCCATCAGGGCAACATCTCCCTTAGCATAAATTCTGGCCCATAAATTTCACTTCCTTCGAATAAAGACAAGACATAGTCGCCGGTGGTCATGCTGGTGGGTTTGAAGAGATAACCATAAACTGGTGTCATTCGTTTTTCATCAAATTCTATGGCAAATTTTGCCAAATGCTCTAACGGTATTCGTGTGTTGAGAATCCCATGTTTCAAGTATGCTCTTTTGTCCTTCAATTCAATTTCGCTAGTTTTTGAAAGCTGAGCAATTCCTAACCCTTTTGTTTTTAGTGCACCAATCATTAACTCAAAAGAGCTAGGTAAGTCAACTGTATCCTCATTTTTCACGATGAAAATTCGCCCGTCCACGTTTGTTAAGACTTCTGTAATTATTGGCAATTTGCTTGAACCAATTACGTTGTCTTTTGGCGAGAATGTTAGATATGTTTTCATGGCATGTTTAATGCATCCTGTTGCGTGGATGTTTTGTCTTCCAAAAAGCGTTCTTAGGGCGCCTGTAATTTGGCTGTAAGGGATAGTCATCGTGGTTGGTCTATACGTACCTTTCTTTACTCTTTCCCCTAAACACATCGCTTCAGATGTCAGTTGATATTCTAAAAAACTCATTTCAATCACCCATCATCTTTGCATAAGTCAGTACGTTTTGATGACCGTACCGTTCAATAGCTTCTCGAATGCCTTTATATCTCCAGAAGTCTCTATCCATTCGGTCATGTAGTATAATTTTACCTAACTTAGGTGACATGTCATCGATTCTCGCAATTTTATGGAGAAGCGTCTTAGATGGCAACGAAATTCTAAGAAAATCTTCAACGTCTTTAACTTTCAGACAGATCGCACCTTTGTTTATCAGATGTATATTTACCTCGTTTTTGACATCGTGAAGCAGCCTCCAAGTTTCTGAGAAAGGAAATTTAACGTTTGACGCTATGATTGAGGCTTGTAATGGAGGATCATTTTCCCTCAATTTGAGAAAATATTTGTTAAAGGCTTCATGATACACGGATAGAACCGATTTAATTTGGCTCAAGGAAGTAATTTTTACAGCAATAAAATCTGGCAGTATTTCTTGAATGTTCTCAATTCCAAAGGTTTTGTTAATGTAATTCCTTAAATCAGAGAGAAATTCTTCATAGTCCCATTGAAACTCGGAAACTGTTGTAAACCTAATATCAATTTCCGGAGGAATCTTGACTTCTTCGCTTTTCAAGTATTCTTTGTACAGTTTCTCCAAGCTGGAAAGAAGCTTCTCATAATTAAGCCATATTTTTATCCAGCAAACCTTAAAGTCTTGTTTAGACTTTTCCCATTCAGCTAAATGTGGCAAAAGACTTCCAATTGAGCGTACATTCCAGCATTTTTCACAAATCTCTTCTTTTATACCACTTTCTTCGTCAACCCACGACTGCTCTGCCTTTCTAACTTGACAAAGTTCGCAAATTGGGGGTTCTATTCGATTAGGCAATTCTGGATATATCGCACCCGATTTGTTTCCTCGTATCTTTTCTGGGCTTGGTTTCAGGCCTGCAACTTGTATCTCAGCAATGGTGATGTGTGACCACAATCCATGCTCTTTGATTTTTTCCTTTATCTTTTGCAGAATCTGCTCGCAACCAGATGCAATCAAAAAAATTTCTTGACTAGTATTGAAAAAGACATTATCTGGAAAATTAAGTTTGATATCATTAATTATCTTCTCTTGAACCTTGAATACATTAAGATCCTTAGCTCTAATCGGTGTCAGTGAGAAATTCAAGCGACATCTTATTTGGCACATTTTCCATTGTTGCGTTTTCTTCTTCATAAGTTCTCCAACTTGCTCTCTAGTCAAACCATTAAATTCCTTAGGCAGAACGGAAAATCTCTTTTCATCAGACATTAAAATCCTAAAAAATTGGCCAGTCAACTTAGAATGTGTGTACAAACTCGTAATGTTTTTACCCAATGTGACGTCTTCCGGTCTTTCCTTCAATAGATTTCCATATTTATCAAAAAACTCTTCCACAGTAGGGTCTTTCTTTATAAAAGAGACCAAACCATCTATTTCTTCTTTAGATTTAATCAACTGAAATGTTTTCTTCTTTGAATCTGGATTCCACAATTTGTACAACAAGAAAAGAGTGCCTTTTCTTTCGACCTTATATCTGGAGATAGAGGACGCTAATTGGTCTGCAATAGCTAGCTTGAACGTGTCTGGACTAATTGGATATTTGTCAAAATCGGAACAGTGATGCTCACGTATTCCTCGCCATGTATCCGTCTCTAATTCTCTAGAATAGTTGTCAAAGTTGTGTTCTATTCCAGTGAATTGTGTGTCAATCAGCTTTCCTATATCGTGAAGTTCTGCCTTGATCAACAGAATCAACTCGAATCTGTTATATTCTGCACAAGACTTTAAAGTTTCTATTGTACAGATAGCCCAAAATCTAGGAATAAATAAAGACACACACTTACAGAGAACCAACAAATACGTACGTGAATTATGTTAAGTGCATTGCTTCTTTTACGCTTTTAAAGTGAATGTTTCCGGCCAAGACCTTTGCTTTCATTCTCCTCACAACAGCTAACCTAAGGGCTTATACCGCATCTTAGAAGTATGCTATTTTGTCTTTCTCCTCTTTCAATTCATACCGCTTGGGCTTGCCCACTTCGCGTCTACCCTTAAAACACGTGTCACAAACTGGATACAACTGCACATTCTCAATCAAATCCTTAATCAAATTCTTCAAATCCACAAGCAGGCTATTCAGCTCATCCCTCCGCAAGCTACCAATAAACGCACTATACTGAATCCTCTGCAACCCATAATCCTTCAAAGTCTCCGCAACCAAAGCCCGCAAATTATCATCCGTAATATCATAAATCACAACATACCGCACAATCAATCACCATCCCAAACAGAAAGGCACATACTCCGCCTCTTTCAGCAGAAAACGAACCACACACCGAGCCTGCAAATAAATGAAACTCTTCAACGACCCTTTTTGACCGTTAAACATCACCTCACTGTCCAAACGCTCTTGAAAACTAGCCAACAAAACCTTAATCACATCCTTACTCAAAACCCGACCCTCCTCAACCGCTTCAGTAGCCAAAATCTCATTCGGCTTTATGACATTCTTTGTAATTAAACCCACTAAGGTCCGATCTACAAGCTGTTGACGAAACTCCTCCATCAAGTCTAAAACCAAAGAAGGTTTTCCCGGTCTATCAGCATGCAAGTATCCAGCATAGAAATCTAATCCAGCATAGCTCACAGCCTTCCAAACCTCAGGAAAAAGAATCGTCTGATAACCAAAATTCAGCATCGCATTAAAAGAATCACGCGCACCACGAGTCTCTCTTCCAGTAAAGCCCAACTCAGCTGGCAAGATCTGCCGAATTGAATCCCAATAATATCGAGCACCCTCAGCTTCCAGATTCATCACTTGCTGACGCTTCTCATCAATATTTGAACCCTGCTCTCTACTGATTCTCTCGTTCACCTCATCAATCAACTTACTCGACTCATACAGTCTTTCAGCCAGAGCTGGATCAGTCTGTCGCCTGTTCTTCGCCATCAGCTTCAGAAAGTTGGCTTGATTCACAAGTTTCCCCGCTATGAACTTCTTCGCCAGAACCAAGCTTCGTTGATCATTGTAAGCTATGAACTGCTCCCTGCGAGCACGAACAGAACCTGTCATAGAGGCAGGCATCAAGACAGCATAGGGCCAACCTCTGTAACGAGCAAAGATTACTTGAATACTATTTTGAACAGCCAAATCCAACGCACTTGCAGACATCGCCACACCAGAAGAACAACAGATTATCGAATCAACATCATCAGCTACAAATTCTTTTATTTCCCCTTCCCTTTTTACAACAAACCGATTTCGCTTCCTACCCAAGAAAATGCCAAAATCATCCAAGAAAATCTTCATGAACCTCACCAAGTTAACTCATGAAGCAAGTTATCCATAGCAAACGTTGAAAAACATGCAATACTCACTACACTGCGACCGCTCAGGTTTGCCAGGATCTTTTCTTTCAGCAACAATCTCTAATCTCTTGTCTCTTTCCTCAATCCACCATTGTCGCAATTCATCGTTAGCGAAAAATAAATCCTTTTTCACGGTAACTTTACCACTTTCAACGTTTAGATACACAATGCAACAAATGTCAACAGGAACCTCATGAACACTTTCAAAAACGAGAGCATACCCCACAGGTGACAGCCTATGCCATTCCGCGGGCTCACTGGCTACTTTCAAATCAAACATAATCGCTCGGAGATAGTCATAGCAATCCAAGCTCAATATGCCGCTTAG
>Ga0315314_1002364_pt1 | contig 15644 bp, 13 predicted proteins | sample TDP9_MG_FD_203631 | JGI IMG/M metagenome (GOLD analysis project Ga0315314, IMG submission 203631) | Freshwater sediment microbial communities from Lake Towuti, South Sulawesi, Indonesia - TDP9 | ecosystem: Environmental > Aquatic > Freshwater > Lake > Sediment | place: Indonesia: South Sulawesi...
CCGAGGCCGCACAGACTCGCCTGCCACTCAGGCGGAATTCGAAGCGCGGGATCTTCGAGAGCTGGGCTGGGGGATCGGGAACGTCATCTCCACCGCCGATGAGCTCCTCATCAATGAGGGGAGTCTCGAGGAGTTCCACCGCGCTGCCCGGTCGCTCCTGGACCGGCTCGTTGGCGCACAGAGGTGAACCTGCTGGAATTCGCCTCGCTGAAACCCTGCCGGTACGATGCGTGGGACGCCGTGCCCAAACAGCGTGTCCGATTCGACTTCCCCGCCTGCTGGCAGAAGCTCCAGGCAGGTGGCTATGAGCTCGTCGCCGATGTCGGCGTGATGCTCGTGGTCCGAAAGGGGGTCGAGGTGACGCTCTACAGGAACGGGCGGCTCCTGATGCATCCAGTCCGGACCAAGGAGCACGCGGACCAAGTGGCGCAGGAGATCTACCGGCTCGTCCTGCACGAATAACGCAGGCAATCCGACCGGCTCGCAGCCAATCCACCGAAACCCTCAAGCCCCCTGGGAGGGTCGTGGGGGGGCGCAAGATCGGGAGGAATGGGCGATCGCTGAGCCCAGCATCAGGACCGAGGGATTGACGAGGACGTTCGGCGACCTTGTGGCCGTCAATCAGCTCAGCCTCGAAGTGCCGCATGGGTCCTCCTTTGGCTTCCTGGGTCCCAATGGCGCGGGAAAGACGACGACGATCAAGATCCTCACCAGCCTCCTCTCGGCCACAAGCGGACGCGCGTGGCTCAACGGCTTGGAGGTCACCGAGGACCCCAAGGAGGCCCTCGCTTCGGTGGGCTCGGTGGTCGAGACGCCGGAGTTCTATCCCTTCCTGACCCCGCGTGAAACCCTCACCTATCTCGGCAGGCTGCGCGGGATGGCAGGAGACGAGATCGCAACGCGGGTCTCGGAAGTGCTCGACCAAGTCAGGATGTCGGAGTGGATCGACGAGAGGATCGGGAAGTTCTCCAAGGGGATGAAGCAGCGGGTGGCCATCGCACAGGCGATGCTCCACCAGCCGAACCTCCTCATCCTCGATGAGCCGACCCTCGGGCTGGATCCCCGCGGGATGGTCGAGGTCCGCGAGATCATCCAGCAGCTCCACAAGGAGGGCTACACCGTCTTCATGAGCTCCCATCTCCTGGCCGAGGTTCAGGAGGTCTGTGACCAAGTCGCCATCATCCAGCGGGGCAAGCTCGTGGTCAGCGAACGGGTCACCGACCTCAGCCAGCGCGAGAGCTCCGCCCGCCTGGAGGTGCTCACGCTGGAACCCTTCTCCGATAGCCAGCTGGACACCGTCAGGCCGCAGGCGGGCCTCGATGGACTTTACAGGGCTGGCCCCACGAAGCTTGTGGTCGACTTCACCGGGGACCTCGTAGGACGCGCGGCCTTGTTGGAGCGCATCCAGCGTGCCGGGATTCGCGTGGCGTCCTTCCGAGCCATCGGCGGGCCCCTCGAATCGCTCTACATGGAGCTCGTGGAGGACTCCCGATAGGCGGGAGGGCGTCGTATGGATCCGCAGCCCGTGACCCGTGGCCTCCCTTCCGACATCGCCCAGTCCCTCATCGTCGCGCGCTACGAGCTCCTGAAGTACCTGCGGAGCCGGCGCTTTCTCATCGGCCTGGTCATTGTCACACTCGGCATCGCCCCCACGTACATCCTCCCTCCAGCGCTCGGGTCCCCATACACGGGAACAGCCGCCAACGAGCCTCTTCCACTCTGGACCTTCCCACCTGGCCTCGTCCTGGCGAACCTGAGCCATCGAGGTGTGGACGCGCCGAGCCTCGTGCTCGCCCTCAACGGCACACCGCTTCCCTCGGCGGGAGCCTGGCAGTTCAACGCGACCTTCAACGCCGTGGTCTTCTATCCAGGACTCCTTCAGGGCAATCTCAGCCAGTACGCCGTCACCGCGAGCTACGACTGGGCTACGGATCCCGTCGAGTTTGCGGGGAGCTTCCTCCAGTTTCTGCAGTTCCTCCTCGTCATCACCGTGACGTTCTTCGCTGCGGACGCGATCGTGTCGGAGTTCAGCAACCGGACCGGGTTCCTGCTCTTCCCCAACCCCGCGCGCCGGTCGGCCCTGCTCGGCGGCAAATTCCTTGCGTCGCTCGGCCTCACGCTGCTCCTCGTCGGACTCTACTACGCACTGATCGCAGGGCTCTCCTGGGCTACCCTGGGAGGTGTCGCGAGCCGCCTTGGCCTCTCCTTTGTGTTCGCCCTCTGGTGGAGCGCGGGAGCGGTCGCGGTGGCCTTCCTGCTCAGCAGCGTGTTGCGGGGGGTCACGGAGGCGAGCGTGCTCACCTTCTTCCTGTTCTTGATGATCCTGCCGATCATCGACGTCGTGGGGGAGGCGGTCGGGATCGAGTTCTGGTGGTCGCTCACCTTCACCCTGCCCGTCGCGACCAACATCCTGGAGGTCCCCTATCCCGGCGACCAGGTGATCGACGCCGGCCCCGGCTTCCAGCTCACGCTCTTCTCCCCGGACCCGGGGGTGAGCAGCCTCGTGGTCGGCCTCTACCTCGCCGGTGCCCTCCTTGTCGCCTATCTCCTGTTCCGCCGCCGGCAGATGCTCGGATGAGCGTGCCGGTAGGGGTCGAAAGCATCATCTAGCGCAGGGAGCTTCGGAGCGAGGGCTGGGGTGCATCGTGCGGGCATCTGGAGCGCTGCTCGCCGCTTTGCTTGTGGCCCTGAGCTTCGCCGTGCCGCTTGGCCACTTCTCGACCGCGCCACATGCGGCTCCGAAGGCGAATGCTGAAGAGCCCGGCGCCGTCCGCGGTCCCGCAGCGATCTTCGCTGCCGAGACCCTCTCCACCCCGCCACCTTCACCGACGAATTGGCCGCAGTTTGCTCGCTATGCGCTCGCCTCACAGGAGCCCACGAAAGTAGCCGCGGGGGATCTCGACGGCGATGGACGGGCGGACCTTGCGGCCGTCGTTGGCACCGGGGCATCGGTGGAGGTCTTCTACCAGACCCCGGAGGGCGTCTTCCCGCCAACAGCTTCGCGCACTATCAGCCCCGGCGTGACGATCTACAGCGTTGCGACCGGCGATCTTTCGCACGATGGCACGGACGATCTGATCATCGGACGCGCCAAGAACGGCTCGGAAAGCACGGACCAGGTTGTGGTCTACGCAGGGGAGTCGGGTCTCGCCGAGTGGATGACGATGCCGATGGCTGACGGTGATGTGCCTGCCGAGATCATCGTGGCCGATCTGGACGGAGACATCGCCGGACGCCTGGACCTAGTTGTCCGGTTGCAGCCGGACCCAGCCACATCAATCCTACAGACAGTGCTGTTCCCGCTTCCCCTGAAGTTCCGCAGCACGACACTGACCTGGTCTGCGACAGCCTTCGCGGTCGGGAACCTCTCTGGCACTGCCCTTCCTGAGGTTGCGGTAGCGTATCCATCACAGGATCGGCTCGAGATCTTCGGTCCCCCCTACGATGTGGGGAGCAAGTCTGCCATCGGGGGGATCTCTGGTGTCGATGGTCCAATCGATATCGCTGTCGATCCCGCCCCCACCCAGCCAGCGCTCAGACTGGCAGTGATTGCGGCCGGGACCCATCGGCTCTTGGTGTATCCCACCGATCCCGTGAGTCTTCCCGCAGCCGATCTCGGGCTAGCAGACGATCCTTCATCGGTACTCTACGGCGGCTTCACATCGGACAGCCGGTCGGATCTTGTGGTCCTCTCCCGCAACTCCTCTGTACTCGTTGAGTACGACCAGCTGCCGGTCAATCCCTGGTTCGGCCCCTCGTCCTCCCAACGCCTTCCCCTGCCTGCGTATCTAGTAGACGCCTCGCTTGGTTCGAGCCCCGAATCAGGCTTGAGCAGCATCGCGATCGCAGGAGGCTGCGGAGGGTGTGGCGCGCGAGTGCTTCTCCTCCTCGACCCTGCCCCCCTAGGAAGACTCGCGGTGGCGTCCGCTGTCTCGCCAGTCGCTCTTGCGCAACCGCATGTGATGGTCGCGGGGAGTTTCACTGGGCTCGGGGAAAACCTCGTGGTGGGAAACGCGAGCGCAAGGGAGCTCTACATCATCCGCGAGCCTGGCTCATCCCCGGAGCTCGCGTGGCGCGCGGTGGCCACTCCAACGCTTGCCGCCTCAGGCGACCTCGACGGAGACGGGAAGGACGACCTCGTGGTCGCCTCATCCTCGCTCCAAGCCTTCCGCGGCTCCTCGACGTTTCTCCCCGAGCCTTCGAATGTCACTCTGCAAGGGGGAAGCGTCACTGGCTTCGCCTTGGCAGATGTGGATCAAGACGGCGACGATGATCTTGTCGTGGCGACTAGTAGCGGCCTTCGTGAGTTCGCGGGCCATTCGGGCTTCTTTGCTCAGACCTCTCCGGTCGCCCCGAACCAGACGCGCTTCTCCGGCCAGAGCTACGAGGCCCTGCGCCTTGGTGATCTCAACCGCGATGGCCGCCGCGACGTCGCCGTCGTCCGAGGATCTGGCTCTTCCATCGACCTCTTCTTCCTCGGCCTCGGCGGCGCCTGGCCGGGCGCACCCAACCAGACCCTCGCGCCGCCGACGAATGTCCTCCGGCTCTTTGTGGGGGACTTCGATGGTGAGAGAGGCCTCGACCTGTTGGCCATCACGGCCACCGGCATGACCGGCTATGAATGGCTCAACACTGGGAGTTCGCCCTTCTTCGGAGCGGGCGCTCCCACAACGCTCTCCTTCGGCCCAGCCGGTGGTCTACCTGTGGGGAGTGCAGACCTCACCGACGACGGTATCGAGGACCTGCTGACACTCCAAGCCGACATGCACCGCGTCCTCCTTCGGTTCGGACAGCGGAACGGTGGGCTTGCGGCTACTGAGAACCTGTCCCTCCCGGTGCCCGCTGGCGCCTCGGCGGGAGGCACAGCCGACTTCTCCGGACATGGCCGGACGGACTTCGTGGTAGGGACCCTCACGAGCGCCGTCTTCTGGTTCCAGGCGAACCGGGCGCCCAGAGCGAGCATCGACCCCATCCCGGCCACTATCGAGGGCGTCCCTGTATCGCTCTCCGCCTCGGCGGTCGATGGCCTATCGGATCTCTTCTCGTTGGAGTACGCCTGGGAGTTCGGAGATGGGACCTCCGCTGCCTTCTCACCAAGCCCCGTCACGAGCCATCCCTACCCCGCGAATCGCACCTACACGCTCAACCTCACCGTCCGCGACCGCGATGGGGCGACGAACCGTTCCTCGGCCGTGGTTGTCGTGACCGACTCGGGGCCAGGCGTAGACTTCGACGTGAGCGCGGAACGGCTCGAGGTGGGCCGCCTGCTGACTTTCCGCAGCCTCGCCCTCGCCCATGACGGGATTGCGAACTCCACCTGGGAGTTCGGGGATGGGACGCGGGGCTACGGGACCACCGTCTCGCACGAGTACACGGCAGAAGGCGCCTACGCAGTGAACCTCTCGGTGAAGGATGGCGACGGTACGCCGGGCTACCGCAGCCGCCTAGTGGTCATCGACGGGCGCTTCGTCATTGCCGTCTCCGGCCCCTCGGAAGCCCCAGAAGGCTCCAACGTCAGCGTTGTAGCGACCGTCATCGATCGTTCAACGATCGATGCGTTTCTAGGCTACGAGTGGGACGAGGACTACGATGGCACGTTCCGACCCGATCGTTCAGTGACCTCGCTCTTGATGGCCGACACGCAGAACTTCACGCTCGGCGCTGACGGGATCCAGCAGATCGCCGTGCGTGCAAACGATTCCGACGGCCCGAGCCTGCCCGCGGTCCTCACGATCGCAGTGGAAGACACCTCGCCCGCCTTGGAGATCGTCTCGCCCCCGGCCCTCCGAGAGGGCGTCCCCGCGAGCTTCAGTGCGCAAATCGACTCCTTCGACCCGATCGTACAACTCCTCTGGCAGGTGGACGACGGGCCGCTCCTGGACAGCCTGACCTCCTGGGTCTTTCCTGCCAATGGCACCTATGAGGTCAGCCTCATCGCCTCCGATGCCGACGACCTCTCTCCCACGGTCCTGACGATCCAGGTCCAGGTCGAAGACCGAGCGCCCGAGCTCGCCCTGGAGGCCTCGGGCCCACTGGTCCTCCGCGAGTTCGAACCGCTCGTCCTCACCATCACGAACACCGCGCCCGACCCGCTCGTCTGGGCGGAGGTCACCTTCCGGTCGGGGACATACACCGAGACGGTTACCTGGGCCGACGCTCTGGGGTCGGCGGCCTTCTCGATCTCGCACGGCCTCTCCCAGCCAGGCGACTATGTGATCACGGTGAGGGCGCTCGATCGCGATGGGCCTCGACTCGGCTGGGTGAACAGCTCGCGGAGCGTCGCAGGCCTCCTGCCGACAGCGAGCTTCACGGTGGAACGGCTCGATCCTTCCAATCCCGCCCATCTCACGTTCAACGCCTCGGAGGCCCTGGTGCTCTCGCCCGATATCCTGAACTTCACGTGGAGCTTCGGCGACGCGACAGCGCAGGCCTTCGGGCCGGTGGTCGAGCACACCTATGTGCCGGACCGCAACTACACCGTGACCCTCTGGGTGCGGGATGATGATCCCGCCACCGATTCGACCACGCGGACGCTGCATCTGATCCCACCGGAGCTAGCCCTGGCCGAGCCCGCCAGCCGCGGCTTTGTGAACCGGACAAGCGGGATCAGCGTGCAGGTGAGCGATGACCGAGGGCTAGCACTTGTGACCTACAGCCTAGACGGAGTGCCCCAAGGGCAGCTGCCGGCGTTCGGGTTCATCTCCACCGCAGAATGGCCCGCGGGGCTCCACACCCTGGAGGTGCGTGCCGTCGATCTGGACGGGAACTGGGCGATCCTAGGACCAGTCTCGATCCGCCTCGATGCCTCCGAACCCGTCCTCAGTCCCGTGGCGCCCCTTGAGCTTCATGCGGAGCGCGGCGAGCTCGTCTCGATCACGGTGGAGGTCACGGACGCCTCGCCGGTACAGGTCACCCTCTGGTACCGGCAGGGCGACGAGGGGGCTTACACTCCCCTTACGATCCAAGTGGATCCTGCGGGCGTTGCCACCGAAGTCACCTTCACGGTCCCGCCCCTGTCCTCTCGGGCTCCGTTGAGCTACTACATCGAGGCGGAGGATGCCGCGGGCAACCGGGCCCAGACGCTCCTCTTCACCGCCTCGGTCGGGGTCGATCTCTGGCGCGAGTGGGGTGGAGCCATCATCATCGCGACCATCGCCGCAGGCGTGGGGGCGACGACCTGGTGGCGCTTCGCGCTCGCCACGCTGGTGGAGGAGGTCTTCCTCATCACACTGGACGGCCGCCTGATCGCCCATACGACCCGACGCCTGCGTCCAGAGCGAGATGCGGACATCTTGGGCGGGATGTTCGTGACGATCCAGGAGTTCGTGAAGGACTCCTTCAAGGACGAGCGGCTCTACGCGCTCAAGCAGCTCGACTTCGGCGAACACAAGGTGCTCATCGAGCGCGGCGAGTCTGTCTTCCTTGCCGTCGTCGTGCACGGGCGGGCGAGCCCGACCCTGAAGACGCGCATGCGGAGCATCGTGGGGGCTGTCGAAGCGCGCTTCGGCACAACCCTACGCCGCTGGGATGGGGACTATGACAGGGTCCGCGGCATCGGCGAACTCACGCGCGGGCTGTACACACGCCGCAGGCCGGGCGCGAAGGCTTAAAGGGGAGCCTCGGGCCTCCTGTCGGGTTATCCACCCATGGCCCTCCCTCCCCTAGAGACCACCATCGCCGTCGTGGGGCTCTGCACCGCGCTGACGCTCATCGCCTGGTGGCGTGAAGTCTTCACCGTGGCCGGGTCGCTTGCCGCGTTCGTCGTGGGCATGGCGATCGGCCTGTTGGGCGATCTCCTCTGGCTCCTGCTCCTGGTCATCTTCCTGGTCTCGAGCTTCGGCGCGACGCGCTACAAGTTCGACTGGAAGCTTGCCCACGGCCTGCAGGAAGGCGTGCGCGGGGAGCGGGGCGTGCGCAACGTGCTCGCAAGCGGCCTGGTCCCGCTCGCGGTGGCCGTGCTCTCCTTCGCGCTCCCCGAAGCCTTGCCGAAGGACCAGGCCAGCCTCGTCTATGTCGCCGCAATCGGCGTGGCCGCGGCGGATACTGCGGCCTCGGAGATCGGGATTGTCGATCCGAGGGTGGTGATGATCACGACCCTCAAGCCGGCCCAGCAGGGGGTCGACGGCGGCATCTCGCTCACAGGCCAGTTCGTTGCCTTCGTGGCGGCGGCCTACACCTCTGCGGTTGGCTACCTCCTCTTCGCCGGCCTGGACTCCGAGCTCCTCCTCGGCCCGTCAACCCTGTTCCTCCCGATGTTCGCGGGCTTTGTCGGTTGCCAGATCGATTCCGTGCTCGGGGCGACGTGGGAACGCGCGGGGAGGATTTCGAAGCTCACCACCAACATCCTCTCGATCACCGCGGGAAGCGCGCTTGCCTACGCGATCGGCATCGGGCTCTAGCTGGGGGCCGTCTCCAAGCGGTCCAGGGCGGCAGGAACCTCTCCCAGGCTGCCCACGGCCGCGTCGACCTGCGCCGCGGCGTCGATCGCCTCGGGAGGCCCCACGAAGATCGCCCGCATCCCCGCCGCCTTGGCCCCCCGGATGTCCGAGGAGAACGTGTCCCCGACATGGCAGGCCTCCGCAGCGGCCACGCCCAGATTCCGGAGCGTGATCTCGAAGATCTCGCGCCGCGGCTTGCGGACGCCGACCTCATTGGAGAACGTCGTCGTCCAGAAGTAGCGCAGGATGCCCAGCTGGTCCATCACGACCCGAAGGGCTGATCCTGGCGACCGCCCGGTGTTGCAGATGAGGCCGAGCCTGTAGCCCCGCTGCTCCAGCCGCCGGAGCAGCTGAGGAACTCCCCCGAAGAGTTCAGGCGGGACTTCGACGACCGCGCGTCCGTAGGCCTCCGCGAGCGCATGGAGGGTGGCGGGGGAGAGCGCCCCCGGGAGGTCGGTCGCGAGCGCGCGCAGCAGGGCGCGCACCTGGAGAGGCACATCGATGTCATCCCCCCTGGTCCAGAGAGCTTCGCACTCCTCCCAAGAAGCCTGGTAGGCGGCGCGAAGCCGCTGGGGATCCTGCGGGTAGCCCGCGCCTGCGAGCACCGCGCCGACCGCCTGCAGCCGCCAGTCGCGCCGCTCCTGCTCGATCTCGGGCCGGTCGGCCATGAGCGTCTGCCAGAGGTCCAAGGTGACCGCGCGGAGACGCGACATCGGGGCACGAAACGGTCGGCCTGAGAAAGGCTTTGTGGGCGGTGGCGCCTCCTCAGGGGTAGACCTGCTGACCGCTCTCCTCATCTTCGAGGACGATCGCCTGGCTGGGACAGGATTCTGCAGCCTCCCGGAGCTCCTCCTCCGAGGCCCCTTGCGGATCCTTCACGGTGGACTTCCCCTCATCGTCGAGGTCGAAGACTGCAGGAGCGATGCTGAGGCACATGGTCGAGCCCACGCAGCGCTCTCGGTCGATTCGGATGCGCAGAGCCATTCTCTCCCGCCTCGATGAAGGGGAGGGCTGAGGCCGCCTCATGTGCTTTGCGTTGCAGAGGCCCCGCCGCGCTCTTCTCCTCGGGTCTGCGCCGCCCCAAAGGTTATGCGCTCCGCAGCGGTCCCCGGCCTTGTGCCAGCTCGCTCCCCAACACGAGGCCCCTCTTCATGGTCGATCCAGGTGCCCTACTACGCCCAGACAAGCGACTTCAGCTGCGGCCCCGCCTGCGCGCTGATGGCCCTCGCGCACTTCGACCCTTCCATCCCGATGGACCGACGCACGGAGCTTGAGCTCTGGCGGGAGACGAATCTGATCGCGGTGCGGGGCACCGACCCGTACGGGCTGGCCATCCCCTTCCTCCGACGCGGCTACCGAGTACGGGGTATCATCGAGCCTGGCCTGCGCTTCCGGCGTGCCCGCCTGAAGGAGCATCTGGGCGATGATGCGCTCGTCGCGCTCGCGTACTACGCCGCGGAAGAGGCGCGACGGGAAGCTCGGGCCCTGGGCCTCGAGGAGGTCCCCCGGGCACCTCGGCTGGAGGATGTTGCGGCCATGCTCCGGGCCGGTCATGTGCCTCTGGCGCTTGTGCACATGGGGGTCGTGCATGACTACGACGTGCCACACTGGGTGGTCGTCACGGGCCTGGGGAACGACCGCGTGACCCTCAACGACCCCTACCCCCCCAAGGGCCTGCACAACCTGAGCGTCTCCACCAAGGAATTCCTCAAGATGCTCTCGGATGTGCGGCCGAAGATCGGGATGCCCCGCTCTGTCCTGGAAATCCGTCCGCGGAAGAAGGCTAGGCCTCTTCCTCGCCGCCAGCATGCACGACCCGGACGAGCGAGTCGAGCTCGGCGCTGAGGAGCGCCTTGGCGCTGCCCTGGTTGACCGCAAGCTCCAGGAAGTCGTGGCTGCCGATCGTCATGAGGAGCTCCCCTCGCTCCCCCAGCCCGTACGTCTGGAGCAGCCTTGTGGGATAGTCGCGGCCGCGGAAGCGGACCACCAGGGGCTCCTCGAACTTCAGGTGCTCAAGCGCCAGGCTGCGCGGGATGTTCGTCACGAGGTTTCCGAAGTGGTCCACGAAGATCACGCGGCCCACCAGGCCCCCTTCGATGACCTCGCCCGCGCCGAAATCGAGACTGGCGTACTCCTCGCGCCGCTCGCCGATCTCGGAGGGGGGGACACCGTTTGAGAGGTAGCCCGCGACCGGGGCGAACAGGTCACGCCCATGGAAGGTCTGGGACGGCTCGGGGAGGAGGTACTTGCGATTCGTGATCTCGAACACCTGGAAGTCGCCGAGGCGCCGCGCGGCCGGGATCAGGATCCCGTTGTCAGGTCCCACAAGGTACTGGTTGCGGGCCTTGATGATGAGCGGACGACGACGCGTCCCCACACCGGGGTCGACGACGGCGACATGTACTGTCCCGTCCGGGAAATAGGGGACCACCATCAGGAGGAGGAAGGCGCCGTCGCGCACCTCATGCTTGCCCACATCGTGGGAGATGTCAACGAGGCGAGCATCGGAGATGCTCGCAGCCACCGCCTTCATAGCCGCAGGATACCCGCTGCCAGCGCCGAAGTCTGAGAGGAACGTGATGATCGCCATGCGCTCTCAAAGGACCTCACCGATGGACCAGAGACTAGTACCTTTGCATCGGGGGAGCGGCCCGCGTTTGGTCTCGTCGGTGGCTGAAGACATCAGCGGCCTTTCCCTACAGCTTGAAGGCTCCGCGTAGTCTTCGGGCAGCCAGGTGGAAACCATGAGGTTCGACGAGCAGGGCGGAATGCTGACGTTCGGGGAGTTCCCGCAGCTGCAGACGGAGCGTCTCATCCTGCGCAGGATGACCCTCGATGACCTGGGGTTCTACTTCCGCCACTTCTCCGACCCAGACATCGCGAGGCTCACCGCCTTCGAACCTCCTCGGGACCTCAAGGCGGCTGAGGAGGAGCTCCGCATGTTCTGCATCGACAACTTCCAGCAGGGCACAGGGATCCGCTGGGGAATCGAGGGGAAGGGGGAGCACAAGCTCATCGGCACCTGCGGCTACCATCAATGGGCCAAGGGGGACTTCCGAGCGAGGATCGGCTACGATCTCGGCGCGCCGTACCGTCGACAGGGCCTCATGACGGAAGCCCTGCGGGCGATGATCCGCTACGGGTTTGAGGCGATGCGCCTCAACAGGATCGAAGTGCTCACCAGCCCCCAGAACATCGCCTCGATCCGGCTCCTCCGCAAACTCGGCTTCACGAGAGAAGGGGTGCTCCGGGAGTACACCCACTTCAGGGGCAGCTTCGAGGACGACAGCTGCCTTGCCTTGCTGAGGAGCGAGTGGAGCAGGCAGGAGGCTCCCCCTGCAAAACCGTTAAATAACGCGGCGCGATAGGTCGTGACCGAGTGGAGCGACGGCCAAAGTGGCGGGGTTACACCCGGTCCCATCCCGAACCCGGAAGTTAAGTCCGCCTACGTTCTCTGCGGTACTGTGGTGCGCGAGCCCACGGGAAGCTTAGGGCCTTCGGGCTCCCTGGACGCATGGCCCAGGTACACTAGTCCGGTGCCTTCGGGCATCGGATGAAATGTGCCGTTTTAACGGCTGTGTGCCCTTGGAACGCTGTCGACCACTCACCTGCTCCCTTTTCCTCCCGCTCACAGCCCCGTCCAGCTACTTGCACGGTACATCCCCGGAAAGGTTGATACCCAAGGAGGGGCCATCGGAACAGCACGAGCTCCGGGGAGGCCGTCTCTTCTGCCCCTCACTGATACCGAGAAGATCATCGTCTCGGCCGCAATAGTGATCGTTGCTCTCTTCGTCCTCCTCTTCGAGCTCCGCTACATCCGCAGCAAGCGGGAAGAGGTGCTCACCGCCCAGGATCGGAAGGACCAGGCCTTCAACGCGATCCTCACGGTCCGCTCGGTCGCGCAGATCCTCTCCCGCCAAGGCATCAATGTCGGCCCGGTCGAGGAGCAGCTCGAGTCCGCCCGCAGGGCCATGTATGCGGGCGACTTCCAGCGCGCCATGACGATCTGCGACGACGCGCGGGAAGATCTCATGCGGGCCAAGAGTGCCCATGAGGCGCGCCCGGTGGAGGTACGCCGTGGCCCTGAGGTTCCTGATCGCCGGCTCGTGCACGAAGAGCCATTCCCAGCCTCCCCGATCGCCCGGACCGATGAGTATGCCGGGACGAAGCTGGAAGACAAGGAGCGCCCCCCGAACTACCTCGAATCGAAGTTCGAACTCAGTGCGGCGGCGGACGAGCTCGCCTCCGCACGTCAACGGGGGGCTGCTTCAGAGGCTGCGGAGACCTCCTATGCCAAAGCCCAGAGCGCGTTTGAGGCTGGAGAATACGCCTCAGCCCTCTCCTGGGCGCTGAAGGCCCGTCGGGCCCTCGCCCCACCGGCTGAAGAAGCCCCGCCAGCCCCCACCGAAGCTCCAACAGGAGTCGTCAAGATCCCGGCGCGGAAGGGAGTCCCCCCTCCACCGACGTGCGCGAAGTGTGGGGGCAGGCTCGCACCTGGCGATGCGTTCTGCGGGAAGTGCGGGGCGAAGGTGGAGGCACGACTGGTCTGCCGACAGTGCGCCGCAGAGCTCCAGCCGGAGGATCTCTTCTGCCGCCGCTGCGGGACGCCAGCTAAGGAGAGCGCCGTCGGAGAGCCCGCCTGGCCGTAGCGCGGCCTGCCGAGGCCTTTCTCGTCCGTGTTGGAGCGCGCCGTCTGCTCTTCCGGGCGGAACGGACGATGACCGCTGCGAGCGCCCCCGCGCCAAACCCATTGTCGATGTTGACGACCCCGATGCCGGCAGCGCAGCTGGAGAGCATGCTGAGCAACGCCGCCATACCCTGGAAATTCGCGCCATAGCCGACGCTCGTCGGCACCGCGATGACCGGGCATTCGGCCAGACCGGCGACAACGCTCCCCAGCGCCCCCTCCATGCCAGCGACCACGATGGCGACATCTGCGCCATCGAGAGCAGGGAGATGGTCCAACAGGCGGTGGAGTCCGGCCACGCCCACGTCGTAGACCCGCTCCACCTCGCAGCCGAGCAGCTCGGCTGTGACCGCCGCCTCTTCGGCCACGGGCATGTCCGCGGTGCCGCCGCTCAGGACGAGCACGCGGCCTCCGAGGGACGGCAGCGGCCGGCCGATGAGGCCGAGGCGCGCGGGCATGTAGTGGCGGAACTCCCGCCTGTAGCGCCTGGCAAGCGCCCCGCTGACCTTCCCATCCAGTCGAGTGAGGATCACGGGGCTGCCTGCTTTCCGGACCCGCTCGACAAGCCCGAGGATCTGCGCCTGGGTCTTGCCTGGGCAGTAGATGGCTTCAGGAACCCCCTTTCTGAGCTCGCGGTGGTGGTCGATCTTCGCGTACCCAAGATCTTCGTAGGGCAGGCTGCGGAGGCGCTCGAGCACCTGCTCGATTGTCGCCTCGCCGCTCTGGAGGTTCTGCAGGAGCGTCGCTACCCGTTCCCTGGTCATCGCTGCTGCGCCTCGTTGAAGCTGCCAGGCCGATAGCCGCGGAGGTCGACCGTCACGAAGGCGTAGCCCAGCTTCCGCAGGCCCTCAACAATTGTCTCGCGACGGTCGGAGGCGATGAAGGCGGCGAGCTGCTCAGGAGGGAGTTCGATCCGCGCGAGCACGCCGTGGTCCCGCACGCGAACGTGTCGATAGCCCTCGCGGTGGAGCAGCGCCTCGGCCTCATCGATCCGTTTCAGTCGCTCGGGCGTGATGGCTTCCCCGTAGGGAACGCGCGAGGAGAGGCACGCGGCTGCGGGCTTGTCCCAGGTCGAAAGGCCAATCGCCTTCGCCAGCGCCCGCACATCCGCCTTCCGGTAGCCCGCTTCCACGAGCGGGCTGCGGACCCCGTGCTCCTGCTTGGCCTGGAGGCCAGGCCGCCAGTCCTGGAGGTCGTCGCAGTTGGTGCCATCGACGACGAAGCGGAACCCCCGCGCCCTCGCAAGGGGCCCGAGGAGGTCGTAGAGCTCCGTCTTGCAGAAGTAGCAGCGGTTGAGCGGGTTGGTCGCATAGCTCGGGTTGTCCAGTTCGTGGCTCTCGACGAGCTCGTGGGCGATGCCAATCTCCGCGGCCACGCGGCGAGCGCCTTCGAGCTCCTCGGCGGGGTAGCTCGGAGACACCGCAGAGACCGCGAGTGCGCGGGGCCCGAGCACATCGCGCGCGACCTTTGCAACGAGTGCAGAATCGCCGCCTCCCGAGTAGGCGACGACTACGCTCTCCATCTCGCGGAAGAGTGCCTCCAGCTGGGCGTGCTTCTCATCGATGGCCATCGGCAGTCTGGCTCCATGGCGGCTCCTGCGATATCACCTTTGTGGAGGAGGCCCGGCGCCAGCTCCGACTCAGGCCGCGCGAAGCCGGGATGGACTGAGGGAACGGAATATGCTGGCTTGTGCAGGACTTTCGGATACGTTTATGCGGGGCCATCCCTTACGATGCGCTCCGGGAGCCTGCCGATGACTGGCCGGAAACGGAAGTACGTCTATCGGTTCTCCGAGGGTCGCGAAGCGATGCGCGATCTGCTCGGCGGCAAGGGCGCCGGGCTCTGCGAGATGACGCGGATTGGCCTCCGCGTGCCGGCCGGGTTTGTCATCAGCACTGAGGCCTGCACCTACTACTACGGCCACAAGGGGCACCTTCCACCAGGTCTCGAAGCCGAAGTCGCCCGTGCGCTTGAAGCCGTTGAACGTCAGATGGGGCGGAGGTTCGGCGACCCGGCCGCTCCACTCCTCGTCTCCGTCCGCTCCGGCGCGCGGGCCTCGATGCCGGGCATGATGGATACTGTCCTCAACCTCGGACTCAACGAACAGACGCTCTCTGGCCTCATCGCCGCCACGGGCAACGAGAGGTTCGCCCACGACACCTATCGGCGCTTCATCTCGATGTACGGCGACGTCGTGCTCGGGCTGCCCCGCGAGACCTTTGAACGCCTGCTCAGCGATGCGAAGGCGCGTCGCGGCGTGAAGCTCGACACCGAGCTGGATGTCGCCGCCCTCCGCGGCCTCGTCGCGGCCTACAAAGGGGCGGTCCAGGAGGCCACAGGGGTGCCGTTTCCCGATGATCCCAAGGCGCAGCTGTGGGGCGCGATCGTCGCGGTGCTCCAATCTTGGAACACCAAGCGGGCGATCACGTATCGCCGGCTCAACAACATCCCGGACAGCTGGGGCACCGCCGTGACGGTCCAATCGATGGTCTTCGGGAACCTCGGCGAGGATTCCGCGA
>Ga0315314_1002365_pt1 | contig 15643 bp, 12 predicted proteins | sample TDP9_MG_FD_203631 | JGI IMG/M metagenome (GOLD analysis project Ga0315314, IMG submission 203631) | Freshwater sediment microbial communities from Lake Towuti, South Sulawesi, Indonesia - TDP9 | ecosystem: Environmental > Aquatic > Freshwater > Lake > Sediment | place: Indonesia: South Sulawesi...
TCTCCACCAGGACGACTCTGCCGGCGCCCTGGACGGCCAGATGGTAGGCAATACTGCAGCCCACGATTCCTGCGCCGATGATGACGATTTCTGCCGTCTCAGTCATAGATCGTCCAAACAAACTGGCAATCTCATGACTTGGCAACTAGAAATTGCCCGTTGCCCACTTGCCGGAGTGCCTACTTGCCCGATCGTCGAGGAGTTTTGGTGTCTCGCCGGTCCGGTCCCCGATTGCCTGATTGCCCCGCCATCGGCGGGCTTGACCGATTGCCATGAAATCGGCGCCGTAATCTATCCTCTTGGCCAGCGCGGCGTCAAGAATTCTTCGCCGAATCGGCGCGAGGTGATTTCCCTATCGGAAGGACCCGCAGTTGGTTGCCTGCACAGGCTTCGCGGGGTAGCATCGTCATATGGGAACCATCCTTGGCCAAGTGACGGGCGGGACACATTCTGCGGGTGATCTGTGTTCCCGATCCGGAGCCTGGAAACCACAGGGATGCGGGATGGGGGAGAAAAGGTTGAGGAGGGTTAGATGGACAGGGTGAAGATAGGCGTCATCGGTGTGGGAACGATCGGGATCGTACACGCGACCGCACTGGCATCGAGCCCCTTGGCCGAACTGGTGGGATTCGCTGAAATCAATCAGGAGCTCAGGGAAAAAGTGGCCAAGAACCTGGGCGCCAAGGGTTATGCGGACTACCGGGCACTCATCCGCACGCCAGGTATTCAGGCGGTCAGCATCTGCACCCCGGACCAGTACCACCTGCCGCCGGTCATGGACTGTATCGATGCAGGGCTCCACATCATCCTGGAAAAACCCCTCGCCACAGACCTGGCCGAGGCGGAAAGGATTGCTGAGCGCGTTCGCCGCCATGACAAGAAATTCATGGTGGCTTACATCGTCCGGTTCGATCCCCGTTACGCCCTGGCCAAGGAGGCAGTGGACAGGGATGAGGTGGGCGAGATTGTTCATATGAGCGCGCTGCGGAATACGAGCCCGCTCAGCCCCCGCTACCTGAAAGGACGCGTCTCGATCGCCTTCTTCATCGGCGTCCACGATCTCGACCAGCTCATGTGGATGGCCGGCAGCCCCATTGAGCGCGTCTATGCCGAATCGCGAGGGATGCTGATCAAGCAGGAGACGGGAGTCGATGACACGATGCTTTCCCTCATTCGCTTCAAGAACGGCGTGATCGCTCAGATGAACCACACCTGGGCCTGCCCGTTGATTCGGGAAGCTCGCCTGCAATCGCGCTTGGACATTGTAGGAACGAAAGGCCAGATCAGCGTGGAGGTGTGGAACCAGGGGTTGAAGATCTATTCGCCTGACGGCATACGCTTCCAGGACGTGAGTTATGGCCCCACGATGTACGGGGAACGGGTGGGCAATATGCGCCTCCAACTCGAACATTTCCTCAAGTGCATTCTTCGGGACGAAAAGCCTCTCGTGGGGATCGAGGAGGGCCTGGCAGGAGTGAGAGCGGCGACTGCCCTCGAGGAATCCATACGGACGGGCACGCCTGTGTATCTTTGAGCCCGCATGGTTACCATTCTTGTTGGCCTCTCCTGGTATCTCAATCAGGAGGCCGACCACCCAACTCACCCCACCTTCGGTGTGCCGCTCCCACTCGGGCAAGCCCTATGTCGCGGCTCGCCTTGACCATGTGGCTCGTTGCAGGTAACATTCTTCTATAAGGAGGTGATTGAGCGGCTTGTCCTAGAGGCGGTCCAGGCACAGGACGATCCATGAGGGTGACCCACGAGAGGAACAGGGGAAATCAAGAAGGAGGGAGGTTCATGAAGCGATTGCTGGTCGCACTGCTGGTGATGGCCATGGTTTTGACGGGCGCCGGGGTGGCCCAGGCGCAGTTGTCCAAGATCGTCGTCTACTCCGCCCTGCCGGATCTTGAGACCACGGAGGTGAACAAGGCGTTCACCCGAAGCACCGGCATTCCGGTCGAAGCCCTCAGCGTCGCCGCCGCCGGCACGCTGGCGGCGCGGATCCGCGCCGAGAAGGACCGGCCGCGGGCCGACATCTTCGTGGGCGGATCGGCGGACTTTCACGTCCCGCTGGCGCGCGAGGGCCTGCTGTTGGCTTACAAGTCGCCGGCCGCCGTCGAGGCCAAGATCAGCTCTGCCTACCGCGATCCCGACGGGTTCTGGCACGGTTGGTATCTGGGGGCGCTCGCGATCATCAGCAACACTGATCGGTGGGATCGGGAGATGGCGCCGCGCCGGATCCCGAAGCCGGCCATGTGGGACGATCTCACACGCCCTGAGTTCAAGGGGCACTTCATCATGCCGAGCCCGATCACCACGGGCGGTGGGTACATCTTCGTGGCAGCCCAGATCTTCCGGCTGGGCGAGGATCCCGCGTGGGCCTACCTGAAGGCCCTGAATGCCAATGCGTCCCAGTTCACGCCCACCGCACCGGGGACGATCAGCCTGCTGGCGCGCGGGGAGGGCATGGTGGGCATGATGTGGGCCCATGAAGGCATCGGGGCCCGGCTTTCCGCTCGGCAACCGCTGGAGACGGTGGTGCCGCCTGATACGGCTTTCGAGATTGGCGCGGTTTCCATCATCAAGGGCGGCCCGAATTCCGAAGGGGCCAAGGCATACGTGGACTTCCTGATGGGCCAGGAGCCGCAGGGCATCAACGTCAAGTACGGCTTCCGGTACCCTGTGCGGGCCGATGTGCCTGTGCCCGCAGGCGCGACGCCGTTCGAGCAGTTGAAGTTCTTGAAGTACGACCGCCAGTGGGCCATCGACAACATGGCGCGACTCCGGGAGCGGTGGCAGCGAGAGATCGGACGGTAGGCCTGCTTCATCTGCAGCCAGGTCTGTACGGGGGTGGCCGGTGCGCAGTGCTTCGACTGGTCACCCCCGGCAGTGCGTGAGGTGACGGATGGGGATCATCCGGTGGGGCGAGGTGCGGCGGCAGGCTGGCGATCCCGGTGTGGTGATGGCCTTTTTGGGTGCGGCCGTCGTCCTGGGTCTCTTCGTCCTCTACCCGACTCTCCGCGTGCTGGTGTATCCGTCCCTGCACGACTACCTGGACATCCCCAAGAGCCTGCGGTGGGTCCAGGCGGCCCGCAACAGCCTGGTGATGATGATCATCTCGACCGTCACCGCCACCGCCTCCGGCCTGGTCTTCGCCTTCGCCATCACCCGGCCGGATGTGCCCGGCCGGCAGATCTTCCGGATGGTTTCCCTGCTGCCGCTTTTCGCGCCACCCTTTATGGTCGCCTTCGCATATATCCTGATGTTCGGCCGCCAGGGCCTGATCACCAAGACGCTGCTGGGGCTGGATGCAAACATCTTCGGGTGGCACGGGCTCTGGCTGGTGCAGACGGTGGCGTTCTTCCCCCTGGCAATGCTGATCATCATTGGCGTGCTGGAGGCGGTCAACCCCAGCCTGGAGCACGCGGCCAGGAATCTGGGTGCCGACGAGTGGGCCGTGGTGCGGACGATCTCCTTCGCCCTGGCTCGCCCGGGCATCGCTGGCGCCGCGCTGGTGGTAGCCATCTCGGTCCTGGCGGACTTCGGCAACGCCGTTGTCATCGCCGGTGGCTTTCCCCTCCTGGCCACCGAGGCGTGGTTCCGCATGGAGGGGATGGCCGACCTCAGGGGCGCGGCGCTGGTGGTGTCGATGCTGATCGTCCCCACCACGGTGCTGTTCCTGCTCGAGCGCTACTGGGTGAGCCGGCGCGTTTACACCACGGTGACCGGACGGGGCTCGCGCATCGGACACCCGCCGACCCACCCTGTTCTCAAGTGGGGTGCCGCCATCTTCTGCACCGGGATGAGCGTCATGGTTTTTCTCGTATACTTCGGTGTGGTCGCGGGCGCCTTCACCGCGAGTTGGGGACGCGACTGGACGCCAACCCTGGCGCACTGGAGGCTGGCCGCGGACCGGATGGACACCCTGTGGGCCAGCGTGAAGATCGGAGCGCTCGCCGGCGCCGTCACTGGTATCGCCAGCGTCGTCGTCGCCTTTCTGACCTCGCGCAACTTACCGCTGCGCCAGGCCCTGGACTTCCTGGCGGTCCTGCCCGGAGCGCTGCCCGGAGTGTTCGTCGGTGTCGGCTTCGTGCTGGCGTTCAACCGTCCACCGCTGGAGCTGGTTGGCACCGTTTGGGTGATCGCGCTGGCGCTGGCCTTCTGGCACCTGCCGATGGGCTACCAGGCGGCGGTGGCGACGCTGAAGCAGATCGAGCGCTCCATTGAAGAGGCTGCCACGAATCTGGGGGCCAGCGGCCTGCGCGTCCTGTGGGATATCTATGTCCCGCTGCTACAGCGTGCCTTCCTCGGTGCCTTTACGGTCTCGTTCATCCGCGCGGTCACCAACGTCAGCATCGTCATCTTCCTGGTGACGCCGGGGAACGTGGTGGCGACCTTTGCGATCCTCAACATGATCGGCAACAACATCTGGGGGGCGGCCGCAGCCCTGACCACGATGCTGCTGATTCTGACGCTGATCTCGGTAGGGATGGCTCAGGCAGGCGGCGGGTGGGCGATGCGCCCGCTGCGGATGGGTTAGGATGCGGCCTCACGTTTGTCTGGTGGGCGTCACCAAACGTCTGGGCAGCACCCTGGCTGTTGACAACGTTTCCCTGGACGTGGCCGAGGGTGAGTTCACAACCCTCCTGGGCCCCTCGGGATGTGGAAAGACGACCACGCTGCGGATGATCGCCGGCTTCTATCATCCCGATGCCGGAGAGATCTTCGTCCGCAACGTGCGGGTAACGGACATCCCCGCGCACCGCCGCAACACCGCCATGGTCTTCCAGGAATATGCTCTCTTTCCCCACATGACCGTTGCCGAAAACATCGGGTATGGGCTGCGCATGCGGGCCGTGGACCCCGCCGAAACCCGGCGCCGGATCGGCGCGGTGGTGGATCTGCTCGGACTGGCCGGTCAGGAGCACAAGTCCCCCCACCAGCTCTCGGGAGGGCAGCAGCAGCGGGTGGCAGTGGCCCGGGCGCTGGTCGTCGAACCGGAGGTCCTTCTGCTGGACGAGCCGCTCTCCAACCTCGACGCCAAGCTGCGCGTTCGGGTGCGGACCGAACTGCGAGCGCTGCAGGAAACGCTCGGCAAGACCACGATCTACGTCACCCACGACCAGGAAGAGGCACTGTCCATCTCGGACCGCATCGCCGTCATGAATTCGGGCCGCATCGTCCAGGTGGGCGCCCCGCGCGAGATCTACTACCGGCCCGCCGACCGGTTCGTGGCCGACTTCGTGGGGCTGGCCAACTTCGTGCCCGTAGCCGTGGTCGCGCCGGGCCGCGTGCGGCTCGATGACATCGAACTGCCTATACCGGCTGCGACGAGGGCGGGAGGCGCGACCCTCGTCGTGCGTCCTGAGACGGTCACGCTGAGTGCGCCGCCGCCGGATGCGCAGCGGCCGGTGCTGCGTGGCCGGGTCAAGGCCAGTGCGTTCCTCGGCGGCATCGCGCGCTACTGGGTGGACGTCATGGGGATGGAGTGGGTGGTGGATCAGGCAGCGCCGGGAGAGGTGGCGTTTACAGGGGAGGTATATTTGACCCTGGCGCTGGAGCGGATGCACGTCTTGTATGATGAAGGCAGGCGCGAAACGGGGGAAGAGTGATGAGCAATGAAACGACCCTGACGTGTGAGCGTGACGGCTTGAAAGGGTTCCGAGAACGTGGTGACAGGTGACAGGTGAGAAGCGGCAACCTGTGCCGCTCGCGGCAAGATCCGATACCCGCCACCGTGAACGCGCGACCGCAAAGCTCCAACCCAAAGGAAGACTCCATTAACACGCCGGTATACTGTCCGTACCAGGGCCCTGCTGACGGTCGGGGCTACGGGGGTCGGCTGCACGAAAGGCAGAGCTTCGCGCGACCATAACCCTGCCGTTTCGCGCCAGCCGCCTTCAACTTATCTCTGAGACCGCATGAATGTCGCGGCCAGGATATTGATACGGTTGCCCGGTGGAACCGGTGAGTGACATCACAAAAAATCTCTGAAAGGAGCAGGGAAGATGAAATTCTATCTCGACAGCGCCAAAGTGGACGAAATTCGCTATGCACTCGACATGTGGAACATCGATGGCGTGACGAGCAACCCGCGTCACGTCCGCAACAGCGGTAAGCCGTTCCTGGTGGCAATTCGTGATATAGCTGACTTGCTCAAGGGCACCGACAAGCCCATCTCGGTCGAGGTCAATCCGCACTATACGACCGCCGATGAGATGGTGGCGGAAGCCACGAAGCTGGCTGCCATGTCACGCAACTTCGTCATCAAGATTCCCGCGACGGAGGCCGGCTTCAAGGCGTGTTGGACACTCACAAGCAAGGGGATTCGCGTCAACCTGACGCTGGTTTTCTCGGCGGCGCAGGCGTTACAGGCAGCCCGAATGGGCGCAGCGTATGTCTCGCCGTTCGTGGGTTGGAAGGAAGCCAACGGTGAGGAGATCTCCCACCTCGTCACCGAGATCGTGCGGATCTACCGCAACTATGACTACAAGACTAAGATCATTATTGCCGCAGTGCGGAACGCGCGGCAGATCGTCGAAGCAGCCGTGGCGGGCGCTGATATCGTGACCGCCGCTCTCGACACGTATACGGATGCCTTTGACCACCCCTATACGGCCAAGGGCCTGAAGGTGTTCTCAGATAATTGGGACGCGACACCGTATGAGTGATCGCAGATCCGTCCGCTCACATCCCGAACAGTGCAGTTCAACCGCAAGTCCTGGCGGAGGAGCATGCAAAGGAACTGCCCGTCTCTAACGCACTAACCCGGAAGGACTTGAAGAGAGGCCTCGGACGATTTCAGCTCGGAAGGTCCACTCCCTGTCTGCGTGCGACGCACAGGCAGGCAGAGCGGGGCGATGAAGGTCGGCGAGCCTTGGCGATCTTGTCCCGCCCTTGGCGGGATTGGCAGTGGAATTCTTGGGGGTAATTCACGAGGGGTCGGCCAGGCTTGTGTTCCTGTGCGGGCTTTCTGCCTTGGGCGTTCTCTGTGCTTCGGTTCGTTGAGGGGACCACATTCCTGCGCGCGTGGTCCCGCAGCGTCATCGGGGAGTACGGCCAGGTGGAAACTCGGTTCGCGTCACTCGACGACCTCATCGAAATGAAGGACGCCCCGGGCCGCCCACAGGACATGGAAGACCTGCGAGTCCTGCTCGAGCTGAAAGAGGAACGCGCTGAGAGCCCAGATTGGCCGGTCCACCGCCTCCGCAGGTGCGGAAAGCGCCTCGCCAGGAAGGGGAAGAAGGCTTGCTGCGCCGAGGGCTTCAGGAAGCGGACGTTGGCGAAGGCTTGGCACGCGGCGTGGCGTTGAAACCTGCAGAGCCACCCACGACCGAATCGATGGCCCCCCGCAGCACGGCCGCAGAGCGCTCGACGGCATCCCGTTCCTCTGCGCTCATCTCGGGAACCACCACCCGCGTGGCCCCCTCCGCACCCACGACCGTCGGTAGCGAAAGCGCCAGGTCGCGCAGGCCCAGGGCTCCCTCCTGCACCCGGGAGACCGTGAGTACTCGGCGCTCCCCTCGCAGCATCCAGCGGAGGAGCGCAGCCGTCACCAACCCAACCGCATGGTTCGTTGCTCCTTTGCGCCGGATGATCTCGTAGGCCGCCGTCCGGACCTGATCCGCGACCTGCGGCTCGCGCTCGACCGTCCACCCCGGCCACTTCCGCAGCGGTGTGCCTCCCACCCGCGCTCCGGACCAGAGCACCACCTCGGAATCCCCATGCTCGCCTACCACTTGCGCGTGGATCGAGCGAGGGTCCAACTGCAGCTCCTGCCCGAGCATCTGCCGTAGGCGGGCAGTGTCCAGCATGGTGCCGGTCCCGATGACCCGCTCCGGCGGGATGCCTGAGCTCTGGGCCACCACGTAGGTGAGCACATCCACGGGATTGGTGACCACCACAACGATGCCTCGGTAGCCGCGCAGGCCGTGGGCAATGCCGCGCAGCACCGCGGCGTTGTCTCGCAGCAGGTCGAGGCGCGATTCGTTTGAACGGCCGCCCCGTCCGGCCGCCATCACAATCGCATCCGCCTGGGTCATCTCCTCCACCGTGGCGGTCCGCACTGTGGCCGCTGGGTAAAAGGAAGCACCTTGGGCCAGATCCATGGCCTCACCCTCTGCTACCTCAGTTCGCCGGTCGCACAGGAAAAGCTCGTTAGCGGCTCCCGCCTGCAGGATTGAGATGGCTACGCTGGAGCCGACCCAGCCGGTCCCGATGATTCCAACGGAGATCTTCATGGGGGCACCCCTTTGCTGTAGGTGAGGCCACCGTCAAAGAGCCGATCTAACACACCTAACGCCGCGCACAAGCTGCGGGACGGACTGGCGACGGCCGTGCGGGAGCAAGGCCGGTGACAGGACGGACCGACAGCTTGAGGCGCAGGTTGAACTACATCCGCGGAGGCCACGTCAATCAGTGCGATCAGTGCGGGCACACGGTCTATGCGTACCACTCCTGCCTCCCTGTGCGTGCCGCACGCAGACAGGTAGCCTGAAATCTATGCTCATTCTATCGCGGTCCAGGGGGTAGGGGAAGGGTTTTGTGGCCAGGCGCCGTCCTCGTGACGAGCCCCTGGGGGCGGTGGTGCCTCCGGGGAGCCAGGGAGCATCCGTGAGAGAACCACCGCACGCCTGGCAGCACGACTAGAAGAGGCCCCCTCGCCAGCGGGTGCCACCCTGGGGACAGCAGGGCGCGGGCGACAGTGGAGAGCTGCCTCCAGGCAAGCAAATCTCTCGTAAGGGCGCTACCCCTTTCCTTTACAAGCGCCCGGATGGAAGCGGCCCTCGGTTGCACGCGCTGGTTCGGCTGCCTGTTTCACGGCTTCGCCTGCGCTCGGGACGGCTTGCCATAGGCCGTATCTGGCATGGTCGTGATGAGGGCACGTAGCACGGCCTTGACCGACTCGGAGCTCCGGAAGAGGTGAGCAATGTGATAGGGACTGATAGGGGACGTTGCCACGTTTGTCACCTTGTCCTGTGGGATGCGATCGAGGAGCTCGGCTGATTGACTTGGGCGCGGCCATCGCTGACGGGGCCCGTCACGCCGCTGTTGCCGCCGGTCAGCCTGGCGACTTTCTTCACCGTCCCGCGTGCGGCTGATCCGCCGCACCGTGAGGTCCCGGAGGCGGATCTGCGCCACCGCATCATCCGGGACCTGAGGCGAGCGGTCTTCTGGAAAGAGGGCAAGAGTGCGCGGGTGTGCTGCGCCGTCCCCGAACACCCGATGGTCTTGCGCCAAGCCTCCCGCCGGCTGTCATTGATCTCACCCAGATAGAGGGGTGCGGCGCTTCCGAGCCCGACGGCGGTTCCTATCCGCCTGCGGGCTGCCTTTCTGTGTCAGCTATACACCAGGACTTTGCCTACCCCTTGCAGATTTGCCTTCCCTTCTCTGAGCTTCTGTTCCGCTTCCTCCAAGAAGCGGACCGTCCGACGGTCGTAATACCTTTCACCGCAAGCGCGACGCACAGGGATCTGGATCGCTACATACACAATATTGTTCTTGACCTTTGGCTCCTCCTTCACTTCTGTGACCTGGATATCCACCCCGTGATAGAGAATACACTTCATCTCTTCCTCCTTCGATTGTCCTCCCACTGGTCGGGATCTGGGTGATTGAAGCGGAAGGGAAGTTGGAAACCAAGGGCGACCGGCAGCGGCGGACCACAGGGAGCATATGACCGGAGTGCATGGGCGGGCAACCATCTCGCCGGTAAGGTCCGTGGAAGGGAATCCCGTGCGCGATTAAGCCCGCCCTGCATCCCCTCTTGCGGCTGCACTTCCCGTCGGCCTACCACACGTTCGAGGGGATCGTGGGGATGAGGGACGGACATGAATTTATGCGATTCTCTGAGCTGGGAGGTAAACCTCCACTCATCGACGGCCATGCGCGACGGGGGAGGCGCGCCCCGCTCCGCATGATCTGGAAAGGGCGCTGCATAGCGGTAGGGCTAGGGCAGATGATCGTGGTGCAGTATCCCGAGGGTTTCGACGCGGGCAGCACGGCGCCCCGTGGCTTCTGAACACCCCGATGAAGGAGGAGAATTTCATATTAGGGGTATGCACTTGACCCCAGTTAACGCTATATCTTGTGGTCTCTCGGTTTTCGGCCCCGAGTGTACTTGAGCATGGTGGCGTACGGCACCGGCTCGACGGCTGCGGCTTGCTGGACCAACCGGTAGAAGAGTTTCCCTCGGGAGCGCGAGGTCCGGGGGTTGAACCGAAACGTGAACTCATCGAGGTAGTAATCGAGATGCGCGGGACTCACGGCCCCCTGATGGGTGCCCAGCAACCAGCGCTTCAGGAGGGCCACCACCCGGTGGACCCGGGGCATGAGCTCGGAGGCCGCGCGCTTCCGGATCGTGACCTCATGGATGTAGCCTTGCTGGTCCACGCCGCTGTACCCCTCCCAGCCGTCCGTGTGCACCACGCTGCCCGGCTCGATGGCCTCGGCCACGAAGGGGTGGAGCCTGGCCGCCGAGGCGTCCCGGATGCGGCGCATCCGAATGCGCCCGATGCCCTCCCCATCCTCCTGGGCCGCCACCACGATCAGGACCTTGCCGGCAGCCCCGCGCCCTCGCCTGCCTGGCTTTTCGCTGCCGAGGTAGGTCTCATCGACCTCGACCCGCCCCGTGAGGCGATCCCGCCCAGGGCGCACCATGGCCCGCCGGAGTTTGTGCAGCCACGTCCACGCCGTGCGGTAGCTCCCCAGGCCCAGGACCCGCTGCAGCCCCAGGGCACTGGCGCCTGTCTTCTGACTGGTCAGCCACCAGATCGCGCGGAACCACAGGGTCAAGGGCAGGCGCGTATCTTGGAAGATCGTCCCAGCGGTGACCGAGACCTCGAAGCGGCACCCGGCGCACACCCACACATGGCGGCGAGCCGCCCACCCTGTTCGGCCGTGACACCGGGCACAGACCACTCCCTCGGGCCAGCGGAGCTGGCTCAGGTAGACTCGACACGCCTCCTCCGTGGCAGCAAACCGCCGCTCCAACTCCGCCAGGGTCCGAGGATAGTCCTCCATGCCGCTGGACACTATATCTTGGGGTTACTGGTGTCAAGTGCATACCCCTAATATGAAATTCTTCCCCTCTTTCACCGAGGTGTAACAGGAGCCGCCACCCGCCGTGCTGCCTGTCTCGACACCCTCGGGATACTGGACCACGATCATGTGCTCTTGCCCAAGAGCGGCGTAGCGCCTTTTCCGGATCATGCTGATCGGGGCGCGCCTCGTCCGCCGCGCGGCCCTCGCGATCACCCGCCGCGCGTGGCCGTCGATGAGCGGAGGGTCGCCTCCTAGCTCAGAGAATCACATAAAGTCATGGCCGTCCCGTTCTTGCTGACAGGATGTCAAGGGCCGCCCATTCAGAGCCACTCAGGGTCACCCCATATGGAGCCAGCGGGACCGCGACCGGGTCCCTCGCCGTTGATGCGTCTCCTTTCTTAGTCCTGCTTCCCTGCCGGTTTACTCCGTCGCTGGGCGGCGAGCTGCTGCTTGGTCTGCTCGGCCCGGTAGCTCGGTCCGGTGATCTCCACGAAGTGGGCCCGGTGGGTCAGCCGGTCGAGGGCCGCCGAGGCGAGCAGGGCCTCCCTGAAGAGGTCCGCCCACTCGGAGCGGTCGCGGTTGCTCGTCAGCAGGATGGAGCCCCGCTCGTACCGCTCGTGGATGATGTCGTAGAGATCTTCGGGCCCCGGCGCCCGGAGCGGCTTCAGGCCGAAGTCATCGAGCACGAGCAGATCCGGCCGCAGGTACCGGGCGAGGCGCGGGGCGAGCGTCCCATCGGCCCGCCCGCCGGCCAAATGGGCCAGCATCTTCGCCGTGGAGACGAAGAGGACCTCGTACCCCCGTCGGCACGCCTCATGCGCGAGGGCCTGGGCCAAATGGCTCTTGCCCGTGCCCGTCGGGCCGTACACCAAAACGTTCTCATGCCGCGCCACGAACTGGCAGGTGGCCAGATCGAAGACCTGGGCTTTGTTCAGCTGCGGGTTGAAGCTGAAGTCGAAGGCCTCCAGGGTCTTGCCGGGGTCGAAGGCCCCGCGACGCAGCCGGAGCCGCAGCGCGCACTGGGCCCGCCGCTCCACCTCGTCCTGAAGCAGGAGCACGAGGAATTCCCCGTAGGACAGGCGGCCCTCCACCGCCTGGCGGTTGCGCACCTCCAGGGTCTCGAGGAGCCCGGAGATCCGGAGCGTGCGGAGCATCGGGGTGAGGTGGGTCAGTTCCATGGGGCACCTCCTTCGGCACCGGGGTCGGGGAAGAAGGTGGTCCAGGGGCGCGCATGCCGCGGGGACGACGCAGCGGGGCCGGCGGAGGCGCCAGCCCCAACTCGAGCAGCGCCTGGCGATCCAGGCCGGCCGCCAGGATGGTCTTCACCGTCTGGTAGCGGTACTCCCCCACCGCGTGGGCCCGAGCACACGCCGCCTCCAGCCGCGTGGGGCCGTAGCGCTCAGCGAGCCGGAGGACGCCTTGCGCCCCCCCAGCCGATCGAGCGGCCGCTCCCCCAGGAGGGCGGTGACGAACGCGGCGCAAGTGGGGCCGATCTCGGCGGCCCGCTGCTGGCACCACCGGGGCGTCTGGAGGAGGAAGTGGACCTTGTCCGGCGGCAGGTGCTCGTGGAGCGTTCGCCGCTGCCCCGGGCGGGCCGCGAGATGGGTGGCGACGAGCGCGTGGTCGTGGAAGAGCTGGACCTGGGTCAGGGTGGCCCGCACCCAGAGCCGCTGGCCGATCAAGCGGTAGGGGGCGGAGTAGAAGGCCCCCTCACAGACGACGTGACAGTCCGGGTGGAGCTTGGCCTGCTTCCACCTCACCGGGGCCCAGGGGGTGGCCGGCAGGGGCAGGAGCGCCGCGCGCTCGACCGTCTCGAAGAGGACGAGGGGCTGCTGCTGGATCGTGCCGTGGACCCGCTGGCCGGCGGTCTCCAGGCACCAGCGGAGGGCGTGCTCGTTCGCGTGGTGGAGGTCGCGGAAGGCGCGGCCGGCGAGGCAGTTGCGCTTGACGTAGTGGACGCCCCCCTGTTCGACCTTCCCCTTGTGTTCGGGGGCCTGGGGCCGGCAGGGGGCGATGAGGAAGCCGTAATACTCCGCCACTTCCCGGTACACCCGCTGGACCTCGGGATCGTAGAGGGCGGCGCGCACGATCGCGGCTTTCAGATTGTCCAGGACCACGCGGCGCGGGACCCCGCCAAACCACTCGAAGGCAGCCCGGTGCAACCGGCACCACGTGGCCACGGTCTGGTCGAAGACGAACTCCACGTACTGGTGGCGACTGTGGGACAGGGTCATCACGAACGCCCAGGCGCGGCGCAGGCGGTCCAACTCGGGATCGAGCAGGACGCCGGCCGCGCCGAAGTCCACCTGCGCTTCGGCGCCGGGCTCCACCTCGATGCGCACGCTGGCCCGCCCGGCAGGCGGATCCAGCCGGCGGAGGAACCGCTTCACGGCCGAGTAGCTGCCCGGGAAGCCGTGCTGCTCGACGAGGAGCTGGAAGATGGCCTGGCCCTCCACCCCTTGCTCGTGCCACGCACGGACCTGCGCGCGGAAGGGGGCTACGCTCGATTGCGCCTGCGGCGGGACCTCCCGCTCCGGCGGGCGGAGCAAGGCCGCCAGCCGCGTGGCGTCGGGCAGCTCGCCCGTGAGCAGGTCCTGGTCCCGCGCCCAGCGGCGGTAGCGAGCCACTGTGTTCCGGCCCAGGCCAAGCTCCCGGGCGATCCGCCGGTCCCCATCGCCTGCGCGGAGTCGGCGGAGCAGTTCACGAATGTCGGTCACCTCACACCTCCGTCCAGCCATGACGTCTCCCTCCTGATGAGAATGGGTTCTCGGAGAGAGATCGCCGATCTGGCTGTGAAGGGCAAGGGATCCGATCACCGCTCAGCCGGGTGGCTCCACATGGCCGACCCTGACTGGCTCCACATGGCCGACCCTGACTGGCTCCATATGGGTGACCCTGGGTGGCTTCATATCCCCGACCCCGGTGGCTTAGTATAGGGTGACCGCTGACACAGGACGGACCGCTGGCGGCCGAAGTCCGTCTTCCAGATCGGAGGCCCGGGCGCAGTCGGGACAGGATCGCTCCGCGGAATGCCGCTGCTCGCTCGGCTGCACCAAGCTGGCTTCTCGATCTGGCCCGTCGACTCACCGGGCTGGCCGCGTGTCGTCGAGATCTATCCGCGCGTCTTGACCGGGCGCGTCAACAAGAGCGATCGTTCGACGCGAAGCCGCTACGTTGAGCAGCATTGCCGCCGCCTGGCGGACGACGTGCGACGGAAACTTGTGTCATCGGGCGACGCGCGTTCGATGCAGCTGTTTCGGCCGTCGTGCTGGCTGCGCATTGGGCTGAACTGGCCGCACTTGCACCAGTTGCGGACTCGGCGGCTCTTCTTGAGGGAGTGGTCTGGCGACCGAAGGATCCGCGTCGGATAGACCGACCGTGATCGGGGACGTCGGTTCTGAAATTGACTTATCAACCGGGCCGTGACAACGCTGGCGCGGCTGATCGAGCGCCCCGCCAGACGGGCGTGTGCCCGGCTGCCAAAGGCTTGCAGCTATGACCGCTTGTGACATAGTATTGCTCAAAGGGGATGGGAACCGCCTGCGGAACTTCACGGAGGGTGTGAGAGATGCTATGGGCTCAGGTGCGTCAGGCCTATCCCAATCAATGGCGGATCGTCGAGGCGTTGGAGGCACAGACGATCCCGGACAACCGACGGCGGCTCGCTCGCCTCGCCGCCATCGAGAGCCCCCCGGACGGGGAGACCGCGTTCCAGAGGTATCGGCACCTTCACCAGGAGCACCCGGCTCGCGAGTTCTACTTCGTGCACACGAGCAGGGAGGAACTTGACATCCGGAAGCGACAGTGGCTGGGGATACGGAGAAGGGATGCGGCTCGAGCTTGAAGGCAGCCATCGTGAGCACTAATAACATCTATCAAGCAGTTATCCGCGCAGCAGATCGCCGACTTGGCTTCCCCTCCCGACAAGTGCTTCAAGCACTTGGAGGTTGGCGCGGGACGGGGTGAGCTCATTCAGGAGATGGGTAAACAACTTGCTTGCAGCTCAGTCGCATGCGACTACCACGTACCACGTGGAGCGGTTCCACCCAAAGGGTGTACCGATCTGCGCAGTGAACCTAGATACGGACCCACTGCCGTACGCGGACGCGATAAAACCGTGGGGCTCCTCCCGCGAGGAGAGGGGAGCCCGCGGCGGCGGCCAGCCGGGCCCGGGAAGGGATCGCCTATCTCTGGAGCGAAGTGCTCGGCCACCCCGGACGGCCGCTTGCCCCCGTCCTCGGGATCCGCCCCCAGAACCTCTAACCGGGCCGCCGCGGCCGCGTGGAAGCAGCTCCTCGCAACGTGCTGAACATGGCAACGTCCCGCATGCCTACCTATTTGAAGGGATCCCAAAATAGATTTCATCGAAGGGAGACGCCATGAGACATTTCAGGTGGGATGACATTCCTCAAGAGCAGGTCAATGAAAGGTTCGTGCGAAAGCTTGCCTGGGATGGAGGGTTAATGATTTCGTGGATGGAATGTAAGCAAGGCTGCTATGTGCCCCCGCATTCACATGGGAACGAGCAGCTTACATTTGTAACCAGGGGTCGTTGGCGCTTTGAGATAGAAGGCAAGACCGCCATGGTGGGGCCGAACGA